>Ga0194125_10001271_pt1 | contig 42948 bp, 36 predicted proteins | sample TA2KigC250mmetaG_FD_148626 | JGI IMG/M metagenome (GOLD analysis project Ga0194125, IMG submission 148626) | Freshwater microbial communities from Lake Tanganyika, Tanzania - TA2015034 Kigoma Deep Cast 250m | ecosystem: Environmental > Aquatic > Freshwater > Lake | place: Tanzania: Lake...
TGTCTATGGGATTTGGCAGAGCGTCCCACTAATCAACAAAAGAAGGGCAAAACTAATCAGGCTTCGGTAACACAATTTATGACGCAACCATGCCCAGTTTGGTAACAGTTTATTTTGACGCAACACGGTTTTCGCAGTTGGGATTCGATTGTCACCGAAAGAGACACATGTAGCCACGAGGTTTTAACCTCGTGCGCCCGACCTTAAAAGGAAGAGGGGAGGGCAGGCATCCAGCGAGGATTTATTCCCGCTGGGATATGGGGAAAGGTCGGGGCTACATTTCTGGTTTAAATAAAAAATGTAGCCACGGGGTTTTAACCCCGTGGTCTCGACCCTAAAGGGTCGAGGCTACATCTGGAGGTAATATGGGCGACTTCGTTCCCTCAAGCATGTCTTAAACATGTAGCCACGGGGTTTTAACCCCGTGACCTCGACCTTAAAAGGTCGAGGCGGAGGAGTAAGGTGAGATTGCCACGGCTGTTCCCTTGTTCCACTCGGGACGCCTCGCAATGACACTTTTAGGTTTTTCGGTCATTGGTATTCGGTGTTTTAAATTTGTTTCGGATTTGGTGCTTGGGATTTAGTATTTGTTAAACATGTAGCGGCGAGGCTTTAGCCCCAAAAAGCGAGGATTTCATTAAACATGTAGCCACGAGTTTTTAACCTCGTGCGCCCGACCTTAAAAGGAAGAGGGGAGGGCAGGCATCCAGCGAGGATTTATTCCCGCTGGGATATGGGGAAAGGTCGGGGCTACATTTCTGGTTTAAATAAAAAATGTAGCCACGGGGTTTTAACCCCGTGGTCTCGACCCTAAAGGGTCGAGGCTACATCTGGAGGTAATATGGGCGACTTCGTTCCCTCAAGCATGTCTTAAACATGTAGCCACGGGGTTTTAACCCCGTGGTCTCGACCCTAAAGGGGCGAGGCTACTCCCGTCAAGGGAGAGGGAATAGGGATACCCCAAACAAAATCAAAAATCAAAAGTTAAAAGTCAAAATGTGACCTCTGGTTGTCATTGCGACCCTGAGTGTAGCGAAGGGGTGGCAATCTCCGAGATTGCTTCGGGGCTTATGCCCCTTGCAATGACAATAAACACTCTCATTGGTTTTGGTCATTAGTATTTTAGGCTTTGGATTTGTTTAGAGCTTAGAAATGGGAATTTAGGATTTCTCTGTTGGGCGCACCTTGAAGATGAGGACTATTATGACGATTAGCAGAGCCAGGCCGATGGCTATTACCACCCATGCCCAGAGCGGAGTTTCCGGTTGTATTGCAGGTGGTGATGCTTGGGGAGGTGGCGGTGGTGTTTCGGTCTGGAAGCTGAAGGTAGCGGACCAATCGCTCGGCGCTGGCTCTAGAGCCATCACCCGCCAGAAATAGCTTTGACCGTATTCTAACTGCCCATCGTACCCGTAGGCGGTGGTGGTCACCGTAGCCTCTTTAACCACCTGGGTCATGGCTGCATCATTAGCCAGGACGAACCTGTACTTCGTGGTATCTTTTAAGGGTGACCAGGTGAAGGATACCGGTTTCACCGGGCAACTGCCACGACCGTTATTTGGGTATACTGGCTGTAGCCCGTATGATGGATTGCTTACTGGCAACCCGGACCCGATGGTGAAACTCTTGATTTCAGACCACGGGCTGAGCATATGCTGGCCGGTAGCTGCCTGCCGGACTCTTACCCGCCAGTAGTAAGTGTGCCCGCTCTCAAGATTACCCCATTGGGCTATGGCAGATGGCGATGTGGGGACTCGGCCACCAGCAGGGTAGTATGCGGCAGGTGACTCGGCTGAGGCAGGGGTGAAGGCGCCGGTATCGAGAACTATTATCGTGAAGCCTGGGTCCTTGGCGATTTGTACCTGGTACTCGCTGGATAGGCAGAACTGTTGCCAGCTTAGGTCAATTTCTTCGCTTCGCCCGGATACCGGGTCACTACCTACCAGGGTTTCGGGAGGTGATGTAATTGTGACTGTGGCGGGGCTAGTAATTTTCCCCGGCTCATTGCTGGGTGGGCTAGATGGTGGGGCTAGTTCTTTGGGCGTGGCAACAGTCGTGCAGCCTCCGGTTGAGACACTGAGCAGGATTAGCAGGACTGCGATCGACGTCCAAGACCAAATGTATTTATTCATGTCTGTCCCCGCCCGTTGTATAGTATAGATTTGCCAACAGGCTCTGTCAAGCTGGTTTGGTCTCTAGCTCAAGGAGTGTAGCGGCGAGGCTTTAGCCCCGCCAAATAAATTCAACATGTAGCCACGGGGTTTTAACCCCGTGACCTCGACCTTAAAAGGTCGAGGCTACAGAGAAAGGCCGAGATTGCCACGTCGCTCTCGCTCCTCGCAATGATAGGGTAAAAGAAGCTCCTCACAATGACAGATAAATGTTGTTTTGGCCATTGGGATTTTGGGCTTAGGATTTGTTTCGGCTTGTCCTGAGTGAAGCGAGGGAACTGGTGCTTGGGATTTAGGATTTGTTAAACATGTAGCCACGGGGTTTTAACCCCGTGACCTCGACCTTAAAAGGTCGAGGCTACATGTTGAAGTAACAGCCTATATGCGGCGGCTCCTGAAGAGTATGATAACAGCAATAAGTATGACGAATCCGAGTATGTTTATAAGGACACTGACCTGTAGCCATCTTAAGAGTTCGTAGCCACGGGGTTTTAACCCCGTGACCTCGACCTTAAAAGGTCGAGGCTACAGAGAAAGGCCGAGATTGCCACGTCGCTCTCGCTCCTCGCAATGATAGGGTAAAAGAAGCTCCTCACAATGACAGATAAATGTTGTTTTGGCCATTGGGATTTTGGGCTTAGGATTTGTTTCGGCTTGTCCTGAGTGAAGCGAGGGAACTGGTGCTTGGGATTTAGGATTTGTTAAACATGTAGCGGCGAGGCTTTAGCCCCGCCAAATAAATTCAACATGTAGCCACGGGGTTTTAACCCCGTGACCTCGACCTTAAAAGGTCGCAGCTACATGTTGAAGTAAGAGCCTATATTCGGCAGCTCCTGAAGAGTATGATAACAGCAATAAGTATGACGAATCCGAGTATGTTTATCAGGACACTGGCCTGTAGCCATCTTAAGAGTTCGTAGTAAGGTGGTGGGGCCGCTGGTGGCGGCGATGGTCTGGCTGCGGTGGTGAAACTGAATACCGGGCTGGGCTCAGAGGGCACCGGTTTTGTGGCTGCAACCTGCCAAAAATAGCTGGTGTCATAATCCAATCTGCCGCCATATCTGTAGGCTGTGGTGGGCAAGCTTTTTTGCCCAATGATGTCTGTCAAAGCCGAGTCTTTAGCCAGGACAAGCTCATATTCGGCGGCGTCTTTAAAAGGTGTCCAGGAGAAAGCTACGGATGATACAGGTATGTTGCTGGCACCGTGGACTGGCTTTAGAGCTTGTGCTCCAGGGTACGGGCTGACCACGGGTAAACCGGCTTTGATGCTGAAATTGCCCTCTTCTGACCAGTGGCTGCGGATGACCTGCCCTGTAGCTGCCTGCCTGACTCTTACTCGCCAGTAGTAGGTGGTGTTGGCTTCCGGTAGTATCCCGGGCAGGATTCTGTAGGCTGGCCTGGTTACCACAGCCGGCTCGTAGTACGGGTTGGTTTGGGGTTCGGCTTCCGTGACTCGGAGGCTGAAAGCTTCGTCTCTGGCTATCTCAAGCTCATAGGCGTCAGCCAGGGAAAGCTGCTGCCACCTCAGGGCAACCTCCTGGTTTCTGCCGCTGACCGGGTCGCAGCCGAGCGCTGTCCCGTCCTCAGGTTCAATCAGCCTTGGCCCGGTTCTGGCCAGGGTATCGGTAAATGCCCAGAGGCAGCCTTCATTGCCTGTAGGGTTGTAAGTGCGAGCGTCAATTGCCCACAGACTGCTTTCGGAGATGCTTATGGCGCTGGGCTCGGTGGAGAACTGGACACTGGCAGCCAAACCGGCTGTTATAGAGTCCCAGTACACTCCTGGCTTGGGAATGCCGCTTCTGGAATAAAGAGACCGGTCAAGGCCGCTTTCAGTCGAGCTGTAAGCTCCATACAGAGCGCCCCGGCTGCCTGAGGCTATGCCGTAGAAACTGTGATTGGGAGGAGCCATGTCGTCCCAGCTATAGCTTCTGTCCAGGCTCCAGCGGTATATCCCTCCGGCATCATCAGCTACATAGATAATCTGGTTGTTGTCAAAGTAAGTGTCAAAAGCCACGTGCCGGTTGCCGGCGCTCGGTGTCTCTTTGGTAATCTTAATCCATGTCTGGCCTTTGTCAGCCGAGTAAGCCACCGGCGACGGCTCGTATGCAGCAGCGCCAACCAGGACATAGTCATTGTAAGCAGCGATGGTGTGGCTTGCAGCCAGCCCGGTGTCAGCGCTCTTTTCCCACCTCCAGCCGTTAACATGATAACCGCGACGCACCTCCCCGTTACCCTGGAGTATATATAGCGTCTGGTTATCTGGCGTTGCCATGTCCTGTATCATAACGTTGGGCAGGCAATCGTGCCAGGTTTGACCGTAATCTGTGGAGCTGCGAGCTTTATCAGTGCCCTGGTCTCCCCAGAACAAATTAGCTCCGTCATCGGCATCTGGAGATAGCCTCAAGATGGGCGATTCTCCGCTGAGGCACATTACCCGCTGCCAGACATCCCCAAGAATCGGGCTCTGAGTACGCCACAGGCTATCGAAGCCGGTGTCATTGACCGATGCCAGATAAAGCGTTGGTTCATCATCAGCTGCAGCTACACTTCTCAGCCGGTCGATGTTGGTGTCGATAAGCCCAATTTGGTTCCATGAGTTGCCGTCGTCCAAGGTTATGGAGACTGCTGATTCGTCCAGGCTTTGGCTGCTCCAGGCCGGGTTGGTCGGGTCTGCCCATTCCTGTAGCGTGTCTCGATTTCCTGAGCCGGTAGCGCAGAAGGCAATTGAGCCGTCAGCCGACCAGGCAAGCTGGGCGTTGGCACAGCCATCCTTGCCGCCGCCGGTTGGCGGCTTGAGCGATGGCTTCCAGGTGGGGCAGGATGAGAGCGGGTCAAGGCATGTCCACACCTTGGAAGAAGCCTGGGCTAAATCAGCAGCGACCTCGCCAGCGAGCAGCTTGCCGGCTTTGCCGTCTCCGGCATAGGCGATGGTGCTTACCCTGGCCCTGCTTCCAGCTCCGGGCAGCCTTAGTCTGGTGACTCTGGTGTTGTTGAGGCGGTAGACGTCATCCAGCACCTGGCTGGGCCCCAGGGCGGTTCCATTAGAATCGTAGGTGGCGAAGATTAGGCGTTGGTTTTCTGAGCTGCCGATGAAGCTGCCGGGCAAAGCGATATCTCCGGTGATGATTTTGTTCTTGCCGCTGGTAGTGCCGCCGTTCTGGCTTGGCTCGCACATCTCCACCGGCCAGCCGTTGTCCCTGTTCCAGGCGCTGGTATTGGCAGCTATATCGCGGTAGCCAAGGCAGATGTAAGTCCGCTGTGTGGTGGCAGCCATGACCACCAGGCTGAAATCGGCAGTGTAGTTCGGCGATGGGCGAATAGCGATGACATCGCCCGAGGTAAAGCCTTGGGCTTTCCAGCCGCTGAAGCCGGGGTGGCTCAAAATGTAGATTTCACCCTCGCTTCCACTATTGTTCGGATGGCGGCTGCCGACGATAATGTCATGGTTCAAATTTCCGCTGAAGTTATAGCCCGGTGAGATGGCGATATCGCCGATTTGCTCGTCGCCGCCATAGACCCAGGGGATGGCGCCGGTGTAAACCCAGGTAGTGCCGCCATCGTCGGAAAGATAGACTTCGTGGCGGAGGGTAGCTGTATTATTAAGGCAAACGACGGCTACCAACTTGGGGTTATCTGGAGCTAGAGCGACATCCATTATCGGCAGAGTCGGGCCTGGTATGGCTTGGGCGAGATGCTGCGCAGGCTTGGGGCTCCAGCTGATGCCGCCGTCGCTGCTTTTCCAGATTCCCGGGTTTGCTACTGGAGGTGGCGTGGCGTTGGGGGTGTCGATGGCATATATAGTCTTGCCGTCTGATGCTACTGCTATAGAGTTCACCTCGCAGTGGGGGCGGAGGTCATTCCTGTCGGCTATGCTGCCCGGCGTATCAACGATGGCCCAGCGCAGCACTGCCGTATCTGGAGCTCGAGCCAGTACCGGCATGGGCGATAATAAACCTGGCAGCCAGACAACCAGGAGGAAAATACAAAGCCGCATATTCGGCTGATTTTATGTCCTGGACGACGATTTAGCAAGTTTTTGAGCATGTAGCAGCCAAACTTTAGCCCGCAAGCGCTGACCTAAAAGCCAATGACTTCCTCCGCCAACTATCACCCCGAATCATTTACCTGTCATCCTGAGCTTTTCTTCTTGTCACCCTGAACCTTTCTTTTTGTCATCCTGAGCGAAGCGAAGGATCTAGATTTTTCAGTCGCTCTGCTCCTTCAGAATGACAAAGAGCGAAGGGCTCCTCAGAATGACATAGAGGGAAGGTCTCAGAATGACACGGCTCTTTATGTGTCATCCTGAGTCCTGAGTCCTGAGCGAAGCGAAGGAACGAAGGAAGCGAAGGATCTCTACGTCTTGTACCATCCGTCACTTAAGTCCTTCCATTCTGGGTTCGTCGTTTCGATCAAAGCAATCTTTCTCCTTCTTAGCCATCCCTTGACCTGCTTTTCCCTCTGGATTGCAGCCTGAATGTCGCTGGTCACTTCATAGTATACCAGACTGGTGATGTTGTATTTCTTAGTAAATCCCTCGATGAGTTTATCCTTGTGTTCAAATACGCGTTGTACCAGGTCATCGGTTACACCTGTGTACAGCGTTCTGGACCTACTGGCCATTATATAAACGTAGTACTGTTTCATTGTCTTTACCTTTCTGTCATCCTGAACCTTTCTGTCACCCTGAACCTTTCTGTCACCCTGAGCTTCATTTACCTGTCATCCTGAGCGAAGCGAAGGATCTAGATTCTTCGGTCGCTTCGCTTCCTCAGAATGACAGTCCTTTCTGTCACCCTGAACCTTTCTGTCACCCTGAGCGGTAGCGAAGGGTCTCGGAGCCACGGTTCAGATTCTTCGCTACGCTCAGAATGACAGCGGCGGGGCTTCAGCCCCGCCAAATAAATTCAACATGTAGCCACGGGGTTTTAACCCCGTGACCTCGACCTTTTAAGGTCGAGGCTACATCTGGAGGTAATATGGGCGACTTCGTTCCCTCAAGCATGTCTTAAACATGTAGCCACGGGGTTTCAACCCCGTCAACCAAATTCAACATGTAGCCACGGGGTTTTAACCCCGTGACCTCGACCTTAAAAGGTCGAGGCTACATCTGGAGGTAATATGGGCGACTTCGTTCCCTCAAGCATGTCTTAAACATGTAGCCACGGGGTTTCAACCCCGTGACCTCGACCTTAAAAGGTCGAGGCTACATCTGGAGGTAATATGGGCGACTTCGCTACCTCAAGCATGTCTTAAACATGTAGCCACGGGGTTTTAACCCCGTGACCTCGACCTTAAAAGGTCGAGGCTACATCTGGAGGTAATATGGGCGACTTCGTTCCCTCAAGCATGTCTTAAACATGTAGCCACGGGGTTTTAACCCCGTGACCTCGACCTTAAAAGGTCGAGGCTACATGTTTTGGTTGGAATTTGGTGCTTGGGATTTAGTATTTAAAAATGGTGGGGGAATAAAAAAGGGGGTGGCCTAAGCCACCCCCTTTTGCTTATCTCAAGCAGGTAGGCTATACCCGGCGCGTCTTGAAGATGAGTACCAGAGTGACAATCACCAGGATAGCACCGATGGCGATAACCACCCAGACCCACGCCGGAGTTGGTGGTGCTGGTGGTGGGCCTGGCGCTGCTACTGGTGCCGCCTCAGTCAAGAAGCTGAAGGTAGCAGACCAGTCGCTCGGCGCTGGCTCGACGGACATCACTCGCCAGAAGTAGTTGGTGCTGTAATCCAGCGTGCCATCGTACTCGAAGGCGGTGGTAGTCACATCAGCCTCTTTGACCACCTGGGTCATAGCCGCGTCCTTAGCCAGTACGAACTTGTACTTCGTGGTCTCCTTGAACGGTGACCAGGAGAAGGACACTGGCTTTACCCGAATGCCGATACCGCCGTTGTTAGGTGACAGCAGCTGCACGCCGTAGTACGGAGTGCTTACCGGCAGGCCGGCCTTGACGGTGAAGCTTCTCACCTCAGACCACGGGCTGCGGGCTATCTGGGTAGTAGCCGATTGGCGCACCTTGACTCGCCAGTAGTAGGTGTGACCGCATTCCAGGTTGCCCCAGGCAGCGATGGCAGAGGCGATTCCACCTGTGGTTGTGCCAGTGGGAGCCATGGCCAGACCGCCAGCCGGGAAGAAGGCGCATGGTGAGGTGACATCTGCTGGCGCGAAGAAGCCGCTGCAGAGATTCTCGGCCACCCAGTCAATGATTTTTATGGTGAACGCATCGCTCTTGGCAATCTCGATGTCATAGGCATCAGCCACGCAGAGCTGCTCCCAGCACAGGTTGACTTCCTGAGACCTGCCCGACACCGGGTCGCAGCCGATAAGCATCTTGTCCGCGGTTATCAGCGTTGGCCCTTTCTTAGCCAGGCAGTCGATGTAGGCCCAGACCAGACCTGTTCTCACAGTACCTGCTGGGTTGTAGGCGGCGTTGTCAATGCTATACAGCGTGGAATAGCTGTCAATATCGCAGCAGCCGCAGATCTTTAGCGAAGACGGCTCAAGCGTGAAGCCCACAAAAACGGCCGGCGCGGCGACGAAGACATTCAGGCAGTCCCAGGCGATGCCCGGCTTGGGCATGCCGGAGAGCGGCCCGTACTTACCGGTGCCATCGTCAATGGTGCGCTCGACAGCGCTGACGGTTATGGGGGCGACTGTTGACGCCCTATGAGCCGAGTACAGGGCTTCGCCGGTGTTGGAAAGCACCAGGCCGAACTGGCCGACTGGATGCAGAGCCGGACACCCGATGGCGCCGTTAATCGCCGTCATCATGTTGCTATCGTCCCACCTGACCTGGGCCGCTGGATTGTTGCGGTAGACCGAGCCACCGGCTGCGGCTTCATCGGCGATGAATATGGTGTTGTTGTCTTTGAAGTTAGGATGGAAGGCAACATGGACATCGCCCATGTACTGCGTCCTGCCAGCCAGAGACAGCGCGGAGAATGACGGGCTGTCGGTGTTGAAGTTGCTCGAGTAGGTAGCGGCATAGTAAGCACCGTGGGTCGTAGCCGCTGAGCCGACGAGCACCTTGCCCTCGGGATAGGCAGCAATAGTGTGACCGGTGAGAATTCTCCCATCAATGTTGGCCAGCGTGGTTGCCCAGGCGGTGCCGGTGTACGGCATCTTCTGCACTAAGCAACCCGGCGACAGGAAGTACAGGACGGTAGCGGACTCAAAGGTGAAGTCCTGGATGGGACTTCTCGGGTTTATCGACGCCCAGTAATCGCCGTAGTCAGGCGACCACATGGCTATGCCACTGGCGAAAGTTTGACCAGTATCATAGACTCCCCAGCCGACTATCTGGCCGGATGGGTCAGCGCAGTAAGGCACCAGCCGCAGCAGAGCCACGTTTGTGTGGGTGTCTGTGCAGGTGGTGGCGGTGACACGGGTCAGTATCCTCTCCCAGACTAGGCCCACCGGCACCGCTGGCAGAGGTGAAACCACCTCAGAATTGCTGCTCGAGCGCCACACGCTGTCAAAGCCAGCGCAGGTAAGACCGGTGTTGACTGAAGCCAGGTAAACGGTCTTGCAGTCAGCCGTTGGCGCCACATCGGTGAACTGGGTGATGGTGGTATCGATTAGGGCGAGCTGGTTCCACGTCTCGCCGTTGTTGCGGCTGATGGCGAAAGCCGACTCATCGTTGGCAATCGAAGCGCCGGTAGCCCAGGGGACAACCCAAGTTCTGGGGTGGCCGCTAAGGAGCGCCAGTGAGCCGGTGGCAGCGTAGGCGAGCGCGCCGTCAGCCCTCCAGCCGACGAGAGCACCACCGATGCCGGTCTGTGTGATGGCACAGCCAGCCTGGTTAGCAGCGCCCGTGGTCGGCTTCAAAGCCGGATACCAGCAGGGTATGGGGCAGGTGGTCGGCGAATCGGTGAACCAGGTCGGCACGGTTGCCGTGCACGGAAAGCCTCTTCGCTCACCAACCAGCAGCTTGCCCGAAGCAAAGGTGCCGAAATAGGCGATGCTGTAGATGGACTTCTGGATAATTTGCGCGGTGTCCATCAGCACGTAGACGGTGGTGTCATCAATGCGGAAGATGCCATCCATGTTGGTAGTATTGGGAGGTGCAGCCTTACCGGCAGCATTCCAAGCGTCAAGGCTGATGTAGGCGCGGCGCAGAGACGCAGCCTGACCGGAGAAGTCGGATGGCAGCTCCAGATCAGCCTTGTTTAAGGTAGTAAGGTCAGGTGAGTCGCCGGCAGTCCCGGTCGGACTCCTGACTTCGATGCCTGGGGGTGTACTGTCGAAAGCGCGTGAGAGCGTCGTGTTGGAATCAATGTCGCGCAGCCAGATGTTGTACCAAGTGCTGGTAAGATTGTCGGCAAACACCGCCGCCAGCGAAGCATCGCTCATGTAGGTCGGCGAGAACTTGACGGCAAAGAAATCGAAGCCCTGCCCTACAGCTTGAGCGGGATTGGCCTGGGCAGTCCAGCCGCCGAAGCCGGTGGATTGGAGCACCCAGATTCGGCCGCTGTTTAGACCAGGGTTGCGGGCGGTACCAATAGCGATGTCACGCTTGCCGCCGTAGTCAACCGAGATGTCAATGGTGCGTATGAGTTCAGCACCAGCACCAGCCAGGGTGGTCGTCGTAGTTGTCCTCTCCCACCTGCCGCCGGCATTCATGGTTATCCAGACCTCTTCCGGACCGACGCCAGGCGTACCGGCAGCATCAGTGGTTACCACCCAGAATTTGGGGTCATCCGGAGCGACGGCTACATGGTAAATCAGCTCGCCCGACCAAATGCCTACCACGCGGGCAAAGTCCCTCAGGAAGTTCAGAGATACGGACGCGCTGAAGGATAAGCCGCCGTTGTTCGAGTAGTACAGGTTAGTGTAGTGGGCATTGCCGCCCCATAGCGCGGGAAGAACGTTGGCAGTCCCAACGGTGAGTAGCACGGCACCCATATCGGCAGCGGTTGTCCATACCTTCGCCGTGAGCAGGATGGTGGCGCCATCGCCGCCGACAGCCATGTCGAGGGTCTCATTGGCGCGGTTAGGGACGTCGTTCTTGCCCGCCAGATACCCCGGCGTTATAATGCTATCCCATTTCATGATGCCGGGGTCGGCCCCTACTGGCTGCGGTGTCATCACGTTGGTCGGCAGCACAAAGCTGACTACCAGCAGCAACGCCGCCAGGAGGCCGAACATACTAGGATATTTTGTTTTCATTATACCTCCTAAGTTTTGTAAACTCCGAAGATTTCCCGAGTGTTTACTCGTGTATCCTGTCATTCTGAGCCCTCCACCCCCTGTCATTCTGAGGGAGCGGAGCGACCGAAGAATCTCTTACAGACTCTTCGCTTCGCTCAGAGTGACAATGTTAATAAACAACTCTCTTCTCTTTCGGAGACCTTCGGCGGAAATTCGACCTGTCCGCCTCCGGTTTTGGAACCCCTTTCGGGGAAAAGTATTCACTTTTTGTTGGGTATTTGTTAAGCCTGCCCGTTCAGGCTGCTCCACAGTTAGCCCAGAAACATTTTTCTGGGTTTAAGGCTTTATGTCCCGGAGCCAGGACGGTTCTGTGGCTGCCTTGTCCTTCCGTGGAAGGATTTGGCTTCCTTTCATCCGCATCACCTCCTTTGTTTTATAAATACTCCAACAGGCACGGATCTCTCCTTGCCTAGTACTATTGTACCACGCCTGTCAAGCCCCCCAATTTGTGATTTACACCAAAAATGTAGGTGCGACCTTTTAAGGTCGCACGGGCGGGGTTAAAACCCCGCCGCTACACTTGCCCGCACATGTAGCCCCGACCTTGACCACATGTAGCCCCGACCTTGAACACATGTAGCCCCGACCTGTAGGTGCGACCTTTTAAGGTCGCACGGGCGGGGTTAAAACCCCGCCGCTACACTTGCCCGCACATGTAGCCCCGACCTTGAACACATGTAGCCCCGACCTTTTAAGGTCGGGCGCACGGGGTTAAAACCCCGTGGCTACATGTTTCACGCGCGTAGCCTCGACCTTTTAAGGTCGAGGTCACGGGGTTAAAACCTCGTGGCTACATTTGTGATTTATACCAAAAATGTAGCTGTGACCTTTTAAGCCCCGACCTTTTAAGGTCGGGCGCACGAGGCTAAAGCCTCGTGGCTACATTTGTGATTTACACCAAAAATGTAGCCCCGACCTTTTAAGGTCGAGGTCACGGGGTTAAAACCCCGTGGCTACATGTTGAATTTATTTGGCGAGGTTAAAACCTCGTGGCTGCATGTTTAACAAATCCGGGGGTCACAATCGGAAATAAGGCTGATTTTCTCAGCCAAAAGTATGATTTTGGCTCATACTTTTGGCCGATAGGGCAGGCATGCCCGCCGCCCCCTCACTCTAACTCTCTCCCACGAGGGGAGAGAGAATTTTCTCCTCTCCCTTGATGGGAGAGGATTAAGGTGAGGGTGAAACCTCACTCTAAATTTTGCCTTATCTCTTCAATGACACTGTCTGTGTTCGACAAGACGTCATTATCCCAGAACCTTAAAACGCGGTAGCCCATGCTTCTTAGCATCTCAGCTCTATCGGTGTCTCTTTTTCTTATTTCCTGTTCACCATGGTGTGCGCCGTCAACCTCAACTATCAGCTTATTATCAAAGCTGACGAAATCTATGATATACGGGCCTATTGGTTGCTGCCTCCGAAATTTCACACCCTGTAGTTGCCTATTTCTCAACCCTGCCCAGAGGGTTCTTTCAGCCTCAGTTTGCTGCTGGCGGAGTCTGCGAGCAAAAGTCCTCCGCTGGTTTTTCTTCATTATTGTATTGTCAATCCCCCTCACTCTAACTCTCTCCCACGAGGGGAGAGAGAATTTTCTCCTCTCCCTTGATGGGAGAGGATTAAGGTGAGGGTGAAACCTTTCGTTACTTTAGGTATTCTCTGAGGCGGCGGAAGAAGGCGCGGACGATGAGGATGAAGATGATGACGAAAATCAGGCCGCCTATGACCAGGTACCAGGTGGAGAAAAAGCCAACTTTGAAGGGATAGGGGGAAAGCGCCCAGCCGCTTTCATTGCCGGCACCATCAACGGCTTTGACCCGCCAGTAATAGGTGCCCGGCTCTAGCTGGATAGTGCAATTCGGCTTGGTCAAACCTGTCTTTCTCATGCCCGGCTCCAGTGGGAAGAAGCTTAGGTTGTTATCTATCTCCAGGATATAGGTGACGCCGCTGGGGTCAGAGACCTCGGCCCAGGTGAAGATGACAAGCTGGGAGCCGAACGCGCCGAACCTCTGCTGCTTCTCTCCGGGAGTGATTGTATTTGGTGCTGGTGGTGGCTCGCCTTCCAGTGGCAGGCCGAAGGTGGCGACATTGCCGGCCTTGTCAGTAGCGGTAACCACGCTCTTACCCTTGGGGCTTGCCGGTACATTGAACTTATGGCTGAAGCTGCCATTCGGGTCGGTGGTTGGCGGTTTGTCAGTTGGCGAGCTTGATATAGAGATATCATCGTACTTAATGGAGACCTGACTGCCCGAGGCAAAGCCGCAGCCGGTTACTGTGACCTCGGCGCCGACCTCAGGATGTGCGGGTTCAAGACTGATAGTTGGGCTAATCTGGAGGCTGGCGATGATATCTCCGAGGTACACATTTTCCACAGTAGCCTTGAACTCGTGCTTGCCGGCGATGGTATTGGGGATGGTGAACTCGGCGCTGAAGCTGCCTACCACATTAGTGCTGATGGTAAGCCTGGTGTCTTTACCATTGAAGTTCAGCTTGACCTCTTTATTATTAGCCGGAAAGCCGGTGCCCTTGATGGTGACCTTAGAGCCAGGTGAGCCTGACGATGGGCTCACCTTTATGTCCGGCAATACCGTGAAAGCGAAGCCATAGGGATCTTCAGGCCGCCAGCTGCGTCGGAACTGGACGTAGTTGGTACCGAAGCTAGCTTCCGGGATAGTAAAGGTGACGGTCACTTTTGTCGTGGTTGAAGGAAATTCCCCCTTGGTCACCAAAATATAGTCAGTGCCAGTGCTCTCCTCCGCGATGGGCTTTTTGCTCCACAGAACAGTATATGGCCCACCTATGAAGCGCGAGCCAGCATCTATGGTTATGGTTGCCGTGGAGCCCACTCTCCCCGAGGTGTCCGATTTTTCCCCCACGACCGTGGGGCAAACGCCTTCCACTCAGCCGCCCTGGGCACTAACCGCGGTGGGCACCAGCACCATTGCCAGCACCAAAATCAGGCCAAGATAACCTATAAACCTCATGCCTTAGATTTTATACCCCTCTGCCTGAGCCTTGTCAAGCCTGAAGCCAACTTTTTATCTAAAGTCGATTGACACCCACCAGTGCGGCGGTGCCCATGTAGCCCCGACCTTGACCACATGTAGCCCCGACCTTTTAAGGTCGGGCGCACGGGGTTAAAACCCCGCGGCTACATGTTGAATTTATTTGGCGGGGCTGAAGCCTCGCGGCTACATGTAATGGATAAATCACAAACTCAAAGCACCAAGCACCAATGACCGAAACAACATTTATCTGTCATTGCGAGGAGCAGGTTAGCTGGTGAAGGGGAGAAGCCGGTGCCTGCGGAGCTGGGGAAGTGAAGGATGAGTAGGTGATGGCCTTAACTCGCCTGGGTGCTGAATTGCCGGTTGCTTATCTGGCGGGCACATTGGCGGCATTTTGCTACAGCTATTATTTAACTTCCTTGTCCAGGGTGATGAGGCCTCGTTTGATGGCGATGATCACTGCCTGGGTGCGGGCGTTAGCATCCAGCTTGCGCAAAATGGAGGTTATGTGGTTCTTGATGGTCTGTTCGCTGATATTTAGTTCAAGCGCAATTTGCTTGTTGAAGTAACCCTGGGCCATATAGGTGAGGATTTCGGTTTCTCTTGGGGTCAGCGGGGAGACAAAGGATTCGACGCCTGTACCCCAGGAGAAGTTCTGAAACTGCTCTAGTACCTGATGGGCTACTTTAGGTTGGGAGAGAAAAGTATCATTTATGGGGTGTTCGCCAGCGGCAGCTCTACGGATTGTCATCACCAGCTTATCTGAGGAGATATCACGCTTTAGATAGCCAGCTACACGGGATTTAATTGCCTGAAAGAGCTCGTCATCGTTGGGTTGTGGTGAAAGAAGTATCACTGCCACGCTGGGTAATAGCTGCTTAATGGCTTTGGCCAGGTCCATGCCGTCGCTGAGGGATAGCTCAATATCAAGGATAACGACATCGGGCTACAAAGTGTTTATAGCTGAAATAACCTCGTTACTGGAACCAACTTCGACGCAGATATCTATATCTGCTATCTGATTAAGAGTGGAGCGCACGCCCTGACGGAATAAGGGCTGCTGGTCGGCTATTAACACTTTTATCTTCGGATGCTCTTTAGCCATGAATCACCTTTTCTGAGAGCATGTTATGTTGAGTGTAGCAGGCCGATTCGGGGATGTCAATTAATTGCTTCTTGACGTGACGGGGGTTAATTTATAGAATATTGCGTGGACTTTGCCGCAGAATCTGGAAAGGAGAAAATTTTTCGTAATGGAGCTGGTTGAAGAAATGCTGGCCGGAGACGTGTTATCTTTAGCGCGGTTGATTACTAGAGTGGAGAGAGACGGTGCTGATGTACCACAAATAATGAAGCAGGTCTATCCTCATTTGGGTAAGGCTCATTGCATAGGTATAACCGGACCACCGGGGGCAGGTAAGAGCACCGTGGTAGACCGATTGACAGCAGTGCTGCGGCAGCGTGGTTTCACGGTGGGTATAATTGCCGCTGACCCAACAAGCCCATTTACCGGTGGTGCTGTTCTTGGGGATAGGATAAGGATGCAGCAGCATTATCTTGATGAGGGGGTTTTCATTCGAAGTATGGCAACACGTGGTAGTCATGGGGGTCTGCCGCGCACTACTGGAGGTGTGATTAAATTGATGGGTGCCTTTGGGAAAGACTGCATTTTGGTGGAGACGGTGGGGGTGGGGCAAACTGAGCTGGACATTATGCAAAACGTAGATACTGTGGTGGTGGTCTTGGTTCCTGAGGCAGGTGATGCCATTCAGACAATGAAGGCAGGCTTGTTTGAGATTGCTGACATCTTTGCGGTAAATAAGGCTGACCGCCCGGGGGCTGATAATCTGGTGGCTGAACTGAGGATGATGGTTCACCTTCGTTCCGAGGAAACTTGGTGGCAGGTGCCGGTGGTGGCCACCGAAGCTATCAATAATGTCGGCATTGAGGAACTTTACGGGCAGATTGAAAAGCATCGCCAAGCATTAGAGGAAACCGGGCGATTGTCACAGCGGCGGCAGGAACAGCGCCGGCAGGAATTTTTGGAAATCGTGGAGCGTAGGGTTTCTGAGGAGCTTCTGAAGTTGGTGGAACGAGATGAGGAGTTGGGCCGGCACATGGCGATGGTGGAAGCTGGTGAGGTTGACCCCTATTCAGCGGCTGATGAAATTCTCCGGCCGAGGACTTTGTTAGCTAGCTGGTCACGGCAACTGGCTGAAAGGCGGTCCAGCGATTAGGGTAGGGTAGCAGTGGTCGAAAAGCATAGCGAATCTCCTGCAGGGACAGGTCTTTAGACCTGTCCGAAAATGTAGCCCCGACCCTTTAGGGTCGGGCTCCCGAGGCTTTAGCCTCGGGGCTACATGTTTAGTATGTATCACCAATGAGCTATAATTTTTCCCCACAAAGTGTGAGAGTCAGATTGTCAGGTGGAGTTTCCGGACAGCACCTGTCCGAGGCTGAAGCGGACAGACCTGAAGGTCTGTCCCTACAAAAACATCACGAGAAAACTGCAAAATCCACGATGTCACGTAGACCTCAAAAATATGACGTCATAATCGTTGGTGGTGGCCCGGCGGGTATCTTTGCTGCCTTAGAGCTATGCCAAGCCACCGACGTTAAAGTCCTGCTTCTGGAAAAAGGCAAAGACATTGACGCTCGCAAGTGCCCTCTACAAGAGACAGGCAAGAGCTGCGCGTCCTGCTCGCCGTGTCACCTGGTTAGCGGACTAGGCGGTGCTGGAGCCTTCAGTGACGGTAAGTTGACTTTATCCTCGGCAGTGGGCGGTCGATTAGGTGAATTGTTGGGCAGTGACCGGATGCAGGAGCTTATTGACTATGTGGATAGCCTTTACCTCAAGTTTGGTGCTACCGATAGGATTTACGGTGTTGGTGAAAAGGTGGATGAGCTAGGACGCCGGGCAATTTTGGCGGAATTAAGGCTGGTTCCAGTGAAGCTGCGCCATATTGGGACGGAACGGTCCCGACAGGTGCTTAAGGCTATGCGGGACTTCATTGTCCGTGGGGTTGAGGTGAGGCTGGGGGAGATGGCGGCCAGTGTCATAGTTGATAATGGAGTGGTGGCTGGGGTGAAGACGGATCGAGGTGAACGCTTGGAGTGCCGCTATCTGGTTTTGGCGCCAGGCAGAGAGGGGGCAGAATGGCTGACGAAGGAGGCCGGCCGGCTCAAGCTAAGCCTGAAGTCCAATCCCATTGATGTTGGCGTCAGAGTGGAAGTGCCGGCACCGGTGCTTGAAGAGTTAACCTCGGTGTTATATGAAGCAAAGCTCGAATTCTTTTCCAGGAGTTTTGGTGACCGGATAAGGACATTTTGCATGTGTCCCGGTGGTGAGGTGATTATGGAGGCTACCGGTGGTGCTGACCCGGTGATTACAGTTAACGGCAATAGCTACGCGGAACGCAAAACCGGGAATACCAATTTTGCCATTCTGGTGAGCACCACTTTTACCGAGCCGTTTCATGAGCCTATTGCTTATGGAAAGTATCTGGCACGGCTGGCTAATCTTCTCAGCGGTGGTGTGCTGGTGCAGCGTTTCGGTGACCTTATGGAGGGGCACCGCTCAACGCCAGAGCGTATTAAGCACAGCATTGTTGAGCCTACATTAAAAGCGGCAACACCGGGAGACCTGAGCTTTGCTCTGCCATTTCGCCATCTTAAAGGGATAGTGGAGATGCTTCAAGCGATGGACAAGCTAGCTCCTGGGGTGGCATCTCGACATACCTTGCTTTATGGTGTCGAGGTCAAGTTTTATTCTAGCCAGCTGGGGCTAAGCCCATGTCTGGAAACAGAGATAGGCAATATGTTTGCTGCCGGCGATGGTGCTGGTGTTAGTCGAGGATTGATTCAAGCCTCGGCTTGTGGCGTGGTGGTTGCTGGAGAGATACTGAGGAGGCTGGGGAAGTAGCCCATTTGCACGAGGTGGTCAAAGCTGACAGTTTGGGACTAGGATGTAACCTCCTTTAAGGTTGCCGAAGATTTTGTAGCCGTGGTCTCCTTCGTTCCCCCAATACCAAGCGTGATAAACGATGTAGGCGCAAAGGATAGCGTCTAGAAAATCCTCGTGCGCTTTGAAAGTACTGCCGCGTAACTGTTTTGCTTCGCAGAAGTATTGTTCGTGTATATAGATGGCTGGTTCTGCTGTCCTAAGGTTGGCGATATGTTTTTGTAGTTTGCACAGCGCGTCTTGTCTGTCTTTAATATAGCCACGTTTATACTTGAAGATTTTGTCTAGCTTAAAGAGCCTGATAGTGGCTGGGTGGGGGTAGACTTCTACCACATGTCGCGCTGACTTGTCTTGACGGGGTATGTGGAGGTCATTACTAAAGCGTAACGATTTTAACCTTTCTACAAGTTCTTCCCCTCGCACTTTCCCATTTCTTGCCAGCCGATTTCGGTTGGCTGAGTGAGCTCCGGCATCGTTTTGAGCAAACGCCCGGCTTATTTCATTATCGCAGGGGCGCTGGCCTGTTTTATTGGGTATTATGAGGGGAGCGTCTATTCCCACGATGGCCGGGCTGTCTTTACAAACTTTCGCGACAAAATCGATGATATCATCATCAGATTCAAGCTGCTTTTTGTAATCAATGAGTTTTCCCTGCCCTTGCTCTGCTTCAATTGCTGCTGCAGCCGACTTGTTTCTGTCTGACCAAGCTAAGTCTATCCCAATAAAGTGCACGAGATTTGTTCCTACAGATAGCTGCGGTCGTAGAGAAGACGGTTAATCAGTATACTTTTGACGCTTGTGGTAGCTGTCTTGAGGTCTTCACTTAGCCCTGCGGTGAGACGGCGTATTATTATGGCGATGAACACAGCCGTCAGGGCCAGGGTCATCTCAAGTGGTTGTCTTAGGCACCAGGAGCTTAGCGGTGCTGCGGCAAAACCGACAGCCATACCCAGGGGCATGCTGTTGCTTACGGGGCCGCCGAACATGAAGCGTTGGTTAAGTGTTTGATCGGGCTGTATAAAGCGGGGGATTGTCCTGATGCCGATGCCTACGAGTATAGGGATGGCAAAGGCAATAAAGACTATGTAGGCAAGGGGAGAATCGGTTGCAGTAAGACACATGGTAAGAGCGATAACCAACCCTATGCCCGTGGTATTGCCTTTTTCACCGTCGAACTTTCGGAATACAGGCCACATTTGCCCGACAACTGCGGCTACACCGGCTGCAGCGGTCACAGCTAGGCGAAAATCAAAGACAAAGCCGATGATGATGGGTATGGCTCCTTTTAGAATATCAACCAGTATTCCTGATAAACCTTCGAGGCGACCTGCCTTGTGCCACAGTGCCATGTGCAGGTCTTCTTCTTTAGATAAGTCAACTCCTTTGGCTCGGCCCAGAAGAATCATGTAAGGCAGTGAACCTAGAAGGTAAGCACCTACCACTAGAGCAATATTGGCTAGCAGCATTTAGTCCTCCTCATAAAAGTTTATCAAGAAAGTCAAAGTTAGGAAACTTCCAACCGGTTCTTGGGCAATTGAGACAAGGCTTGTGGTCATTACAGTTAGAATATTCGCAGAAGCTTAGTCATGAGGGCAAAAAGGCGATGCCTATGGCGCCGGGGCCTAGATGAACGGCAACCACCGCAGTGACCTCGGTAACGTAGGTTTCGTTGCAGTTAAATTCACTGTGCAGACGGCGCTCCAGTTCCTTGGCTTCGGTTTCGAGCTCGCTGTGGACGATTATAGCGCTTACTCTGTTAGACCCTATCTTTTCCCTCATAGCTCTAATCATTCGTTCAATGCCCTGAGCGCGGCTCCTTACCATTCCTAAGAAATGGGCGTGACCCATTCGGTTAATTACCACCGGTTTTAGCTTGAGCAATGAGGTCGCCCAGGCGCCCACTTTTGGAGCTCTGCCACCTCTTTCCAGATATTTCAGGGTGTCGAGCGCTACGGTGATTTCGGCCTTTGGGATGACTTGGTTGACCTTTGAGATAATTTGATTCAAATTGTCACCTAGTTTCGCAGCACGGGCTGCGGTTAGGACTATTAAGGCTTGGGCTGCTGAGCCAGTGTAACAATCTACCAATTCGATTCGGAGTTTAGGTAGTTGCTTCTTAGCTGTGTCTATGGCTGATTGCATTGAAGAGAAAGTGGCGCTATAGGTGGAGGCAACGGTGAGGCACAGGATTTCCCTGGCCTTCGTGGCCAGACGATGAAAGATTTCAAGAAATGTTCCAGGTGATGGTGCCGATGTGGTAAGGATTTCGTCAGCTCTTAGTAAAGAATAAACTTGATGAGGCGCAATATCGATGATATCTGAGTATGTCTTACCTCGGTTGTGGATTTTTAACGGTACTAGTTCAATTTCGTACTCGGCTTTGATTTCTTGTGGTAGACAGCTCACGCTATCGGTAACAATGGCGACATGACTCATAGGCTCCTCCCTTGCACCTCGGATAACTAGGTGCAGGTTACCACCTTAAATCGTTGTTGTCAATAGGTCACAATGAAGATAGGGTCATATCGAGTTTAGAAACACAAGGGAATTTTGGACCGAGAGGCAAAATCATGGTTTTTGAGATAGCATGGGAGAATTCAACCAAGTCAAGTTATGAAATCTTCCACTGTCACCCTGAGCGGTAGCGAAGGGTATCAAGACGTTGTCCTGAGAAACACGAAGGGTTCTTCGCTCGGCTCAGAATGACCGGTGATAGACCAGACAATCTGCTCAGCTAAGCAGGTTCAAAATGGCTGAACTCGCGGGCCTTTTTACCGCTCTACTATCTCAGTTGAGTAACCTTTGCTTGCCAGGTCTTTGATAAGCTGTTTAACATCTTCTTTATCAAGATGGAGGCACAGGTCCTGTTCCTTGCCTTCAACTGGTGGCATGCTGTGGAGAGAGACTATTTTGGCTCCAAACTTTCTAACAGCCTCCATAATCTCTTGTATGCTTTTGGCTTCGGCCCCCCTTGAGATGACTAGGCGTGCCCCCGGCTTGCCTATTCCCAACACCGGATTGAGTATTTTGTAGAAGAAATCGTTGGTTGTGGCTATGCCTACGAGATTATGGTCTTCCAGCACTGGCAGGGCGCCTACGCCCTTGCTTTGAGCCAAAGCTATAGCAGCTTCCACGGGCATATCGGGGTGGACTGTGACCACATCCTTTGACATGACTTCTTTAACTGTCATCTTTGCCAGTAGGTAATTGATTTCCCAGACGCTTAGGCTGGTAGCTGGTGATGGGCCTGAACGGGCTATACGCTCTTTGCTCACCATGCCGACTAATTTCCCTTTATCAATGACTGGCAGACGACGGATGTTATGAGCGTCCATGATTTTCCTGGCTTCCATTATCGGTGTATCGCTTGACACAGTAACTACATTCCAGGTCATAACGTCTCGAACTTTCATTTTTCACCTCCCTGTATATTTACCAGTAATTCTATCATAGACTGGAAGTGCTTAAAAGTGGTGTCAATGCTTGTTTTGAATAAATTTGTGTTTTTAGCTGCTGCTAGCTTTAGACCGAGTACGTTTGCCATAGCACTATCAGCTTATATCGCTGAACTTAAGATTATGCTACAATGGTTTGGGGGTACTGATATAAGGCGATGAGCGAGGGGCGTGAAGTTAGTATAAGGGTTAGGGTAGCGGCTATTCGTGATGGGACTTACGGCATCAGCATGACTATGCCTGATCGATTGATAGGTGAGTGGACGGATAGTGGAGCAAGCTCATTGGCGGTCACTGATGAGTATAATATCCGTATCTGTGGGAGAGGTGGAATTCAGCGATATATGCTGACTATGCCAGGAACACCTATACGAGGCGAACAGCTTTCTGATACTGAGGCTGTAATAGTTGTCTGCCTGTGAGCAGGCATGTCACAAAGTGGTGCTGATTATTCTAGGTGGTTGAGCTGAGAAGGTAACCTACCAGATAATCACGAATCGCTTGATAGTATCATCACGGGGTGCCGGTGTGAAGTTGTTAGTCTGGGAATAGCTCTTGCCTACAATTAATTTTACCTCGTGATCAAACTGTGGCTCAATAAATATTAAGCCTCTATCTGTAGTTTCGAAAGCTACTATGGTGTGACCGTAGCCTTCGGGGTGGAAAATATTGACGATAGCGCAACGGATGCCTGCAGCCTCGGCATTATTGTTCACTGCAGCAGCGAAGTCGACGCAGACATATTCATCTTCTGTATAGGTCTTTGAATTAGTGGTATCTTGGGCTAGAAATGCTTTCATTTCCTGATAGGTGGGATTGCGAAGGGCGTATCCGCTGGATGTTTCCTGTTCCGGGCTGGGCTTATAACCAGCCTCATAGCCAGATTTATAGCCAGCTTGATAACCTTCGTTTTTTCCTTGATTATATCCCTGGTTGTAGCTAGTTTCATGTCCTATTTGATAACCGTAAGTATAACTGAGAAATCCTGAGCCACCGCACAGCATGACGATGGCTAGGAATATGCCAAGTACAGTAGCTATTTTTTGGCTGTAATCCATAATGAACCTCCATATTATGATGTAGGGACAAGTCTTTAGAGCACCCAGAAAAATCTGCGATTTTTCTGGGGAACAGCTTTAGACCTGTCCGAGGCAGACGGGCGTGAAGGCCTGTCCCTACTCTCGCAAGTACAAAACAACAATTATGCTTGCCCATAGTTTACTACAACCATTAACGTTAGACAATGAAATCATAGTCTCATCCCATGTCCCATGAATAATGTAGAAGCGACCCTTTAGGGTCGCCTTTGCGAGGCTAAAGCCTCGCAGCTACAATTTAATTCGTTAGCGCGAAAGTCTTGACTATAAAGGGCTTAATGCAGTAGGCTATTAAGATAACATTAAAGGGAGGAAGAAGTATAATTTGTGGTGCCGTGGCATAAGAGGCGCTATTACTGTGTCGGAAAATACCAAAGAGGCTATAATAGCTGCGAGTAAAGAATTGCTTCAGAACTTAATGGAAGCTAATGAGGTAGAAATCAGCGATGTAGCTTGTATTTTATTTACCACGACACCTGACCTTAATGCCGCATTTCCGGCGGCAGCTGCCCGGGAGCTGGGCTGGACGCAGGTTCCATTGCTTTGTGGGCATGAAATGAATGTACCTGGAAGTTTATCCAGCTGTTTGAGAATCCTGGTGTTATTCAACACTAATAAAAGAAATGAGGAAATAGTGCATGTCTACTTGGGGGGTGCGGAGACACTTAGAGCGGAGGAGGAGAAACCTTGGCAGGATGAGGGCAAAAAATGATAGTGGTTATGAAAGTAGGCTCAGGCGATAAGGAAATTGCTGGAGTGGTTAAGCGGATTGAATCCGCTGGCTTGAAGGCGCATGTGTCTCAAGGCGTGGAGCGAACTATTATCGGAGTGGTAGGGCAAATTTTTCCGGAACTTGAGGGCATGCTGGAAATGCTTTCCGGTGTCGATGAAGTTATTCGGGTTAGCAAGCCATATAAACTTAGCAGCCGTGAATTCCACCCTTTAGATACCACAGTCAAAGTTGGTGGAATTACTATTGGTGGCAAGGAAATAGTGGTTATGGCTGGGCCGTGTGCTGTGGAAAGTGAGCAGCAGCTTTTGGAAACAGCCAGAGCTGTGAAAGCGGCTGGGGCAACCATTTTACGCGGCGGTGCTTTTAAGCCAAGCACTTCACCTTATCATTTCCGCGGTCTGGGTGAGCCGGGGCTTGAGCTTCTGGCTCAGGTCAAGAAAGAGGTTGGATTGCCAGTTATAACAGAAGTCATGTCATCCAGTGAAGTCGAACTAGTGGCGAGATACGCTGATATTCTCCAGATAGGCGCTCGCAATATGCAAAATTTTAATCTCCTTGAGGAAGTCGGTAAAACAGGTAAGCCTGTAATGCTGAAGCGAGGGCTATCGGCCACTGTTCAGGAGTGGTTGTTGGCCGCTGAATACGTCCTGGCCCAAGGCAATGAGCAGTTAATGCTTTGCGAACGAGGTATTAGAACCTTTGAAACCTATACTCGGAACACTATGGATATAAGTGTTATCCCAATTATTGAAAAAGTTAGCCATTTGCCGATTATTGCTGACCCGAGCCACGGCACAGGCAAGTGGTATTTGGTGATTCCCATGGCTTTAGCTGCAGTAGCTGCTGGGGCTGACGGTATAATGGTTGAGGTACATCCCAATCCAGACTTGGCACTTAAAGATGGTGCTCAGTCGCTCACCTTCGCTAATTTCCATCAACTCATGTCTCAGCTAAAATCTGTGGCTGAGGCTGTGGGCCGGCGCCTGGCTAATCCCTCTATCAAAGTAAAATCTTAGTTTTAATCCGGCAGCTGATTGGAGAAATCAGTCGTGCAGATTGAAAAAGAGCTAGCCAAAGTAAGACCACAAAAGGAGACGCTGCTTACCATCGGTGTCTTCGACGGGATTCACCTCGGGCATCAACGCTTGCTGACTCATTTGCGAGATGAAGCTCGGAGGAAGAACTGGCTCAGCGGTGTAGTCACCTTTAAATCCCACCCAAAAGCGGTGCTGTCCCCGGAGAATAAATTGCTCTGGCTAAGTGATTTGGAGGCTAGAATCAGTTTGCTTCGGGGTTTGGGAATAGATGTGATTGTTGCCTTACCCTTCACTCCTGAACTAGCTCGGCTCACCGCTCGAAGATTTGTTCAACTGCTTAAGGAGCATCTGAAAATGCGTGGCTTGATAATCGGTCCTGATTTTGCCCTGGGGAGAGGTAGAGAAGGCGATGCTGAGAAACTCCGACTTCTAGGACAGGAAATGGGCTTCAGCGTCGAAATCATACCGGCAGTGGTTCTTGATGGTCAGGTGGTAAGCAGTAGTGCTATTCGTCAGGCTTTGGCTCAGGGAGATATGAAAAAGGCGGAGAAACTATTCGGGCGACTTTTCAGTCTTAATGGTCAGGTTGTGAGTGGTGACAGGCGAGGCAGAGTCCTCGGGTTTCCTACTGCTAACCTGGAGCTAAAGCCGGAGCAGGCGTTGCCCAGCGATGGAGTTTATGCTACTATCGCCCATGTGGGCCATGAGCTCATGCCTTCGGTAACCAACATTGGTGTTCGCCCTACTTTTGGGGGAAGTAAGCGCCGGGTGGAAACCTGTCTCTTGGACTACCAGGGAGAGTTGCTTGGGCAAAAACTCACGATCGACCTTGCAGACAAGCTAAGAGACGAAAGACGTTTCAATACTGTGGAAGAACTGAAAGCTCAAATAGGAAGGGATGTAGAACAGGCAAGGCAAATTCTAAGCGAACGGATGAAATAATCGGGGGTTTGACCTAGAATATGGCCAGTCCTGACCTTAAATGGCTGTTAAAACGGGCAGTAGCTGAGACTATAGTTGAGTCTGAGCTAATAAAGCTACTTGAATCTGGGAAACCATTGAGGTTGAAGCAGGGTTTCGACCCCAGTTGCCCGGACATACATCTGGGACACGTGGTTGGCTTGAGGAAACTGCGTCAATTTCAAGAGATAGGCCATCGAGTTGTCCTTATCGTTGGTGACTGGACGGCCCAGATTGGCGATCCCAGTGGTATGTCGGCTACCCGTCCCATGCTTTCTGCGGAAGAAGTACAGGCTAACGCCCAGACTTATATGAAGCAATTTTTTAAGGTTGTTGATAAAGAGAAGACCGAAGTGAGGTGGCAAAGCGAGTGGTTTAGTAAATTTGGACTTGAGGATGTCATCAGACTCACCAGCAAGTTCACTGTTGCCCAATTCCTGGCTAGGGAAGACTTTGGCAATCGATACAGCTCGGGGCGGCCTATTGCTATCACCGAACTGCTCTATCCTTTGCTCCAGGCCTACGATTCGGTAGCAGTAGAAGCTGATGTTGAATTCGGCGGCACCGACCAGAAATTCAATTGCCTTGTGGGTAGGGAACTGCAGCAGATGAGGGGACAGCGTCCGCAGCAGGTGTTTCTTGTTCCACTTCTTATCGGCACTGATGGCAGTCAGAAGATGAGCAAGAGCCTGGATAATTACATAGGCGTTGATGAGCCACCAAACGAGATTTACGGTAAGGTCATGTCGATTCCCGATAGCCTCATAATTGACTATCTTGAACTGGTGACCGACGTACCGGATGAGGAAATTGCCGAGTTCAAGGTGCAAATGACAAACGGGTCAATTAATCCTATGGTTGTTAAGAAACGCTTAGCTTATGAAATCGTGGCTCAATTCCACGGGGCTCAAGCTGCTCGTGAAGCCGAAGAGCACTTTGCTAAGGTGTTTCAGAAAAGGGAGGCTCCGGAAGGGGGGGTAACGATTAAAGTTCCAACGGCTACAGTATCTATTGCAGGAATACCCCCGACCATTACGGCTGAACTAACTAAGGTCGGACTCACAAAGAGCCGTTCAGAAGCAAGACGTCTCTTAGCGCAAGGGGCTATTGAAGTAGATGGTAAGCCTGTAACTGAGGATATAGATGTGTCAACGCTTAAACCAGGTAGCGTAATCAAGGTAGGCAAACGGCGCTTTGTAAAGATTGCCGATAGTAATTAATCTGATTATCAAAAGTGGAGGTGTAAAATGCAGTTACGAATACCAGGACCTACCCCTTGTCCGCCCGAAGTTTTAAAAGCTGTAGGGGGGCAGATGATTGACCATCGAGGTAAACAATTCGGCGAGATTATACAGGATGTCACGCCAAAGCTGAAGCAGTTATTCCAAACCAAAAATGATGTATTTCTGCTTACTAGCTCAGGCACCGGTGGTATGGAGGCGGCTGTCATAAATACTCTGTCGCCAGGAGACAAAGTTTTGGCTCTTTGTTGTGGTTTCTTCGGCGACCGCTTTGCTGAGATTCCCGAGTGCTATGGCGGTGAGGTAAAGCGCCTCAATTTCGAGTGGGGCAAACCTTACGATCCAGACGCTGTGCGCCAAGCTTTGAAAGCTGATTCCGGAATCAAAGCGGTGTTGGTGACGCATAATGAGACTTCCACGGGAGTTACCAATGACCTGAAGTCTATCAGCACTATTGCCAAAGAGTTCGACAAACTTGTTCTGGTCGATGCTATAAGTGGGCTCGGTTCTATTGACCTGCCTGTCGATGCCTGGCAGTGCGATGTGGTGGTAACGGCTTCTCAAAAAGGCTGGATGGTGCCGCCGGGACTGGCAATGGTCAGCGTCAGTGAAAAGGCATGGCAGGCTCACGCCAAGGCTAAAATGCCTCGGTATTACTTTGATTTTAGTAAAGCTAAGAGCTATCTAGAGAAGGGGCAAACACCATGGACCCCCTGTGTTTCCACCTTCTTTGGCTTGACTGTGGCGTTGGATATGCTACTTGCCGAGGGCTTGCCTGATATTTTTGCCCGTCATGCCAGAATAGCTGGCCTTGCCCGAAGCGGAGTTAAATCTATGGGCTTATCTATGTTCCCCGACGAGAAGTATGCTTCCAACACGGTTTCAGCTATTAAAGCTTCGGAAAAACTCAATGTAGCCAAGTTGCTTCAGATGCTAAGGGATGAGTATAAAGTAGTGCTGGCTGGGGGACAGGGCAATCTTGCCGGTAAAATATTCCGCATTGGCCATCTCGGCTGGATTAAAGAAAAGGATATTAAAGAAGTCTTAGACGCTATAGCTAAAGCTCTGCCCAAGGCAAGTTCATAAGCAAAATAAAATAATTAAGAGGAGCTGTATAACAATGTTGCATGTCATTCTGAGCGGAGCGAAGAATCTAGAGACCCTTCGCTTTAGCTCGGGGTGACAGCCGGGCATTTCGAACGGGGGATGGTATCCGCCATGAAAATTCTTATTGCCGATCCTGTAGCTAAGGAAGGGATAGAAGCTTTAAAGGCTCAGGCTGAAGTCGATGTCAAGCTCGGGCTTAAGCCGGAGGAGCTTAAGAGCATAATTGGTGATTACGAGGCCTTAATAGTCCGCAGTGAGACTAAAGCCACTGCCGACATCATTCAGGCTGGCAGAAAGCTTCAGGTTATTGCCCGGGCTGGTGTTGGCCTGGACAATGTTGATGTGGAGGCTGCTACCAGGCAGGGTGTGGTGGTGGTCAATGCTCCCACTGGCAATACCATGGCTGCTGCTGAGCATACCATCGCCATGATGCTGGCTCTGGCTCGCCACATTCCGCAGGCTAATGCCAAGCTCAAATCAGGTGTCTGGCAGCGAAGTGATTACATGGGTATTGAGCTCAGGAGCAAGACCTTAGGCATCATCGGGTTGGGCAATGTTGGCTCCGAGGTTGCCAGGCGGGCTCAGGCCTTTAAAATGCGGCTCATTGGTTATGACCCCTTTGTCTCCGCTGATTACGCCCGCAATTTGGGTGTAGAGTTGGTGTCTCTGGAGCAGTTGTTGAAGGAGTCTGACTTTATCACGCTTCATCTGCCGTTGACTTCCCAGACCAAGCGGCTGATTGGTGCCAAGGAACTAAGCAAGGTGAAACCAACAGTGCGTATTATCAACTGCGCCCGTGGTGGGCTTATTGATGAAGAAGCCTTGTTTAAGGCAGTGGAGGCGGGAAAGGTTGCTGGCGCGGCTATAGACGTCTTTATCAAAGAGCCAGTGACCGATAGCATACTTTTCCAAAGTGACAGGATTATCGTCACTCCCCACCTTGGCGCCTCCACTACTGAGGCGCAGGCCAGTGTTGCCCTTGAAGTTGCCGAGCAGGTCATGGCTGTATTGAACGGCCAGCCAGCCAGATATGCTGTGAATGCTCCCCAGATTCCAGCTGAGATGCTGGCTTTGCTGGCTCCATTTATGTACGTGGCTTCAACCCTGGGTGGCTTGGCCAGGCAGCTAATGGAAGGGCAGATAAAGAGCATCCAGATTAAACACAACGGGGAGATTGCCAATTATGATACCAGCGCCATAAAAGCATCAGTAATCGGCGGTTTGCTGGAAGGGATAAGTGAAGAGAGGGTTAATCTGGTCAATGCTACCATTATTGCTGCCCAGCGTGGCATAAAGATTATAGAGCAGAAGGAAACCACCTGTGAAAATTACGCTAGTCTGGTTACTTTAGAAGTTATCACCGATGCTGGAACGACTACGGTTGCTGGCACCGTGTTGCGTGGCGAAACTCACATCGTCAGGGTTAATGATTTCTGGCTAGACATTACACCTACTGGCGGTTATTTCTTGTTCAGTGACCATCGTGACCGCCCTGGGCTTATTGGTGCTGTAGGCAATATAACCGGCAAGGCAGATATTAATATCAGCTCCATGCAACTGGTCCGACTCCAGCCCAGGGGCCAGGCGCTTATGATTCTGGCCCTGGACGAGGCTCTTCCTGAGGAGCAAATACAGGAAATACTGGATCTCCCAGATGTCTATACTGCCAAGCTGGTAAAGCTGTAGAACTGGCTTTGCTATAGTGACACTAAAAACATGTAGCCACGACCCTTTAGGGTCGTGCCCACGAGGCTAAAGCCTCGTGGCTACATGCGTTTAGGACAGCTCTCTTCTCCCAAGAAAAGCCTGAAAAAATGATACACTGTCCCTTTTATTGTCCGCTTGGAATTTGATATACTTATAAGATAACCTAGGGCAGGTCGCAAATTCGCCAAATTCAGTATTGGGATTTTCGGTTAACTGTGAAAGCCACGCCAACCTCAAGAGATAAACAAAAAGGGAGCAGGGCATCCGAGAGAAGCCGGCAAAAGCTGAGTGAGTCATCGGACCTGGCTCAAGCTTTGCTACGTTGTGCCGGGACAGGGATTTATATTGTCCAGGACGGAAAATTTCAATATGCCAATCCCCTGTTTCAGGAAATAACAGGTTATTCAGAGCTAGAATTATTGGGCATGCATTCTCTGGATCTTGTTTATCCCGAGGATAGGGAAGCAGTCAGAAAGAAAGCTATAGAAAGCCTGAAGGGCTACAGTTCTCTCCCCTATGAGTACCGGTCTGTAAGGAAGAATGGCGAGATAATCTGGATTTTAGAAAAGGTTACCTCCACGGAATACAAAGGGAAACGAGCCGCGGTGGGAAGCTTTATGGACATAACTGAGCGCAAGCAGTTGGAGCAAAAACTCGCTGACATGGCCACACATGACCCATTGACTGGCTTGCCCAACAGGTTATTGTTGAATGACCGCCTCGCTGTTGGGTTGACTCAGGCGCAGCGCAATGACACTAGGCTGGCCGTAATGATGCTCGATTTAGACCGATTCAAGGATGTTAACGATATACTGGGACATGGTGTCGGTGACCAGTTGCTAAAAGCTGCTGGAGAGCGGTTGACAGGCCTTATGCGTAAGAGTGATACGGTTGCCCGTATGGGTGGCGACGAGTTTGTGTTGTTGCTACCACAAATCGCTAAGATAGAAGATGCTACCAAGGTTGCCCAGAAGATCTTAGAAGCCTTTCGAAAGCCGTTTATGTTTGGTGGTCATCAGATTTATACCACAGCCAGCATCGGCATTGCCATCTATCCGGAAGATGGTGAAGATGTTGAAACCTTGTTTAAGAATGCCGACACCGCGATGTACTGGGTTAAGGAACAAGGCCGGGACAACTATGAGCTCTACTGGTACGACGGCACAAAGACCTTGTGAAAAGGTAAAGGTTGTATTTTTATAGTGCTCCCTCGAGACGGTTGATGACCAGGGCGGTGGGCAATTTGGGGTAGAAGTAAGTTGATTTTCCCGGCATCTTGTCGTTGGCATCAGCGATTGCCTTAATGGTCGCTACTGGTATAGGATTCAGTAGAAAAGCCAGTGGGCATTCACCGCTTTCCACCAGTCGGTGAGCTTCTACAATATTTGGAGTATAGACAACGCTGCTGCTTTTATCGAGGGCTGTTAGCTTGTCGATAACAAGATGTTGGACAATGCTGACGTCTAGCCTTTTATAGACTTTAGAATGACCCTCAGGCATTATTTCCTTGACGGATGTGGACTGGCGGGGTCTCAAAGCTACAATACTGCCTGGCTCCAGCCCTAAGACCCTTGTAGTGGTACCTCTTATCTCAGGCAAGCCAGTTTCGCCTAATGGGGCAGATTCCACTTCAAAAAACGTTTCCACCTGGTTTTTCAATTCAGCCAGAGCTTTAGAATCTATGTTACGCACCAAGCGGTGGACAGGTAGCACGATAAGTCCGGGGTCGGAGAAGGACACCAGCGTCATCATGATAAAATTAAAGGCTTCATTGCCCTTGCCAGACGAAGTTTCTTGTCGCCTTTCATCCCGGTAAGCCAATGCTGTCTCGTAACGATGATGTCCATCTGCGATATAAATGGGCTTGGAAGCCAGGAAGTGGCTGACTCTCTGGACGAATTCAGGTTCGTTAGCTACCCAGAGCTTGTGTATTTCACCAGCTTCGGTAAAGTCAATCGCCGGCTTACGGCTGGTCTGCGAAGTTAATAACTTGGTGACTTTCTGTCCAAGGTCTTCATAGAGGCCAAGGAGCGGACTGAAGTTGGCAGCGCAGGCTCGTATCAAGTCTAGGCGGTCGCTTTTAATCCCGGGAACGGTATTTTCATGAGGAAATATAATCTTTTTCTCCCATGGTTCCAGTCTGACACAGGCCATTAGGCCAAGGCGTCGTTTTCTGGTATTTTGATAGGTGAAGGTGTGCTCGTGAATGTAGAATGAAGGTACGTGGTCAACTACCAGTACCCGGTCTTTTAGCCACTGGTTGAAAGTAGCACTAGCCCGGCTGTGTTTATTGCTGGCTTTTGTATCTTTGGGCAGCACTATTCCATGCTCAAGGCGAATGACATTGTATTCGCTTTTCTTGTAGTAGGCTCTCTGCTCTTCCGGGGAGATGACATCGTAGGGTGGGCAGATGACCGATGCCATGTCTCCGACGATTTCTTGATTGTAACGTACGCCTGAAAAAGGACTGATCTCAGCCAAGTGTTTCCTCCATTTATATTATAGCGATTTCTCAAGTCCACTCCACCAGGCCTCCCCCACCTGTTTGAGAGATAAGTCTATGTAGCCTTTTAATATCAATCGCTTGCCGCCTACTGTGCCAAGTCTTGTTGCCGCTATCTGGTAACGAGCGGCGAGTTTTTGTAATTTCCGGGCTGATTTTGGCACTACTGAGACTATAATTCTCGATTGAGCCTCACCGAAAAGAGCTGCATCCAGCCTTCCTTCGACCTCCCAGTTATGACTAACGAAACCGAGACTGTTAGCCAAGCAGCTTTCTGCCAGGGCAACGGCTAGCCCACCTTCGGAACAATCATGGGCCGAGTTTATGAGCCCTCGCCTGATTGCCTCAAGACAGCAACGCTGCAAGCGCTTCTCCATCCCCAAATCAATATAGGGGTTTCCCTTTATTATACCGTGAATTAATTCGAGATATTCGCTGCTGCCAATACTGCTATCAACGGGTTGGCTATCGCCCAGCAAAAACACCATGTCACCTTCATTTTTGAATCCAGAAATGCAATGTTTGGCTACGTCCTCAATAAGCCCGACCATTCCGACCACTGGAGTCGGATATATAGCTTTGCCTTTGGTCTCATTGTACAGGCTGACGTTACCGCTGATAACCGGGATTTTCAGCTCTCGGCAGGCTCGAACCATACCATTGATGCACTCTTTCAGTTGATAGTAAACATCGTCTTTCTCTGGATTGCCAAAATTGAGGCAGTCGGTAATAGCCAGAGGCTGAGCACCGCTGCAGACCAGGTTTCTCGCTGCTTCAGCCACAGCGATAACACCACCGAGGTAAGGATTTACATAGCAGTAACGGGCATTGCCATCGGTAGTTAATGAGATAGCCTTTTTTGTCCCTTTAATGCGCAGCACAGCAGCATCACTGCCGGGGAGAACTACGGTGTTATTGCCCACCTGGTGGTCGTACTGGCGGTATACGCAACGCTTGCTGGCGATATTGGGTGATGCTAGCAAACGGAGAAGAGTTGAGTTCACTTTCTTCCGTGATAGATCAGGAATTGAGGTGACATCGAATGCCTGTAATCTGTTGAGCCATTCCGGCTTTTTGACTCGCCGTTGGTAAATGGGTGGTGAAGTCAGCAAGTTTACCGGCACCTCAGCCATCACCTTTTTTCCTTCTCTAATCCAGGCTACGCCATCGCCGGTTACTCGCCCGATTATATCCGAGCGCAGTTCCCAGCGGTCAAACAGAGCCTTCACTTTGTCCTCATAACCTTTCTTCACCACCACCAACATCCTCTCCTGCGATTCGGACAGCATAACCTCGTAAGGAGTCATACCCTTCTCTCGACGTGGCACTTTGAGGACATCGATTTCAATGCCACCGCCGCCCCTGGCTGCTGATTCCACGGCCGAGCTGGTCAGTCCAGCGGCACCTAAATCCTGCATGCCAGCAATCCAATCGGTTTCGGCCAGCTCGAGGCAGGCTTCTATAAGCAGTTTCTCCAGAAAGGGATTGCCAACCTGGACTGTTGACCTTAACTCCCGCTCCTCCTCAAATGTCCTCGATGCCAGACCGGAAGCGCCATGTAGTCCGTCACGGCCGGTATCGGCTCCGACTAGCATGAGCAAGTTGCCTTCTCCGTAGGCTCTTGCCCTGACCAGGTTCTTAGCTTCGGCAATACCCAAACATAGCGCATTGACCAGCGGGTTAGATGAGTAGCAATTGGCGAAAAAAATCTCGCCGCCGATGTCGGGAATCCCCAGGCAGTTGCCGTAGCCAGCAATGCCGCCAACTACTCCACCGAAAAGATATCGATTGTGAGGATCGGTCAGAGGACCGAAGCGAAGAGAATTCATGAGGGCAATTGGCCGGGCTCCCATGGTGAATATATCCCGAACAATGCCTCCCACCCCCGTTGCTGCCCCTTGGTATGGTTCGATTGCCGAGGGATGGTTGTGGGACTCTATCTTCATGACCAATACAAGCCCATCGCCGATGTCCACCACTCCAGCATTTTCTTCCCCGGGCTTGACCATAACTCGCTGGCTCCTTGATGGCAGCAGCTTAAGCAGCGCCTTGGAGTGCTTGTAACCGCAATGCTCGCTCCACAGCGCTCCAAACATCCCCAGCTCAACTTCAGTGGGCTCTTTGCCGAGCCGTTCAACTATGAGCTGATACTCCTTCTCGCTCAGGGCGATTTCATCAAGCGTTTCTTTAGATATTGGCAATTATTGACTCCCAGATAATATTGCCATCGCTGCTGCCTAAGAGAGGCTCACAGGCGCGTTCAGGATGCGGCATCATGCCTAATACGTTACCCTTTTTATTCATGATGCCAGCGATATTGTGCAAGGAACCGTTAGGATTAGCGGCATCGTTTATCTCACCTGTTGAAGTTGAATAGCGGAAAATAATGCGTTTTTCAGCCTCTAATTCAGCCAGCATGGCATTGTCGGCGTAGTACCTGCCTTCGTAATGAGAAATAGGAATTTTGAGCACCTGCCCATTTTGACATTGTGAAGTGAAGACAGTCGAAGTATTTTCTACTTTAAGATATGTCCACTGACAGCGGTATTCCAGGTGGTCATTGCGCAGTAATGCCCCGGGGAGGAGTCCGGATTCACACAGGATCTGAAAGCCGTTGCAGATGCCGATGACCAGCTTACCCCGAGAGGCGAAATTCTCTAGTGATGTCATTACCTGGGAAAAGCGAGCAATAGCCCCAGGTCTCAGGTAGTCACCGTAGGAAAAACCACCGGGCAGGATGACGCAATCATACTTGGAAAGGTTTGTCTCTTTGTGCCAGATATAGTCAACATCCTGGTTCAGGATATCGCCGAGGGCGTAATAACAGTCTCTGTCGCTCCAGGTGCCGGGAAAGACAATAATGCCGAACTTCATAGTTGCTACTCTGAATAACAAAGATGGCGGCACTCTCTGCCGCCGAATATTATCCCATCAAAAATAAAAGAGCAAGATGCAATACCTAGGTGCTGCTCAGGAGTTCTGAGACAACATCACTCACTTTCTGCCCTTGAGCTCTTCCTTTAAGCTGGGGCATAAGCTGGGACATGACTTTACCCTTATCCTTCGGACTTATTGCCCCCATTTCGCTGATTACCTTACGGGCTGCGGCTACGAGCTCTTCCCGGCTCATCTGCTCGGGCAGATACTCTAGAAGGATTGCCAACTCTGCTTTCTCATTAGCCACTAAATCTGGGCGGTTGCCCTTCTCGAAAGCCTCAATGCTCTCACGCCGCATCTTAGCTTCTTTTTCTATAACACTTAATATACCTGGATCATCCAAAGTCTTTTGTTGGGCAATTTCGGCGTTCCTCATACTAGCCAGGACCAGACGGAGCACCAAACATCGTCGTTTGTCCTCTTTTCTTATTGACTGTTCGAGGTCACTTCTAATTCTTTGAACCAGAGTCATCTTCTAGCTGCTCCTGGCGCTTTTTCGCCGTTTTGCCGCTTCCTTCCGCTTCCGCTTTATACTTGGCTTCTCGTAGAATCCGCGACGGCGGGTTTCGCTAATTATACCTTCCTGTTGCACTTTCTTGCTGAAACGCCGTATCAGGCTCTCGAAGCTTTCCCCCTGCGAAAGTTTTACTTCAGGCACACGACATCACTCCCTTCTTTAACTAATTGAGATACTTGCCTGAAACAGGCAACTTGCAGAAACAAATTTTATCCCTTCTCCGTAATAGTGTCAAGCTGAATGTCAAAGATGTGACGAATGCAATTTCTCTGTTTACAAATGTAGTGGCGGGGCTTTAGCCCCGCCACAGAGAATTGACCCTAAGGGGTCGCAACTGCATTGAAAACTTATTGCTGATAAGCACCCTTAAGGGGGACTGGCACTTCAGGGCAGCTAGGCCTTTAATTAGTGGAGCAGAAAAATCTGACCAAGAGCAGGAGCGGTACTAGCTGCATACTATTCGTACCTCTCCTATTAAGCCAAGGCAGTAGCGTTAAGGATAGTCGCTACGATTTTATGCTATACTTACTAATTAATCTTGGGGTATTATGTTCTGGCTAACGGTTAAGCTTTTATTGCTCCGATGATCGCTAATACAGCAATCACCACTCCACAGATAATGTTTACCCAGCTGATAGCAGGAGCGATGATACCTGTAAGCAGAATCCAGATACCAAGAACGCATATTGACCAGCCTATCCACTTCATTTTATCTTATCTCACCTCCTTCTTGTTTTGGTTTAGTATAGAGCTACTGCCTTGACTTCACTTTAAGTTTAAAGAGTAGTGTTATACCTCGTATAATGAGGTACATAGTAGGACGAGGTACATTGTATAACGAGGTATAATTTTTGTCAAGTGGGTAGCTAATGCAATTCCTCTGTTTACAAATGTAGTGGTGAGGCCAAAGCCTCGCCACAGGAAGGCGACCCTAAGGGGTCGCAACTGCATTGAAAACTTATTTTGATAAACACTCTCCAAAGGGGGCTGGCATTTCGAGATGCTTTGAGCTTATAATAAGTGGTGCAAAAATCCGACTAAGAGGAGGCAGTGATGGCTGTATACCTAATGCTGACAACGCTCACTGGTGAAGGCAGAAAAAGAATCGAGGAGTATCCTGAGTGGCTTAAGGAGATCAATAAGGAAGTGGAGTATATGGGGGTTAAAATATTGGCTCAGTACGGACTTCTGGGACAGTATGATTTCGTCAACATCGTTGAGGCGCCGAGCGATGAGATTGCGGCTAAACTGGCGATACATTTAAGTGCCCGAGGCGGCCTTCAGACCTTAACCCTCACGGCAATACCCCTGGACAAGTTGATTGCCACTCTGAAAAAGAAGACAGAACCATTTTAACGTTTGATGCCTTGTTTTTTAAGGAAGGTATCTCACTCGTGCTATCCGCGTGTTCACAGAACTACTGAGTTGGATTGTGTTTGATATGAATTCAATCTCGTTTTGTTTAGCTGTATAACTGGGGCAAGACCCAAGCAGACAGATTTCTAGAAGAAAGGAGAAATCGAAGTGACTACGAGCAAGGCAGTGTTATTGAAAGTACAAGACAAAGTGGCGACAATTACACTTAACCGACCTGAAGTTAGGAATGCTGTTAATGGGGAGGTACTTGATGGGCTTAGAGCGGCTGCTGAGCATATACTTTCTGAGCCTGAAATACGAGTAGCTATAATTACCGGAGCTGGAGACCGCGCTTTCTGCTCGGGATTGGACCTCAAGGCGGCCATGTCAGGTGAGGGTATCGTGCCCACCCGCGCTGTCCGTTCCGAATTTGAGGCTCTTCAGATGGGCGGACAAATTTATACCATGTTCGAGACGCTGCCGGTACCAGTCATAGCTGCCATTAACGGCTACTGTCTGGGTATTGGCCTTGAACTGGCGCTGGTTTGTGATATAAGGCTTGCCTCAGAAACGGCTATCTTCAGTATCCCTGAAGTGCAGATGGGCAGTATTCCCGATTTTGGGGGAACGCAACGCTTGACCAAAATAGTTGGCATCGGCAAAGCCAAGGAGCTCATATTCACTGGCCGGAGGATAAATGCTGATGAGGCTTTGAGGATAGGGCTGGTTGAGTATGTTTGTCCCTTGGATAAACTCATGGAAGAAGCAAGGAATCTGGCTCAGGAGATAGCCTCTGTAGCCCCGTCACTAATCCAGGGCGCCAAGCGAGCCATCAATGTGGCTGCGTCTTATCCCTTGGAGATAGGCTTAAACTATGAGGCAATCACAGCAGTGGTTACCCGTCAGGATATAAGGCAGGGCTCTGCCTCCCTCTTGGAGAAATCCAAATCGTAGCCTGAAAGTGGCGACCTAAATCGTCATTCTGGGCCCTTTACTCATTGTTATTCTGAGCGAAGCGAAGAATCTGGAGCAGAGCTACCGAAGAATCTGTTAATTACAGAAAGCTGATTACGGTCCAAGCTCGTCGAGGAGTTTAGCGTAGTCCAATATCCTGCGGATTACAGTGCTTAAAACGGTGAGCTGCAGTTCCCTGTCCATAAAGTTGAACTCGTTCCTCTGCAGGATTTCAGCGGCAGCTCTTTGCACTGTCTCGTTGAAGTTTCTTGTTTGCTGGTACAGCTCAATAATGCGGTTCTCGAACCTTTCTGTTTGGCGTATCCCTTCTTGTAAGATTTGCCTTGCCTCGTCACCGGTGACAACGCCGTAATGCTCAAAGGCACATATTTCAACTTCACAGCTTGTTAGCCTTTCCAGCGACTTCTTGTACATGGCAAAGTTGTATTGTGGCCCCGGGAAGAAAACTCCGCTCGTATCATCTGTGGGAGGTGGGGCCGCATCCGAAGGGAACAAGGCCTTCAACTTTGGGATATAAGTGGCAATAGAACATTGGGTATGACCAGGCACTTCCATGAAATGTATTTTTATGCCATCGCCAAGGTCTATAATGTCCTTTTCCGTGATGATGCGGTCGACATGGATCCCATCGAACTTCAAATTCAACCTCTCATACTCACTCTGTAGTCCCAGCCTATCAATCATTTGCCTGTTGGCAGCAGCGATGAAGTTCACTGCCTTTTCCTTGGCGAAAACCTTCTCAGAGTATGCCGAGGCGAGTATCTGGATATTCGGGAATTTCCTCTTTAGATAAGGCACAGCCCCACAGTGGTCGAAGTGAGAGTGGGAAACCACCAGGTACCTAAGCTTGTTGAGATTGAGGTCTATTGCTGAGAATTGCGCTTCCAAGGATGGCGCTACCCAGCTCATCCCGCCACCGATAATCATCGCCTCTTTGCCCTTGAGCAAGTAAAGGCAATTATCCGTTGCGCCTAAAAAATCTAATCTGTCTGTGACTTTACCTGGTTCTCTGATCCACATGTAAATTCCTTGCTGTTTCGTATTGAGGTATAGTAGGTCCATGCTTTGACATGAAGTCATATCATACCACGGCACAATCTTCGGAGTAAACCGCTTAGAAGTAGGACGCCACTTTTATTTACACTAAGGTATAATCACGGAAAAAGTTAATGGTATGCAACAAACGGCGTTCCCATGCCCTGCCTGTGGGTCGCAAAAGTTATAGGTGCAGGATCCTGCCGGGCTTGTGGTTAGAGCCTGAAATATAGGCGTCCTCAGTGTGGCAGTGTCATCGGTCCCAGATTCACAACTTGCCCAAGATGTAGCACAATGCTATATTGGCTGGTAAAGGAGCAGGCAACACCTTCATTTGAGGGAGGAACTACGATGTATCAAGAGCAAGACACAAGTCGCAAAGAAGGAAGGCCCAAAATGAGAGGGAATGTCTGGAGGTCTATAGTCATTGGCCTAGTTTCAGTCATAGTGGTCATTTGCATTGTTTTTGCTTTTCCTATTGTGAAAGTGCCGGTGGAAGTCGTTGAGACATACACTGATACTGAGTATAAGGAAGAAGCTTATACCGAACGTGAGCCTTACACTGTTCCAGCTACCGGAGAGGTAACGGGAAGAAAGTCGGAAGCTTTTTATGACGATGCCTTGGTCGAATTGTGGCGTAGGGTCATGCCTGACCGTTGGGGAACTGAGGTTTATTTTACAATTGATTTAACTGGAAAATTAAATCCTACCGTTTCAGGCTCCTGGAAAGTTGAGGATGTATCTAACTCATACTATGTTTCAATTACTGACCCTGGTTTCAATCTGGTTTATCAATACACAGGCTCAGAAGGTGTTATCCAAGCCGATGACTTCACGTTTGCACCTAAATACTCGGGCATGTATGTCATGCGCCTTTCCACACATTACATAAGGATCGGCAAATATGGAAGGTTGACATTGGTTTTGAACTGGGACGAGGTAGTAACTAAAGCTAGCGAACTTACTGAATATAGGGAAGTAACTAAATATCGTAAAGTGCCGGTTGAAGTAGAGAAAAAAAGAGCAGTAACTAAATACGAGAAGATTTCAGTCTGGGGATTGTTGTTTAGGGAAGCTCCTAAGACTCAGTGACACAAGAGAAGCGTTTGACCGATGGGCTCAGAGCATCCAAAATAGCGGTTTCAGCAATTGTCCGATGTTCCGGAAATCTAATCTATCAACGACTTTACCCGGCTCTCTGATCCACATATCAACTCCTCATTGATTTCTACGAAGTGGTGGTAGATTTTTGCTCGGGCATGGAAGTATATCATATTATGGCGCAGTAGCTTGAAATAAGATAGTGTTTTATTTTAGCTCGGTTGCTAAGTATGGCCAGGGCGACGTGTAGTACCTAATGAGCTGCCTGGAGTAACAGTTAATTTGGTGGTATTGGGTCACCAAATTAGTAAAGATTTTTTGATGTGTAGTCAAATTTATGTATAATCTGTTTGAAAAAAGAAGTCTGAAAGGAGAAAAGTGTAAAGATGAGTATAGCTGATAGGGATGAAGTGAAGCAGGTTTTTCAATACCCTATTCTCGAGGCTATCGCGCGGCGAAGGTCACGCAGGTTCCCACTGGGTTGCACTTTGCCCTCGGGTGCTATCCAGCATGTCTCTCAGCGGTCACCCGTACCGCTGAATGACCTCGAGGCGGCTATACTCTGTTGGTCAGGGGCAGGGATAACCGGCAGCATTGCTGGTGACCTTTCCACCAAAGCCGGAGGGAATGCATTTGGCACCTGGATAGGTAGAGCTACTCCTTACCCCTGCAATGTTCATAATACAAAGCTATTTTTCACCAACGATAACGGGACTTTCGTCTATGACCCCAAAAAGGCGACTAAACCAGTGGAAATTGACACCGAGGCAGACCGGGAGAAAATAATGACCTACTACAAGGAGGACTGTATCAAAGTCCTGGATGAGAGGGTTGAATTTGTCCCCAAAGCTCTTCTTGGAGCCATGCACTGGAATATTAATCAGCCCGGTACCACTATTTTCATTCCTATTGTTGATCAGTCAGAGGAGTATATCGATATCCTGCTTGGTATATTTGACAGTGAAGGTTACGGTTACAGATTGTTCGACGATATTAAGGGACGTTCAGCAGGACTCCAAGAGTGGATTGATGCCGGCAAGTTAAAGGGACCGGAGGTTCCCCTTTCATCCTTTGAGTATAATCTGTTGTTGAATAATCTTGCTCCAGCATATCTCATGCTGGAGAACATACATCTAGTAGCTGAAGCAATGGGGTTGGGCTCGGTGATATTTGGCGGCTACACAGGGCAAATAATGCTGGGTATCACGCCCATGAGCAAAGGGCTTGGCTTTCGTTCTCAAATAGGGAAAAATGGTAAACCCAACCCTGTCGGCCTTGCCGGTGTTTTCGAAGCCCATTGTCCACCCTATTATGAAAGCATGGACGAGGCTGTAGACGCATTTGTTGAGAAGAAGTTTGGTTCTGGTGGGACATATAGCGCTGAATATAAGGGAGTTGTGCCGTTTAAGGATTGGCAGCTAGTTCAACCGGGCTATAATAAGCCGTCTAAGCTATCAATATACCAGGTTAAGTCATTATGTACCTATGTCTATGAAACTTACGGCAGGATACCGGCGACTTATGATACAAAATTGCTGCCAGTTTGGCTTCAGGTTCACCATCTTGACCTGGATTTTTATGATAAACATCTTGCCGAGGGAATGGTGACTGAAGCACAGAGGCACCACATGAAGCTTTGGCACAAATAGTTCAGTGCCAATTTAGATGCTATCAAATCCTATAAGTTACGCCACATTCTCAGGCACAGCGGCTAACTGTTGCCATTATTCAAACTCGTTCTTCGATAATGCTGTGAATACGATAGCTGCTATTCCCAAGAGCCATGAGGGGAAGAATGCAGCTATGGAGCCAGCAAGTGCTAATCCCCACACCTTCCTTTGCAGTGCGTAGATGCCACCCACTATAGCCAGTATTCCCACGATAGCTAGGGGTACGGATAGCGCCATGAAAATAGGCCACAAATATGTGGGGACGTCCGGCACAAATCGCATCACACCACCCATGAAGATAAACATAAGGGCGCAGATTAAGCCGAAGCCACCGGAAATTATGTCCAGAATCCCAGCCGTCGTTGGCATCCATGTCTTTTTGTTTTCCATTCTGTCACCTCCTTACTTCGATTATTCTAGATTTTAGCCGGTTGTATGGTCAAATATTTATGAGTCCCTCATACTATTTACCACAAGTGGCTTAGAATGTCTAGTGGTCAACCTCAGAGTGTTCAGCAACCCTACCTGTCGTCCTGTGCCCTTAGACACAACCGTTTCTAAGTCCATTTGACACGGTCGTTCTGAGTCATTCGCCACTGTCGTTCTATGTTCTATACCTGTCATTCTGAGCCCCCGCCTCTGTCATTCTGAGGGAGCGGAGCGACCGAAGAATCTAGAGCCCCTTCGCTTTTGCTCGCGGTTACAAGAAAACGCTCTCAGCTTATCATTTGACTTGAGCCACTGTTCACTATTATTATTGTCAGGCACGTGGATTTCATGCCAGCGTAGCTCAGTGGTAGAGCAGCGGTTTCGTAAACCGCCGGTCGTGAGTTCGACTCTCACCGCTGGCTCCATCTTAAGCGCCTCTTCAAATGCCAAGCCTGCAATAAATGGCTCGCCAAACCCCTCTAGCAAGCAGCTGTGTGGGGGTGGGGCCACACCCCACCCCCACACAACGATGGAGTGTTGGATGAACTTTGGATGCTTGACAAAACTAACTCGGCTACTTAAAGTTTGAATTGGCGGGTTCGTGCTGCTAGTGTCCCGAATGTGGTGGAAAAAGGAATCGGCATATCCTACCCTATAGGAAAGCCAAATAAAAACAAAGGAGGATATACCGATGGAGAAAGGATACCATAAGGGACAAGAATTGACCATGTCA
>Ga0194125_10001273_pt1 | contig 42925 bp, 41 predicted proteins | sample TA2KigC250mmetaG_FD_148626 | JGI IMG/M metagenome (GOLD analysis project Ga0194125, IMG submission 148626) | Freshwater microbial communities from Lake Tanganyika, Tanzania - TA2015034 Kigoma Deep Cast 250m | ecosystem: Environmental > Aquatic > Freshwater > Lake | place: Tanzania: Lake...
TGGAAGGCTTTCAGTTCTTTCAACAGATTCGCGACATCGCGCGGGGCGAGATTGAAACGCGGCGCCCTTGCTGAAGGTGGTGGTGTCGCTATCGAAACTCGCGGGGGTAGGTTCATCGGTTGCTCCTATCGAAAGGATGGGGAGCATTCTACCACCGTTTCTGAGCGTGAAGTAACGTTGTAGTATTATACACGATGCAAGAAAAAAGAACAAAGGACGGGAAACCCGTCCTCTGAATACTGAATACTGAAAACTGCAACTGTTCACTGTTGACTTTGCGCTTTTGCCTTGTCACTGCACTTCCAATGTCCCCCACCCGCCTAGCATTTCATCCAGCGAACTTTGCACCTGCGCGTAACTCGTCGAGTGATTGGGAAAATCGAGTTGGACGACGCCTTGCGGATTCGGCACGTAGAATGTAAAACGATCACGTCCGTCTGCGCTGGCTAACAGCGCGAGCAATTCGCGCATCCGGCGCAAATCCTCATCGTAATCGTTCGAGCGCGCCAAAAAGATGCGCAGATGCCGCGCGGCTTGATATCGCGCCGCCGCTTCCATCACGCGCGCGGGCTCCGCAGGCGGCGCGTACATTACACCGTTCCCGCCATTCCGACCGCCGACTGCCGACGGTTGACCGTTGACCGCTGATGGCTGATCGCTGACGGCTGACGGGGGATGGCTGACCGCTGATCGCTGATTGCTGATCTCTGGCTCGAACGCATCTCCCGCAAACGGATCGATCTCCGCGAGTGCCGCTTCCGCTTCATCCGGCATCGCGTACTGCACAGCTGACGGCTGACCGCCGACGGCTGACCGCTGATCGCTGACCGCTGACGGCTGGGTCGCATCATCCGTCGGAATTTGATATTCCTCCGCTGAATCGCACAGCACCTGGATTTTTCCGTCGCGCAATTCCACTTTGCCCTTGACGAGCAACAGCGCATCGTTGCGCCACAACTCGCGCGTCCGCTCGAACGTCTTGGGGAAGATCGTGATCTCGGTCGCGCCCGACGGATCTTCCAGCGAAACGAACGCCATCGGATCGCCTTTTTTCGTCGTGATGACGCGCACGCTCGTCACGACGCCTGCGAGCGTGATTGTTTGCCGCGCCAGCGACTCGTCGAGTTGATTCGCGAAATGCGTCACGCGATTGCTGGAATTTTTTGCCAGGCGCATCAACGGATTGTCGGAAAAATATGCGCCGGTCAATTCTTTTTCGTCCGCGAGTTTATCGCGATTCGGGACCTCGGGTTCATCCGGCAGCGTGCCAAACGTATCCGCGCCTCCCCACCCCAGCCCTCCCCCGCTTGCAGGGGAGGGAGCGGCGCCGAACATCGAAAGTTGACCGCGATCGCTCGCTTGATGCGCGGCTTGCGACGCCGCCATCATCCGATCCAACACTTTCAACAGTTGCGACCGGCGTCCGAATTGATCCATCGCGCCGGCTTTGATCAGCGATTCGAGCGCGCGGCGATTGACCGAGCGCAGATCGACGCGGCGACAAAAATCGTCGAGCGATTTGAACGCGCCGGCTTTTTGGCGCGCGTTGACGATCACTTCCACCGCGCCGACGCCGACATTTTTGATCGCGCTGAGCGCAAAATAAATCCCCTGGCTGTCCGGCGTGATCGTGAAATTCACGTCGCTCGCGTTCAGATTCGGCGGCAGAATTTCAATACCCTTCCGTCGCGTCTCGCTCACGAGCTGTCCTACTTTTTCGACGTTGCCGAGTTCCGTCATCAACAACGCGGTCGTATATTCGAGCGGATAGTGCGCTTTGAGAAACGCGGTCTGGCAGGTCAACACGGCATAGTTCGCGGCATGCGCTTTGTTAAATCCATAACGCGCGAAAAATTCCACGTCATCAAAAATCTGTTCTGCGATTTCGCGCGTGATGATGCCATGTTTTTCCGCGCGCTCGACAAACCGGTCGCGCTCTTTGAGCAGTTTCTCTTTATCTTTCTTGCCGACTGCGCGGCGCAACAAGTCCGCCTCGGAAGCCGTGTACCCGGCGAGTTCCATCGCGATCTGAATGATCTGTTCCTGATACACCATGATCGCGTAGGTCTCTGCCAGAATCGGCTTGAGCGCGGGATGACGATACTGCACTTTTTCGACGCCGTGCAGGCGGTTGATGTAGTTTGGAATGTACTCCATCGGGCCCGGACGATAGAGCGAAATCGTCGCGACGATGTGCTCGAAGCGCTGCGGCTTCATCCGAGTCAGGACTTGGCGCATCCCCGATCCTTCGACTTGGAACACGCCGGTCACGTCGCCGCGCGCCAAAAGATCGAACGCTTTCGGATCGTCCACCGGAATATTGCCCAAACCGAATTCGACGCCGTGCCGCGCTTTGATCAACTCGCACGCGCGGCGCATAATCGTCAGCGACGCGAGTCCGAGGTAATCCATTTTCAGCAAGCCGACGCGTTCGAGCCAGTTCATCTCGTACTGCACGATCGGAAAGCCGCCGGGGTTGTCGCCCTTGGTCGGACGATGCAACGGCGCGTACTCGACGATCGGTTTGTCCGCGACGACGACGCCCGCCGCGTGCGTGCCGGCATTCCGCGCCACGCCTTCGAGCAAGCGCGCGTGGTCAATCAACTTGCGAACGTAATCGCTCTCTTCGTACGCCTGCTTGAAATCCGGAATCTTTTCGAGACAATCGTCCAGTTTGACATTCGGTCCCGTCGGCAACAGTTTGGCGACGCGATCCACTTCGCTCAACGGATAATCGAGCGCGCGTCCTACGTCGCGGATGGACGCCTTGGCTGCCAGCGTGCCAAACGTGACGATCTGCGCGACGTTATCCTTGCCGTATTTCTGAACCGTGTACTCGATCAACTCGGCGCGGCGATCATCTTGAAAGTCCAGATCGATGTCCGGCATCGAGATGCGCCCTGGGTTGAGAAAGCGTTCGAAGATCAACCGATGCTGGATCGGATCGAGGTTGGTGATCCCCGCGCAGTACGCCGCCATCGAACCGGCGGCGGAGCCGCGCACGTTGAACCAGATAGTGCGCTCGCGCGCGGCGCGCAACAAATCCCACACGATCAAAAAGTACGTGTCGAATCCCATCGCGTGAATGACGCCCAATTCATAATCGAGTCGTTCGCGCGCGGCGGGATTGCCGTTCGGATAATATTTTCGGAATCCTTGTTCGCACAAATGCCGCAAGTACGTTTCGGCGTTGAATCCATCCGGCACCGGGAACTTGGGGAGATGGTACTCTTTGAAATCGAGATCGACGTTGCAGCGTTCCGCGACGAGCAAGGTGTTCGAAAGCGCTTCGGGCACATCGCGCCATAGCGCGCGCATCTCATCGGACGATTTCAAATAATAATCGTTGCCGTCCATTCGCATCCGCTTGGAATCGGTGACGACGGTGTTGGTTTGGATGCAGAGCAAAATATCTTGCGCGCCCGCGTCTTCGGGGCGCAGATAATGCGCGTCGTTCGTCGCGACGAGCGGCAAGTTGAATTCGCGCGCGAGCGCGATCAGGTCTTTGTTGAGATTCGCAAATTCGCCGATGGCGTGTTCCTGCAATTCGACGTAGAACCGATCCTGGAACACATCGCGGAACCAGCCGAGCGCGCGCCGCGCGTCTTCGACGCGACCCTCGGCGAGGAGGCGCGGCACTTGCCCCGACGGGCAGCCGGTCGTGCAGATCAGCCCCGCGCTGTGTTGCGCGAGCAAATCGCGATCGACGCGCGGGTAATAGTAGAATCCTTCCAATTGCGCCGCCGACGCGAGTCTCAAAAGATTTTGATAGCCGACATTGTTTTCCGCAAGCAGGAGCAAGTGGTGCGAGTTGCGATCCTCTTTGGCATCGCGATCCTTCATCGAATGTTTCGCCAGGTACATTTCGACGCCGATGATCGGCTTGATTTTTTCTGCTTTGCACGCGTCGTAAAATTCGATCGCGGCGAAGAGCGCGCCGTGATCGGTGAGCGCGAGCGCGGGCTGCTGCAATTCTGCCGCGCGCTTGGCAAGGTCTTTGGGATGCGGCAACCCGTCGAGCAGACTGTATTCGCTGTGGACGTGGAGATGAACGAAATCGGACATAGGGCATCAATGAGCCAATTATCCAATGTGCCAATGAACCAAACTTTTCGTAAGAGTTTGGCTCATTGGTTCATTGACTCATTGCCGATTATAGCACAGATATTCTCGCGTGGCGCGGCGAATTTGACGATGCGCCGAAATTTTAAGGGAGTGTATTTCGCGGTGAAAATCGAGCCGTCGGGCTGACTTGGCGCAATCGGCGCGTCTTGTGGTATAATGCGCGCAGGAGAACAACGGAGAATGGCTCGTCGAAAACGCGCGGTGGTGAATTTTCAAGACGCGCTGACGCATTTGCAAGCTGATCGAACGCTGCTGCCCAGCGCGCTCAGCGCGTTGTCCGGCGCGGACAAAGATCAAGCCACTGGATTCGCGCGCGTGTGGAACCGTTTGCCGGTCGAACGGCGGCGGCGCGCCGCGCAGGAACTGATCGATCTGGCGGAAAAAAACGTCGAACTGGATTTCAACGCGCTCTTTCGCCACTTGCTCGACGATCCAGACGCGCGCGTCCGCGCGAACGGCATCGAAGGTTTGTGGGAAGATGAAGACGGCGCGCTCGTCAAATCGTTCCTCGCGTTTCTGCGCGACGATCCGGACGCGGGTGTGCGCGCGGTGGCGGCGGACGCGGTGGGACGCTTTCTTTTGCTCGCGGAGTACGGTCGGCTGGCGAATCCGTCCGCCGAAACGCTGGGCGAAGTTTTGCTGGCGACCGCGCGCGATCTGGGCGAAGACCTGGACGTGCGTTGTCACGCCGTCGAAGCGTTGGGATATTGGAGCGATGAAATCGTGCGTTCGATGATCGCGGCGGCGTATGACGATGCCGCGCCGGAATTGCGCGCGAGCGCGATCGCCGCGATGGGTCACAGCGCGGACAAGTATTGGCGCGAAACGGTCGCCAACGAATTGCAATCGCCGGACGCGCGAACGCGCTTTCACGCCGCGCGCGCCATCGGCGAACTGGAGCATCGCGACGCGACCGAAGCGTTGATCGAATTGCTGGACGATCCGGATCGCGAAGTGCAAGGCGCGGCGATCACCGCGCTGGGACAAGTTGGCGGCAAGTTGGCGCAGCGCGCGCTGGCGCACGCCGCCGAATCGGACGACGAAGTGTTGAGCGCGCTCGCCGACGACGCGCTCCAGGAATTGGAATTCAACGACAATTCGGAATTCTTGCTGTTCGATTTGAAGGAATAGTCACAGTAGATCACAATTCTGTCATGCTGAGCGAAGCGAAGCATCTCGCTGGACGCAAATTGCGAGATTCTTCGGCGCGGAAACCGCGCCTCAGAATGACAATCTGTGATGTACCAAGTCAACCGGTCAATCATCCAACCCAATGAACCTCGCCAACCTTGCCTCCATCCTGATCAACATCATCTCCCCGATCGTGTTGCTCGCGTTCACCGGATTTCTGCTCGCCCGAAAAATCGGCGTCGAAGCACGACCCTTATCGCGCACGATGTTGTATCTCTTCACGCCCGCGCTCGTTTTTTCGCTGACGTACAAAGCCCGGTTGGACGAAGAGTACGCGTCGATCGGTCTGTTCGTGGTGATCATCGCCGCGCTGATGCTGGCGCTGTGTTGGCTGCTTGCCACAATCCTGCGCTATGATCGCCTGACGACGAGCGCGTTTATGCTGGGCAGTCTGTTCGTCAACGCGGGCAATTACGGCTTGCCGCTTATGTTGTTTGCGTTTGGCGAAGAAGGATTGGTGCGCGCGGCGTTTTACTTTACGATCAACGCGATCCTCGTGCAAACGCTGGGCATTTTCGTCGCGGCGCGCGGCAAAGCGAACGCGCGCGCCGCGCTGATCAACACGCTCAAACTGCCGCTCGTCTACGCGGTGACGCTGGGATTGATTTTCAACCTCGCGCAATTCCAGATGCCCGAGCCGTTGAGCAAGGCGATCGATCTGGCGGCGGACGCGGCGGTGCCGACAATGCTGGTGATCCTGGGAATCGAGTTGGCGCGCGCCAAGATCGAAGATGATCGCGCGGTGATCGGGCTGGCGACGGTCGTGAAATTGATCGTCGCGCCGGTCTTGGCGTTTCTGCTCGCCGCGCTGATGGGCTTGGAAGGCGTGACGCGCGCGATTTGCATCGTCCAAGCGTCAATGCCGACGGCGGTGATGGCGACGATTGTCGCGGTCGAATTCGACGCGCGTCCGAAATTGGTCACCGGCATCGTGTTCGCGTCCACGTTGGGAAGCATTCTCACGTTGACGATTCTGTTGGGGATTTTGAAATGAACGACATTTTCTTCGATCTCGAAACGCAAAAATCGTTTCAGGAGGTGGGCGGGCGCGAGAACATCAAATTGTTGCGCGTTTCGGTCGCGGTCACATTTTCCACGGCGACGAACGCGTTCCAGTCGTACACCGAAAAAGAAGTTGCCGCGCTCGTCGCCGATTTGCAGGCGGCGGATCGCGTCATCGGTTTCAATCTGCTCAACTTCGATTATCAAGTGCTGAAAGCGTACACGGCGGAACGCTTGAACGATTTGAAAACGCTCGATCTGCTGGACGATCTGTACAACAAACTCGGCTTTCGCGTCGGCTTGGATGCGCTGGCAAGCGCGACGCTGGGCGCGCAAAAATCGGCGGATGGACTCGCGGCGATTCGGTGGTTTCGCGAAGGCAAGCTCGAGCAACTTATCGCGTATTGCCGCGACGACGTGTCGCTCACCAAGCAGTTGTTCGAGTTCGGACGCGATAACGGGTACGTGATGTACCCGGATCGTTTCAGGCGGACGCAAAAAGTGAATGTGGCGTGGAAATAAAGGGATGCCAGAATCCACCGCCTTGCTCCCCCCCGCTTTTCTCGCCCGCCTCCCGCGCCTCGTCTCCACCGATCAACTCGACGCGGTGACGCGCGCGTTCACGCGCCGCCCCACGACGTTCCGCGTCAATCCGCTCAAGACGACGCGCGACGCGGTGCTGGCAGAATTGTCCGCGCGCGATTTTCAGGTTGACGCGGTGCCGTGGTACGCCGACGCGTTCATCCTCCGCAACAAAACCAAGCGCGAGTTGATCGACACGCCGCTGTACGCGCGCGGCGAAATCTACGTCCAGAGTCTATCGAGTATGTTGCCGCCGCTGATTCTTGATCCGCAACCGGGCGAGCGCGTGTGCGATCTCACCGCCGCGCCCGGCGGCAAGACGACGCAAATCGCCGCGTTGATGCACAACACCGGCGAAATCGTCGCAAACGATCGCAGTAAAATCCGCCTGAGCAAGTTGGTCGCGAATTTGAAATTGCAGGGGATCGCGAACGTGCGAACGCGTCTATCGAACGGCGAGGATTTGTGGAAAAAATTTCCCGAATATTTTGATCGCGTCTTGGTGGACGCGCCGTGCAGTTTGGAGGGGCGATTCGAAGCGGGGAATCCAAAATCGTTTGGCGATTGGTCGCTCCGCAAGGTGGAATTCTTGAGCGCGATCCAATCTCATCTCTTGCGCTCGGCGGTGACGATGACGCAACCCGGCGGCATTATCGTCTACTCGACCTGCACGCTATCGCCGGAAGAAAACGAGCGCGTCCTCGATTGGCTGTTGAAAAAAGAGCCCGACCTGGTTCAGGTCGAGCCGATTGATTTTCCGCTGGAAAATATTTTGCCGGGGATCACATCCTGGGAAGGCAAAGAATTTTCACCGCAAGCGCGAAATGCGATCCGCATTCTGCCCTCCGAATTGATGGAAGGATTTTTCGTCGCGAAACTTCGCAAACAATAATCGCCCCGCGCCTCGCGCTCCTCGCTAATGATGTTGCCGCGCCAAATTATTGATCCATTTGTTCGAAATCATGCGCCCCGTCGCCAGCGCGCACTTGGTTGCTTCGTCGCCGAGCGTCAGCAAATAGACCCAGGGCGCGGGCAAGCCAAACACGAACGCGCCAACCGCCGCGGCAGGAATTCCGATCAGCCACAACGGTCCCACATCAATCAACGCGCTCGCGCGCACGTCGCCGCCCGCGCGCAAAACGCCGACGATGTAGATCATATTCGAGGTTTTGATCCAGAGTCCGCACGCCATCACCGTCAGAATCGCGCGCGCGTACTCGCGCGTCGCCGCGTCCACGTTGTACAGACCCAGGATCGTATCCGCGCTCACAAAAATCGCGATGCCGATCACCGCGCTGAGCATCCACCCGAGTTTCAAAATCCGCTTGGCGTACGCGAACGCTTTGGGTTCTTCCTCCGCGCCGATCGCGTGACCGATCATAATCGCGCCGCCGCTCGCCAAGCCGATGAACGGCACGAATGCAATCGTCTCGATCGCCATCGCGATATTCACCGCCGCCAGCGCTTGCGTCCCGATGTGACCGTAAATCGCGCTGTACGTCGAAATACCCAGCGACCACACGATTTCGTTGAGCGTCACCGGGAGCACCGCTTTGAGGATGTGCGCGAGAAATGCCGCGTCGAACGCGAACATTTCGCGCGGACGCGCCGCCGCGACCAAACCGCGCGCATACGTGATCGCGATCAGCAAGCCGCATTCCAGCCAGCGCACCAACGCCAGACCGATCGCGCTCCCTGGCGCGCCCAACTCCGGCAAACCGAACGCGCCAAAGATGAGCGCGTAATTGATCAGCGCGCCCAGCCCCAGCGCGAAAACGCTGATGCTGACCGGCAAGCGCACGTTCCCGGTACTGCGCAACGCAATCGAGTAACTCGTCGTGATCGCAATCGGAATGTAACTCCATCCGGCGATCCGCAGATACTCGCCGCCCAGCGCGATCACCGCGCGATCCCGCGAATAGATCGTCAGCGCGATTTCGGGAATGCCGAACGCAATCCAAGAAAAAACGCCCGCGCCGAGCAGACTCAAACCCAGACACACGCCCAGCACGCGGCGAATATTCTTAATGTCGCGCTTGCCCCAAAACTGCGCGATAAAAATCGCCGAGCCGCTTCCGACGCCGAACAACAACAACTGGAACAAAAAAAGAATCTGATTCGCCAGACCGACGGCGGCAACTGCCGTCTCGCCCAGTTGCCCGATCATCGTCACGGTGGCGAACCCGAGCAGCGAAAAAATCAGTTGTTGCAGCGCGATCGGAAACCAGAATTTGCCCAGCGTGGCGAAAAAAATCTTGTCGTCAAAAAATTCGCGCACGCTTATTCCTTGATGATTCCTTTCGCCCGCCCGATTTGCGCGCGCACCGCGCCGGGTCCCGTCCCGCCGACGGTTTCGCGCGCCGCGAGCGCACGCGCGAAATCGAAAACGTCTTTCAGCGCCGCGTCAAACTCCGGCGCGATCGTCTTGTACGCGTCGAGCGATAAATCCGCCAGCGCGATCCCGCGCGTCTCCGCCAGTTTCACCGCTTCGCCCACGCGACGATGCGCGTCGCGGAACGGGACGCCGCGCCGCACCAGGTAATCGGCAAGATCGGTCGCCAGCATCGCTGCGTCGAGCGCGGCGCGCATTTTATCGGCGTGGACGCGCAGCGTGCGAATCACGCCCGCCACAACCGGCAACAACGCGTCCAGCGTGTCCACCGCGTCGAACAACGGCTCTTTGTCTTCCTGCAAATCCTTGTTGTACGATGACGGCAATCCTTTCAACACGACGAGCAACGACATCAGATCGCCGATCAGACGCCCGGCTTTGCCGCGCGCCAATTCCATCGCGTCCGGGTTTTTCTTTTGCGGCATCAAACTCGATCCGGTCGCGTACGCGTCGTCCAGCGTGACGAATCCAAATTCGGCGGAGGAGTACAGCACCAGGTCTTCGCCCAAGCGCGAGAGATGCGCGCCGATCAACGCGGCGGCGAACAAAAACTCGGCGATGAAATCGCGATCGCTCACCGCATCAATGCTGTTGTCGCTGACGCGCGCAAACCCCAGTTCGCGCGCGAGAAAGTCGCGATCAATCCCCAGCGCGTTCCCCGCGAGCGCGCCCGCGCCGAGCGGCAAAACCGAAACGCGGGTGGCGCAATCGCGCAGGCGCGCGTGATCGCGTTCCAGCATCCAAAAGTACGCCATCAACCAATGCGAAAACAAAATCGGTTGCGCGCGTTGCAAATGCGTATAGCCGGGCATCAACACGTCAAGCTGTTGTTCGGATTTTTCCAGAATGGCGGATTGCAAATTGCGAATGGCAAATTGCAAATTGCGGATCGTGTCTAGAACGAAGAGGCGCGTGTCGGTGGCGACCTGATCGTTGCGACTGCGCCCGGTGTGCAACTTGCCCGCGACCGCGCCGACGAGTTCGCCCAGGCGGCGTTCGACGGCGGTGTGAATGTCTTCGTCACTGGGTTGCGCGGCAAAAGTGCCGGCGTCGAATTCCTGCTCGACGCGCGTCAAGCCGTCCACGAGCGCGTCGCGTTCCATTTCGCTAATCAGATGTGCGCGCGCGAGCGCGCGCGCGTACGCGCGACTGCCGCGAATGTCCGCGGCGTACAATCGCCAATCGAAACGCAACGACGCGTTGAGGTACGCAAAGCGATCGTCCATTTGTTTTGAAAACCGTCCGCCCCACATCGGTCCTCCTGAAACCAGGTTGCGCGCGATCCCCCCTTGTCAAAGTTGAAAATTGTGTTATACTTGCAAGCAAAGGAGGTGCTTATGGCACAATTAACCCGCCACGGACAACCCTGGTCGAAAAAAGAAATCGCGTTGCTCAAGGAGCATTATCGCAAAGGCACGCTGCATCGCCTCATCGCCGCCAAGTTGAACCGCACGCTCGTCGCCGTCGAATCCAAAGCGATGGAACTCGGGTTGTCAAGCCAGCGCAAGAAAAAATAGCGCGGCAAGACCTTCCAGGTTTTCAAAGACCCGGAAGGTCTTTTTTTGTAACTGCTCAGCCCATTGTCATGCTGAGCGAAGCGAAGCATCTCGCTAATCGCGAATTGCGAGACGCAAAGCGTTCGTCGCAAAAACCGCTCCTCAGAATGACAGCCTGAGCAGTTACCTTTTTTTTACAAGTGCGGCACGAAATCGGAGAGCACTGAACCGCCGATAAATTCGCGCAGGATCGAATCTTCCGGCACCAAACGCGCGTCGGCGGGCTTGAACCATTCCAGGAACGCGAGCAGGCGCCGCGCTTCGACGTACTCCGGCGTGCCGGGTTCGACCTGGCGCAGCAACGGTTCGGCGAGCGGCTTGAGCATCGCCAGTTCGTACACCAGCGCGGAATTGAACATCAGGTCGGCTTGTTCCTGGTACGGAAAAATGTTGCGGTCTTCGCCGCGGCGCACGCTTTCCCAGCGCGCGATCGTTTCTTCGGCGGTATAGCCGCGCGCGCGCGCGTCGCGGACGATGCGGCGCAGCAAGCGCGTGTCGCTCGTCGCCACGCGGCTCAGCCGATCCAATTTGAGTTGCGTGAGCGCGGAAATGTAAATGCGAAAGATCCGATCTGCCGGAACCTGGGTGACCAGGTTCGGGTTCAAGCCGTGAATTCCTTCGATCAGCAGAACGTGATTGGGCGTCAACTGCACAGTGACGCCTGGCTCGCGTTCGCCGGTCTGGAAATTGTAATGCGGTAACGTGACGCGTTCGCCGTTGATCAGCGCGACCAGTTGCTGATTGAACAATTCCAGATCGAGCGCGTGCAGATTCTCGTAATCGTACTGACCGTTCGCGTCGCGCGGCGTGTCTTCGCGCGCGAGGAAATAATCGTCCAAGCCGATTGGAAACGGGCGCACGCCGTTCGCCAAAAGTTGGATCGTCAGGCGGCGCGCGAACGTCGTTTTGCCGGACGAGGAAGGTCCCGCAATCGTCACCAGGCGCACGCGCTCGCGCCGCGCCGCAATCGTGGAGGCGATTTCGGCGATGCGTTGCGCGTGCAACGCTTCCGCCACCAGCACGATTTCGCGCGCGTGTCCATTCAGGATCGCCTGGTTCAGCGCGCCGGCGTCGGAGATGCCGAGCCGCGCCAGCCAATCGCCGTACTCGCGAAAGACGGACGTGATCTTGGGTGAATGGCGAATCGGTTCGAGCGCGAGCGGGCGGTGGCGGCGCGGAAACTGCAACACAAAGCCCGGCGGATAACTCTGTACGCGGAATTGTTTGAGATAGCCGGTCGAAGGGACCATCATCCGCCCGAGAAAATAATGTTTGATCCCGCGCAGGACATGGACGCGCGCCTCGGCGCGTTCCATTTGCGAGAGTAGCAGCACCTGCGCGTCGTCGTTATGCGCGCGCGCATTGTCCACTACCTCGCGCAGCGCCATCGTCTCGCGCGTGATCGGCACGTCTTCCGCGATCAGCACGCGCATCCGGTCTTCGATCTGCGCGAGTTCTTTTTCAGTAAAGGGCGCGCGTTCCAGCACGCGGCAAAACAGTCCGCCAAAGGTGAGCGAATGATCGACGGTGATGTGCGCCTGGAACAATTCGTGCGCGACGACTTCGAGCAACAAGGTGAGCGCGCGTTGGTACATTCGCATCCCGTCTTCCGTCGCCATCGAGATCGGTTCCACGTCCACGTCGGCGATCAGCGGCTCGCTCAATTCGGCGAGCCGCCCGTTGACGAGCGCGCCGACGATGGGCGCGGCTTGGGGGGTGGCGGCTTTTTTGACGAACGATTCCAGGCGCGTGCCGGCGGGCGCGCAAAAGACGCGTCCGTCGTGAAAGCGCACTTGGACGTCTTGACGATGTTCACATTCGCGAACGAGGTGATTGTTGTTTGCGGGCATAGGCACAGAAACCAGGTTTCTGCAGGAAACCTGGTTTCTTCCGTCCTCTCTGGTTCAACCGGCGCCGCTCATTGCGGCGTCTTGGGAACTCGAAAGCGGCACGACTTGCCGCCGAGATTCAGGCACTCGATTTCTTGAATATTAAAGTTCTTGTCGGTGAGCCACTTCATCGCTTCGGACAAAATGCCGACGGTGATGTGGCAGGTGGGCGTTTCGTGTTTGGGGCGATACTCGCACATACAGGCGGGATAGACCAGATAAAACGCTTCGGCATCTTCTTCCAAATACACCGGTTGATTGACGGTTTTATTCCCCGCCGCCGCCATTTGTTCCAGCAGCAATTTCATCTTGGCAGTCATCGGCACGGGCATCAGCCGGAGCGCGTGTCCCGCCAGTCCGAGGACGGCGGATTGTTCTTTCATTCCATAGTTGAAGATCGCGCGCCCCACGCGCAAGAGCATCGCGCGCGCGCCGCGCAGACCGTAGAAATCTTCCACCGCTTGCGTTGCCGCGCCGTACTCTGCCATCGTCACGCCCAGTTCCAAATTCTTGGGCGGATAATTGTCCATGTACTTGTCCAGTTTGGCGCCGCGCAAGACCGCGCGCATTCCATCCTTGCCCATCACTTCTTCGATGGCAAGAAAGAATAGGCGCAAGGCATCGTTGGGCATCTTTCGATCTTCTGGCATCGGTATCTCCTTTGCGAACTATCTCTTGCGCGCGGGCACCGGTTGTTCTTCCGCGACGTTCTCCAAGATTCCGTAGAGCAGTTCGAGCAAAATCGCCTTGACGCTTTCTTTTCGCGTCGCGATGCACGGCAAGACGCGCATTCCTTGATCCAAGCCGAGCGCGATGCGGAGGTCTTCGGGGGGCCACGCGTCTTCATCGTCCTGTTTGTTGGCGGCGATCACGAACGGGGTATTGCTGTACGTGCGAAACGTATCGAGAATGCGCCGCGCCTCGCGGAATGTTTCCGGGCGCGCGCTGTCAATCAGCACGACGAATCCCAGCATCCCTTCGGACAGAATCTCCCACATAAAATCGAACCGCTTTTGCCCCGGCGTGCCAAAGAGATACAAGGACAAATCTTTATCAATCGTGATCCGCCCGAAATCCATCGCGACGGTGGTTTGGTCTTTGACCGCGCGCGTGTTATCCGTGACGCGGCGTTCGGTACGCACGACCGGAATCTCGCTGACGCTCCCGATGAATGCAGTCTTGCCCGAATTGAACGGTCCGGTCACGACCATCTTGACAGTTTGCATAATGACTAGAATTACCTGACGAACGAGATATCATGCAACGCGCGCAGCGCGCGTCTAGATCTTGCGCAAGCGATCGATCACGCGCAACAAGACGCCGCGACCGACCGGCGGGGGCGCGGGCGGCGGCAACGGCACGGGCCCGCTCGCGCCGGGCGTGAGCGTGGAGGGCAACACATCCACCAAGCCCGCCGTCTGCAAGCCGTAGACGATGCGGCGAATTTGAAATTCATCCATCTTGAGAAAACTGGCGATCTGCCGGATCGTGTTGCGCGAGTTGATGAACGAAATCACTTTCCACTGTTCGACGCTGAGGTTGATGTTGCGAATGTTCACGTCGGGGCGTTCGGCGAATTTGAGCGGCACGTCGAGGTCGGGCAATTCATCGCGCAAGTGTTCCCACTCTTGCACGCGCCGACTGCCTTCGATGATCAAATGATCGAGACTGACCGCGACGGTGATCCGCTCTTCCGCCGGCAGAACGTTCGGATCGAAGCGAAAGGTGCCGGTATGCCAGGTGAAAAGGGTGTAGACCGATTCGAGGAGATAATTCTTGACGCCCTGGATGATGTCGGCTTGATTCAGCACATTGTTTTGAATCATCAACAAGCCGAGTTCTTTATCGGTGTCCACCTTGGAACGCGCGCGGATCGCTTTGGCTTGATCGGCGGTCAACTTGCCGACCTGCACCATAATATCGGTCAGGCGCGCGGTCTGACCATCCAGCGCGGTCTGAATCAGTTTGCCTTCTTTGAAGTACAACCGCGCCGCGACACTGCCGGCATCGCGGTGGATCGTCAACGCGCCGGTCTTGTGCGCCAAGTAGATGAGATTGAGCAGTTGGTTCAAGCCAACGTCTTTGAGGTTTCCTTTGAGCGCCATTTGATCAACCTGGAATTTTCAACCGAAATTATACCCTTAATCGCGTCGCAAGTCAATTGGCTCTTTGTCCTGCTGGGGCGCGAGCGTGCGTTCGCGCCACCACAAGACGCCGCCCGGCAAACTCGTCAGCACGACGATCAGGTGAAAGATCAACGACATCGAGAGCGCGGCTTCGTTGGACATCCCGACCAAGCCGAAGAAGAAAACCGCCGTCGCTTCTTTGGGTCCCAAGCCGTTGAACGAAATCGGAATCAACAGGACGAACGCGATGAGCGGGTTGAAGAGAAAAAAGTAAAAGATCGACGTGGTCTCGCCGAGCGCGCGCGCGATGGTGTACCACACGAGCGTCGTGATGACGACGATGCACGCGGAGAGCGCGACGTTGAGCGCGAGCGCGCGATAACTTTGCCGATACACTTGCAGCGCGTCGAACGCGCGCCGCGCCATCGGCTCGAGCGGACGCAAGCAGGGCAGCGCGAAGACGCCTTTGACGCGCTGGGAAAAGCGGCGGCTGAACAACAGCGCGGCGGCAAACACAAATAGCGTCGCCGCGACCACCGTTGCAATTTCGAGTTGTTCCAATTCCGAGCCGCGCGCCAGCGTGAGCGTTGCCAGGAGCGCCATCACCACCGCCGCGCCGAAGAACGCGACCATTCCCATCAAGCGATCCACCAGCACCGAAACCGCCGCGGCTTCCGCGCGCCCGCTCGCGCGCACCAGATCGTACGCGCGCACCACGTCGCCGCCGACGTTGCTGGGGAGCAGATTGCCGAAGAACAAGCCGACCAGATAGTACACGAGCAGACTGACGAACGGCGCGCGAATGCCTTGCGCGCGCACCAGGATTTCCCATTTGAGCGCGCTCAAACTGATCGCGCTAAAGTACAGCGCGAGCGCGAGCAACAACGCGATCCCGTTCGCGCGCGCGAGATGTTGCGCCATCGCGCTCAGATCGACGCGCGCAAAAAGAAACGCGATGATCGCCACCGTCACAGCGAGCTTGAGCAGGTTGAAGAGATGTGTTTTCATGGTCAGTGGGTGGTAGTCAGTGGGTAGTGGTCAGAAAACTGTCCACTGTCCACCGATCACTGATCACTATTCTCCACGCGCTTGGTCGTCCACGCGATATCCCAGACCACGTGCTTGTCGCCTTTGACATAGTAATCGTACGCGCCGAGCGCGCGCGCGAGGGCTTCCACCGCCGCAAGCGAAAAGAGCGTGACGAGCAAGCGCAATGCTTTAGCAACTTCGTCCGCCGCGATCCGCAACACGCGTCCGGTCTCCAGACTCGACACGCGGTAACCGTACTTGCGAACCAGGTGCAAATGTCCGGCATAGTTGCGGCGACGCTGCATAATAAATTCGCCGAGCGTTTCAGGTCCCATATTGTAGACGACCGCGTCGGGCGCGTAACGCACCTGCAGCCCGCGGCGAATGACCAACGCTTCGACAAACGCTTCGTCCATCGCGACATCGGGTGGCAAGCGGTCGAACACTTTGCGAAACGCGATCAATTCGCCCAAGCGCGGAATTTCCAAACAGAGTTGATGCTCCATCTGCAGACGCAAATGCGACATATAACCGACGACGTGCTCCGGCACGTTGACCGGAATTTTTTGCGCGCCCGTCATCCCGACCTTGGGGTCGTCGAACAATTTGACCAGATTCTCGATGCTGTCCGCGCGCGGCAACGTATCACCGCTTTCCAGGACGCAAATTTCTTCGCGCGCGTTTTGCAGAAACTGGTTGATCGCCGACGTTTTGCCTTCGCGCTGTTCCTGCACGATCAATTTAATGCGCGAATCGCGCGCGGCGTACGCGTGAATGATCGGCACGGTGCGATCACAACAACCGCTGGCGACGACGATGATCTCGGTGATTTCAACCTGCTTCAATTCTTGCGCGAGCATCGCCGCGAGCAACTTGCCGATGTTCGCCTCTTCGTTATGCGCGGTAATGCCCACACTGCAACGAATCGTCATTCAAACTCCCAGCCATTTTAGCGCGATTTCAAAAATCGCGGTAGATTCTTTCGTCAGAGTATAAACCGAAAAGAACAAGGGCGCAAACACGAGCGCAAGCGCCAACGCACGCGCGTTCGTCTCGCGCGTTAGCGCGCGCACGCCCAACCACGCGACAACGATCAGCGCGAGCAACGCGCCAAACGCGATCAGCGCGTTCGTTTCCATTCCCGCCGCGATGATCGGCGCGCGAATCGGACTGCCAGTACTCGCGACGAGCGGCTGCAACCACGCGGCAGCCACCGCGAGCGCGAACAAACCAAGCGAAATTGCGACCGCCGACCGCTGACCGCTGACTGCTATTTCGGTCGTCGGTCGTCGGTCGTCGGTCAATTGCGCGAACAACCACACCCAAAACAAACTATTCGCCGTTCCCAAGATCGCGTACACCCACCAATGCGCGTGATTCGTCCATCCGGCGTAGTACGGCGCGAGCGCGATGTACGTCGTCGCGACGAGCGCAAGCGTCACTAGATCGAACCGGCGTTTGGGCAAAAGCGCGGCGAGCAAGAACGGGAACAGCATCACGTAATAATAGCCCATCACTTTTTTCGATGTGAGAAAAAACGCGATGGCGATCAGCGCCGCAGTCAGATACACACTCCAGCCGCGCCGCGCGCCGATGAACGCGAGCAGCGTCGCGGCAAGCATCGTCACGATCGTCGTGTGGCGCAGAAAGAAAAAATCGCTCGTCAGCGCGTTCGGTTCCGCGCGCGTCAAACCCAAGAGCGCGACGAGCCAGGACGCGGTTTGCACCGGCACGTTCTCGACGTACGTCAAATTCATAAACACGAAATCGTCGGAGTGCAATAGAAACGGCAAACAAACGATAGTGACGACGAGACTGAAAAGAGTTAGGGCAAGAAGCAAGTTTGATAGTTTGATAGTTTGATAGTTTGGCGATTGGCTAGTTCGAGGCGATTTAACTATCCAACTATGCAACCATCCAACGATCCAACTCACAAACATCGGAATTGCAAACAGAATCGCGATTTGCTTGAACAGCACCGCCAGCGCGAGCGCAAGCGCGGGCAGAGCAACGTGGCGCGCGTCTTCGAACGATGCATAGGCAAGCAGAACGAAGACGAGCCACGCGCTTTCAAAATGCCCTTGCACCGCCGTATCGTAGAACGTGATCGGGTTGAAGAGCCACAACAGCGCCGCCGCGCGCGCGATCGTTTCGTCGTTCGCTTGGCGCGCGACGCTGCGGTATAACACAAGCGCGACGCCGATGTCCGCGAGAATCGCCGGCACGCGCGCCCAGGCGTAATCGGGCAAGGCGCGCGTCAGATCGCCGAGCAGCAGCGCGAGCGCGGCGGCGAACGCGTACAGCGGCGGATAGGCGTAGGGCCAGGTCTGCGCCGCGCGCGAACGCGCGTACAGATCGAACGGCGCGGCGTCGTCGAAAAAAGTGCGCGCGGCGTGAATGAACGTTTGCACGTCCCACGTTTGCGAAAAATACGGATGGAGCGTCAGGGTCGCGGAAACGATCGCGCCGGCATAGACCAGCGCGCTCGCAATGAAAAAGACCGCGCGGGAGGAACCCACCGCGCGGAGTGCGACATTCGATTGATCGTTTGGCGCGTGCGATGACATCACCGGCATTATAGCAGATTGTGGGGAAAACGCCCAAGTTCTGACCGCCGACAGCAGATCGGTTCACAACAGAACCGCAGTCAACGGTCAGCCGTCGGCGGTCAGCATTTTGGACCTAGTCCTGTCCGCCTCATTGTCCTTGAATCGTGTTGCCGTCCGTCTTGCCGTCGGTGGTGATGTTTTTGGCATTGTTGGCGAATCGGTTGTTGGTAATCTTGTTGAAGATCGCGCCGGACAAGCGAATTCCGGTGACCGCGTTGCCGTGAATGAAATTGCCGTCAATCAGGTTATCGCGCGTGGCGTACTTGTCCGGGCTGGGCGGCAGGAAAGCGAACTGTTTGGGTTCCCATTCGTCCCAGTACATATAGATTCCCACGCGACTGTTGGTGATCTCGTTGTTCGCGATCACACTGCCGCGACTATTCCAGGTGATGATGCCGTGATTTCGCATCTCGCGAATTGTGTTATCGCGAACTTCGGTGCCGTTCGTAAAGCCGAAATAGACCGCGTCGTACGATCCCGCCATTTCGTTACCGATGATCTTGTTCCCTTTGCAGAACGACAATTCGACTGCGTTGTACAGCGCGCCGATGATCTTGTTGTTTTGAATGACGTTGTTGTCGCCGCACCGCATGCCGTGCGCCTTGATGAAAATGCCGTTCGCGTTATCGCCCAGCACCTGGTTATCTTTGACGACGACATTGCTGGAGCCGTCCTGTAAAATAATTCCCGCCGCGTCGCACCCGCGCCCGACCGTGCCGCTGCCCCACCTGCAATAGCGCACGTTCTCGCGCGTCGTGTTGGCAGACACTTCGCTGTTCGACGTGTTGAGCAGGTTGATCCCCCACGCCGAATTTTTGGACGCCGTGTTGTTGCGAATGACGACGCTGTCGCTGTTGCGCACGTCAATGCCGATCGCTTCGCTCTCGGTCGTATTGTTTTCGATGCGCGCGCCGCGCACGTCGTCGAGCCGGATGCCGCCGCCGTCCGTCAATCCCAAGAAGATGCCAAAGCCGGTGTGATCGATCGTGTTCAAGTTGTCGGAAAAAACATTATCGTGAATGTAAACGTTTCTGCCGCTTGTGACGTTCACGCCGAATTTGTGATAGCGCGCTTTGCAATTTTTGATTTCGACGTTCGCAGGCGATTCGAGCAGCGGGAAGTTGAACTTGCGAACCGTGATCGCGGCGTAGACGTATTGTTTGTCTTTGACGATCTTGGTATTGCCTTCAATCGTGCGATTGTCGCAATCCAAGGTCACGTCGTGGCTCTGGATGATGATACAATCGCGCGTGCCGGGCGCGACGATGTCGTTCGTCAATTTGTAAACACCGGGCTGCCAAATTTCCGCGCACTGATTCACGCCGAAGGTTTGTAGCGGCGTCGGCGTCACGGTGGGCGTGGGTGTGATCGTGTGGGTCGGCGTCGTGGTGGGCGTGGTCGTGCGGGTTGCCGTCGCGTTGGGCATCGCCGTCTGCGCGCGTTCGGCGGTCGGCGTGCTGGCTGGATTCGCAGTCGTCGCGCGCGCCTGCGTCGGCGCGGGCGCAAGTGTCGGCGTCGGCGCGACCGTCGCTTCCGCGCACGCGGAGGCGTACAAAATCGCGCTGAGCGCGATCAGCAGAAAGATCAATCGTCGCATTTCGTTTGACTCTCACAAAAAGAATTTGGCAACCCTACCCTGGGCGCAGCGCTAACGCGATTTCGTCGGCTTTACGTCCGGCGGGCGCGATAAAATCTTCAACCGCCTCCAGTTCGTCGCGTAGGTTCGTCGGCGCGCTTTTTCAAATCCTGTCTGGGCGAAGGTTCTCCATATCCGTAGGCGCGCCGCAGTACTCCTCGAACGCAACGGCTCGCCGTCTTCAACCCCTCAAGTATACCATACAAAAATCAATCTCACAATTTGGGCTTGAGGTTCACGCGTCCACCGGCTTGCGCTGCTCCGTCTTCCCCACCGTCTCGCCGAGCAAGCGCGATTTTTGGTACGCCGCCCACACTGCTTTCGAAAACACCGTGCGCAACGATCCTTTTTCCATTTGATAGATCGCTTCCGCCGAGGTGCCGCCCGGCGACGTGACCATATTCCGCAATTCCGCCGGATGCTTGCCGGTTTTGTCCGCGTACGAAATCGATCCGCGCATCGTTTCGATCACGATCTCGCGCGCCACCTCGCGCGAAAAACCCAGATGCACCGCCGCGTCGATCAACGCTTCCAGCACGAGAAAGACATACGTCGGTCCCGTGCCGCTGACCGCCGTCGCCATATCGAGATATTTTTCGTCGTCCACCCAAACTTGTTTGCCGAGCGACTGGAAAATCGCGCGCGCGCTGTCGCGTTGCGCGTCGGTCACGCTCGGCGTCGTCGTCCACACCGTCAACCCCTCGCCGATTTGCGCGGGCGTGTTCGGCATCGCGCGAATGATCGCGTGGTGTGCAAGCCCCTCGCGCAACGTCGCCAGCCGCCCGCCCGCGATGATCGAGATGACGAGTTGCTCGGCGCGCAGCGCGCCTTTGAGTTCCGGCAAGACGCGCGCCAGCACTTGCGGTTTGATCGCCAAGACGATGATTTCACCCGCGCGCGCCGCCGCGCGATTATCGTTGGTCGCGCGAACGCGATGCCGCGCGGCAAGTTCGGCGCGGCGTTTCTCCGTCGGCTCGCTGACCGTGATCTTTTCCGGCGCGACGATCTGGCGATTGAGCAAGCCGCCGATCATCGCTTCTGCCATCACGCCGCCGCCGATAAATGAAATTGAATCGAGCATTGTTCTCCCAAACAAAAAAGCGGACTTTTCAGCCCGCGACTTTGCGATGCCTAAACAAACGAATCCTACTCTCTGTCGGGTTTGTTCTGTCCAATGAGATTGAGCATTGCTTCAATCTCGTGAATCAAGAATGGAAGATTGGGTTGCGTAAAACTCAGAGCTGGCGCAGGGACACGGTTGTGTTTGATGTCCGGAGGAATATGCTTGTGATGCGGATGCGTGCTTTTTAGCCCAGGATCGTCTGGATGCGGCTGTGCATCATACCAATAGAATTTTTTCGCTGCCGCGCCAAACTTCGTAGCCGTAATCGTCAATGAGCGCCGGTAAACGATGATACAGGATCCGTTGGCGCACGACCAGGCGGATATCCTGCGCGAAGTACAATTCGCCTGTGACGCGCGCCAACGTCGCGCCCAGCCGAATGAAACGTAGCGTGGAATGTCGAACGATCGGAAATCGTTCAGCAAGCGAATAGATCAGCCATTCATAATCGTTCGGGGTACGCAACGCGTTGGTCATACAGCCACTCGGACGAGTCCGGCTAACGACGGGGCATTGGGTTGAAGTTGTTGAACCAGATCGCGGTAGGCGGCTTGACGCGCCAACCAGGTTCGATAAACGCTTGCCCATTCACCGAAATCAAGCACCCAGTGATCGTCCTGCGGTTCTTCGCCGCTGACAAACGCCGCGTAGAATGTTTCCGAACGCACGCCGTATTTTCGTTCGAATGCAATGAGGTCTTGTTCTAACGCGTGAATATCAGATAGAATATCTTGGAGTGTCATCTTACCCTCCTGTGCGAATTATACCCGATCACTTGCGAAACTCCAACCCATACAGCGCGATCAGTCCCGCCGCCGCGGCGATTGTCAGCACCGCGTAATTCGTCAGCAGATTTCCTTGCGCGCAAATCGCCGCGGCAAGCCCGCACGCGCTCGCAACACCGTACAACGCCAGCACCGCGCCGCGCTGCGACCAGCCGCGCGCGACCAACCGATGCGACGTGTGATCGGTGCCCGGCGTCGTCAGCGGATTCACCCCGCGCCGCCAACGCGAAACGAACACGAGCGTCGTGTCGAAGATCGGCAGACCAAGCACGAGAAGCGGAATGAACCAGGTCGTGGTCACCGGCAAATTCACAAAACGCAGTTTGATGCCAACGGCGGCAAGCAAAAAGCCGATGAACAAAGTCCCCGCATCGCCCATAAAAATTCGCGCCGGATTGAAATTGTAAATCAAGAAACCGATTGCCGCGCCAAGCAGCGCCGCGCTCAGCGCGCCGACCAAGTATTGCCCGTTCAGCGCGGCGATCAATAAAAAGAACGCCGCCGCAATCGCCGCGACGCCGCCGGACAAGCCGTCCATATTGTCGAGCAGGTTCAGCGCGTTCGTGATGCCGACCACCCACAGCACCGTGATTGCCGCGTTCACCAACGGGATCGGGACAAGTTCGACCGAGACGCCGGCGATCACCAGGATCAGCGCGCCGCCGATCTGCCCGATCAATTTCAGCCCCGCCGATAATCCGACGCGATCATCCCACAAGCCGAGAAACGAAACCCAGGTCGCGCCGATCACGATGCCGATCATTTGCGGCACGTAAAATCGATCAGCGAACAAAACCAGCGCGACGATGAACGCGCCGTACATCGCGACGCCGCCCAAACGCGGAATCGGCGCGGTGTGAATTTTGCGCGCGCTCGGCTGATCGAGAAAACCCGCGCGCAATGCAATCTGACGCGCCAGCGGCACCGCGCCAATCGCAAAGACGAGCGCGGTGGCGAAGATCAAAATAAGCGTGGACATAGTTGGCGGATGGCAGATAGCAGATGGCAAATAGCGTATGGCACGTAATTTGTCATTCGCAATCTGCTAGTCGCAATTCGCGATACGCTATTTCCCCAGCGCGCTCACCCACGCCTGCAGCGCGGCTTTGTCCGCGTCCGGCGCCAGCGCGAGCGCGGCTTGCGCGGCTTGGCGCGCCGCGTCGAGTTGATTCGTCTTCTGCGCGTTGAGCGCGACCTGGATATTCTGCCACATCCCTTTTTCGTTTTCCGGCGCAAGCGCAACCGCGCTGACGAGCGCGCGCTGCGCGTCCTCCGGATGATTCGTCTGCAAACTCAACAGCGCGGCATTTTTCTGCGCGTCGTAATCGTTCGGCGCGAGACGCGCGAGGGCTTGATATTCCGGCAGCGCGAATTGCGGCTGACCGCGCGCCTTCCACGTTTGCGCGAGCGCGCGCCGCGCGGCAACGTCGTTCGGCGCGTTTTTGACCGCGTCGATCTGTTTCTGGAGATTTTGCAACTGATTGTAAAACTCTTGAAAGCGTTGATAGTCCGGCGTGCGTTGCGGCGAAAGCGTCGCCAGCAAGCGCGCCATCGCCGTAACCGCCGCGTCGATCTGTCCCGTCTCCGACAAAAAGTTGACGAGCGTGAGCCGCGCCATCAGATCGCCCGGCGCGATTTCGACGGCGCGTTCCAGTTCTTGCCGCGCCAGCTCGAACTGATTGCCGCGCCGATACAGCTCGGCGAGCGCGATGTGCGGGAAAAGCGCGTGCGGATTTTTCTGGATCGCCGCGCGGAACGCTTGCGCCGCGCGCGCGATCTGATCGGACGACGCCAGCACGCTCAGCGCGCCGGACGACGGCGTGCCGTCCGGTTCCGCCAACGGACCGGGATCGAGGGCAATCGTCTTGAGGTAATAATCGGCGGCGCGCGCCGGGTCGCCCTTGGTGCGATAATATTCGCCGAGCAAAAAGTACGTCTGCGCGTATTGATCGTCAATCGTCAGCGATTTTTCCAACGCCGCGCGCGCCTTTTCCGGATCGCCGCTTTGCGTGTAGGTTTGGCTCCACTCGTTGTACAGATACGCCGTGTACGGACTGAGGCGCACGGCGGCTTGATAGTACTCGGACGATTTGGCATAGCGCGCGTTTTTCTCGCTGGCGCTGCCGGGAAACCCGGCGACGATGCGATTCATCCGCGCGAGATTCGCGGTGTGATCGGTGTTGAGCGGATTGAGGCGCTGCGCGTGTTGCAAGATTTTTTCGCTCGTCGCCACGAACGCCGCGCGCCGCGCCGGGTCGGACGTGCCGCGGCTGGCTTCCAGGTTCGCGCGTCCCAAAAAGAGCGCGTAAAAATCCTGGGTCGGCTGCAACGCGAACGCGCGTTGATACGCTTCGATACTCTTGTCCCACGCGCCAGCCGCATCGTAATTGAGCCCGGCTTTGTAATGAATGTCGGCGGCGACGCTGGAGTAATTCGTCAGGTAGATCAGCGCCGGCAACGCAAACAACAAAATCGGCGCGACGATCCAGTTGAGCGGCGCACGCCACCACGCCGCCGGACGCGGCGTCACGTCCGACCACAAACCGAACGCGACCACGGCGACGAACAGGAAGAGCGCGAGGTAATACAAGCCCAGCAGATTGATCAGCGCGTTGGTCAGATCGCCGGATTGCGTCAGCCCGCGCGTTTGCAACAGCACGAACCACAGCCACGCCGTAAACGACAGGACGACGAACAACGCGATTTCGTATCCCAGGATTTCGCGCGAGACGCGCGGCGAATATTCTTCGCCCAAGCCGATAATTCCGGCGATCAACCAGGTCAGCCCGAACAAGAGCGCGACGCCGTACGACGCTTCGTTCCCCTTGGTCAAGAGCGCGGCAAAAACAAGGTCGAGCGAATTGGGCGTGCCGATCTGATTCGTGACGAACTCGAATGCGAGCGTCACGCCGATCAGCGTCGTGATCGCCGTCCACGCGATCACCGGCACCGGCGACGCTTCGACCGGCTTGGCGCGCGCGGTTTCCGCGCTATGACGACGCGCCCTGCGGCGCACTGTGGAATCTGCGCGGGGCGATGGCTGACTGTTGACTTTTTCCGGCGCGGGCGTCGCGACGAGTTTGTTCATTCCCAGGATCACTAACAGCGCAACGTAAAACCAAAAGTACGTGCGCGTCGAAACAATCGCGATCCCAAAGTGAATTTCGATAAAGTGCCCGATCAGCGCGGCGAGCAGCGCGCTCAACCAGAGCGCCCGCGGCGGATCGGCGGCGCGCGCGTCCGCGTCGTAATGCCGGAGCGCGTGCGCGCTCAAGTAGACGAACAAGCCGATGATCATTCCAAACGGCAACGCGACGCCGATATAGTGCCAGCCGCGCCACACGCCAAAAACGAGCGACGCGAGCAGACCACTCGCCAGCCACAGCGCGACGAACGCGTTGCGTTCGCCGGGCGAGCGCACAAACCCCAGCCACTTGAGCCCAAAGTAAAACACCGAAACGAACAACAAAATGTACGCGCCAAAACCCAGCAAGCCGGTCATCACGAGCGCGTCGAACGTTTCGTTGTGCGAACGATCCGGCGACGCGTTGCGCGCTTCCAGGCGTCCCAGTTCGGGCGGATAGAACGGATTGAACGCGACGTACATCGCTTCGGGTCCGTAACCGACGAGCGGGCGAATGACGTTGAACGGATCATCGCCGGTCGTCGGCGACCACAAAGGCGCGTGCGGCAGAAAGAGCGGCAGCGCGCCTTGCCAGATCAACTCGCGCACGCGCCCCGTGCCGCCTTCGGTTTCCAGGATGCGCCCTAGTCGTCCGACGTATGGCACCTGCTTGAGCGCATCGAATGGCGAGGCGGGCAAATTGAACACGGCGAGGAACGCGCTCGCGACCAGCGCTACGCCGATCGCGAGCAGCATCACCTGGCGCGCGCCGCGCGCCAGCGCGTACACGACGACGAACGCGAACAAGCCGCCCGCCAGACCCAGCCAGGGACCGCGACTCTGCGTGAAAAAGATCGCGACGAACAGAACGGCTAACAAAATCGTATACGTCCCGGCGAGCAGCGCATCGCGAAAATTCTTTTTGGCGATCAACGCGAACGCACACACAGATACGAGTCCACCCAACGCGAGCGCAGTGCCGGTGGTGAAATCTATCAGCCACGCCAACGTCAATGCCATCAGCGCGAGCGCGCCGCCGCCCAGCGGAAGCGCGCGCGCCGTCGCGTGACGCGTCGCGCGCGCGAGCGTCTCCAGCCAGCGCGCCAGCGCAAGCGGCAGCGCCATAATCAGGTACGCCGCGACGAAAATCGAATTGCCCATATTCGCGGCGATGCGCTCGACGGTGTCGCCGCCCCAGGGCAGCGGATCGAGTCGAAAGTGCTGGAGCAGTCCGTAGAACGCAATCGGAAAACTGACGACGAGGATCGTGTTGATCGCGCGATCCAGTTGCGCGCGCGTGCGTAACGCGCTCGCGGCGATCACCGAAATCGCGATGTACGAAAACGTAGAGTACGTGCCTTGCAAGCGCTGGTACGAGCCCCAGAGACTGACGCTGGGCACGACGGAGAAAATCGTCGCGATGCTGTAGGCGACGATGATGGCGAAGACCGGCAGCGCGAACGGATTGTCGCGCGGCAACGCGCGCAAGGCGCGGGCAAGCGACGCGCGCGACGCGCTTTCGCTTCCGGCGCGCCACGCGAGTTCCAGATGTTTGACGATCCACGCGCCGATCATCACGAGCGCGAGCGAGCGGATCAACATCGCCTTGTCCGGCTCGAAGACGCGGCTGGAATAGATGTTGAAAAAGAGTGGCGCGACAACGAGCGCGGCGAGCCATCCGGCTTCCAATAATTTGTCGCAGTAGACCGAGAGTCGAGTTGTCATCGCGGCGCATCATACCTTAACTAGGGACAAAAATCAAATCGAATCGTTTGCGTCCGCGCGCGACCTATGCTAAAATCCGGAAACGATGTCATCCAACATCCAGCCCAAACCTCCCATTTGCTCCTACGAAAATTCGCGCTGGCGCACCGAGTTTTGGCGCGGACGGGATTATGAAGATCGCGCGGAACAGATCGCGCTGGCGCGGCTGTTGCCGCCGCGCGGCGCGCGCCTGTGCGAAATCGGCGCGGGGTTTGGGCGCCTGGCGGATTTTTACACCGGCTATGCGCGTGTCATCCTGCTCGATTACGCGCACACGATGTTGCGCGACGCAGTCGCGCGCGGGCGCGGCGATCCGCGCTTTGTTTGCGTCGCCGCCGATCTGTACAATTTGCCGCTCGCCGACGACGCGCTCGACATCGCGCTGACGGTGCGCGTGCTACATCACGTCGCGGATATTCCGCGCGCGTTCGCGGAAATCGCGCGCGTCGTCCGTCCGCAGGGCACGTACCTTGCCGAGTTTGCGAACAAGCGGCATCTCAAAGCGATTTTGCGCTACGGCTTGACGCGCCGCGCGCCCAATCCGTTCGCGCGCGAACCGTATGAATTCGTCCAACTCAATTTCGACTTTCATCCGCGTTATATCGAAGAGAATTTGCGCGCGGTTGATTTCGTCATCAAAGACAAACGCGCGGTTTCGATGTTTCGCGTTGCGCGGTTAAAGCGGATCGTTCCCGCAAAAATTCTCGCCGCGCTCGATGGAATTCTCCAATCTCCAATCTCCAATCTCGATCTCTCGCCCAGCATTTTCTTGCGCGCCGAATCGCACAAGTCCGGCGCGCCGCGCCTCCACGAATCGCTGTGGCGTTGTCCCGTCTGCCATTCGACCGCCATCGTCGAAGCGCGCGACGCGCTCACCTGCCGCGCCTGCGCGCGCGTCTATCCGATTGTGGATGGCATAATTGATTTCAAATCGCAAATGTAGTATACTATCGCACAGAAAAGTATTCAGCGAGCAGTATTCAGACCGCCTCATCACTGAATACTGAATACTGAATATTGAACACTGATCCCACGCGGAGGTTCGCAATGAAACTATCGTGTATGCAAGACAATCTTGCCAAAGGTCTTTCGATTGTTAGCCGCGCCGTCGCGTCGCGTTCGACGTTGCCGGTGCTGGGAAACGTTTTGCTTGCGACGGAACAAGGTCGCCTGAAACTCGCTGCGACGAATCTGGAAATGGCGGTCACCTGCTGGATCGGCGCAAAGGTGGAAGAGGAGGGCGCGACGACTTTGCCGGCGCGCGTCCTCGGCGATTTCGTCAACTCGCTGCCGCCGGATCGCATCGAAATGGAACTGAACGTCAAGACGCAAACGACGCACTTGAAATGTGCGCGCTATGACGCGAACATCAAAGGGATCGACGCGCAAGAATTTCCAATCATCCCCACACTCGGCGACGGCAAACGCATCGCCATCGAGCCGGACGCGTTGCGCGAGATGATCGAGCAGACGACGTTTGCCGCGGCGACGGACGAATCGCGTCCGGTGTTGACCGGCGTGCTCGTCAAGTTCGAAAAGGACAAGGCGACGCTTGCGGCGGCGGACGGGTTCCGGCTGTCCGTGCGCCACACGACGTTGAGCGAGCCGGTGGAACAACCGATCAGCGCGATCATTCCGGCGAAAGCGTTGCAAGAAGTGGCGCGCGTGACCGGCGATCAGGAAGACCCGATTGTGATCGCCGTCACCGAAAACAAATCCCAAGTGTTGTTCAAATTGACGAACACGGAAATCGTTTCGCAGTTGATTGACGGACAGTTTCCGGATTTCACGCGGATCATTCCGACCTCGCATCAGACGCGCACGACCGTCACAACGTCCGAGTTGCAGAACGCGGTCAAGGCATCGTCCGTGTTTGCGCGCGAGGCGATGAACACGGTGCGCTTGCAAATCGCGCCCGCCAACGAAATGGGCGGCGGCAAAGTGACGATCACCGCGACGAGCGCAGAGTCCGGCGATAACGTCGGCGACATTGATGCGACGGTGGACGGCGAGCCGGTGGAGATCGCGTTCAACGCGCGCTATCTGGCGGAGGTGCTGAACATTTTGCGCGCGCCCCAAGTCGCGCTGGAAACGGCGAGCAGCGCGAGCCCCGGCGTCTTCCGCCTCGTCGGGCGCGATGATTTCGTCCACGTGATTATGCCGATGCACATTGGCAAATAAACCGAAACGGCTCACTTTTTGAATGGGAGTGAGCCGTTTCGATTTACGTGCTGTAGCATTTTTTCCATCATCTTCGCGTGTGGAAATATGTCCACCCGATCCTTCCGCGCTCAAATGCGTTGCGATTTCAGAAACACCGCAGATCATGTTGGTGGTGTGGCGGGCGTCGTCTCTTCGCGCGCGCCAATATAGTATTCCGCTACAAAAACCATCACAACCGCGAGGATTTTTTGGACACAGCTGAACACAGACAACCACAGATAAAAAAATCAGTGTTCTTCAGTGCGCCGCGAAAAACAAAACCCGTGCGCCCGCAAAATTCAATGCACGTTGGTCTCCCCGTTACAGAGACACGACCCCTTTTTCCACCTGCGCGAATTTCTCCAGCGTCGCGGGTTGATTGACCGTGATCGTCGCGCGCGTGCACGTAATATCGCCGTTCTTGCGAAAGACCTGGAGCGAACGGCTCACCGCTTCGGGAACGGTCGAAATGCGCGCCGCGAGATCCGCGTTGGGATACTCTTGGCGCTGAATCGGCTGCGCGCCGCGCGCGCTCAAATCGAGCAGGAGTTTGGCGGTCCGCGCGAGGACGGAACGAAAGGAAACGTCTTCGTACTGCGCCATCAAGTTTCGCATCCGCGCCGCAAGCACGCGCAACAACCCCAGCCCAATCGTCGGATCGCGTTGCAACAGCGCTTGGAAAGCGGCGGGCTGAATGTTCCACGTCACGCACGCTTGCACCGCGATCGCGGTCGTCAGATTCGCGCCGCCGTCCAGCACCGTCACTTCGTTGAACATGATGATCGGATCGAATTCGGCGACGATCGATTGTTGCCCTTGCGGTCCGAGTTTCAGCAGGTGGACGTGACCAGAGAGGAGGACGAACATTCCCGCCGCGCTTTCGCCTTCGCGATAGATGGTCGCGCCGGCGGAAAAGGCGCGCACTTGTCCGGCGTTGACAATCGCGACGCGATCCGCTTCCAGCAGGCGCTTGAAATGCTCGACGCGACCGAGCAGTTCGACGAGGTTGAAAGACGGCGGCTTCATTGCATCTCCGCGCTTTGGCGTCAGGCGGTTTTGACTTCGGACGGAGCGCGCGCCGATTTGGGCGCGGCGTTGCGCGAGAAGAAGAGCGCGAATTCAAAGAGCAAGATCATCGGGATCATCACCAGCGTCGGCGCGACGATCGGATCGGCAACCGGCGTGATCAATTGCGCGATGACGAAGATGATGAACCACGCGATTTTGCGCCGCTTGCGGAGGGCTTCGGGCGAGACGATGCCCAGTTTGATCAGGACGAAGATGACAATCGGCAATTCAAAACCCAAGCCGGTGGCGAGCATAAAATACGTGACGAAAGAGATGTACGGATCGGCGGCGGAAAAATATTCGATCGGGCTTTCGCCCGGCGTGCCGAACATTCCGGTCAACGGCTCGAACATATTCAAGAGCATCAAATAGCCAAAGACGTTGCCCAACAGAAACAAGACGACCATCGCGAGCGTGCCTGGGAAGAGAAAGCGTTTTTCGCTGGGGAGCAACGCCGGCTCGATGTAGCGCATCAATTGAAAGATCCACACCGGCGCGGCGAGGAAGATGCCGCCGTACAACGCGACGCGAAAGCGGATCATAAACCCGTCGAGCGGGCTGAATGCTTTGAGCGTCAAGCCCCCGGCGGGCGCGCGCAACAAATTCAGAATCGCGTCCGAAAAGGTGTACGCAAGCAGCGTCGTCACCAGAATCGCGATCAGCGCGATGATCAGGCGGCTGCGTAATTCGTCGAGGTGCTCCAGCACCCCCATTCGTTTTTCGTCTGGCATACCGATTTTACTTTGCGCAAACAGAAGGGATGCCACACCGCGGCATCCCCGGGATGACGCTCACATTCCAGCGCGCGTCTGGCTTCACGTTTGCGCCGCGCCACACGCGACGCAGAACTTGGCGCCAGCCGTCAGCGGTTTGCCGCACGATTTGCACGCCGGCGGGGCTTCCGTCTTGGCGGTATCCGTTTTGGCTTCTTCGCTAAAGCCCTGGGTCGCTTCTTTGATGCCGGTCTGAAATTCGCGAATCGTCTTGCCCAGCGCCTTGCCGATCTCCGGCAACTTGCTGGGACCAAAGATCAAGAGCGCGACGATCACGATGATCAACAGGTCTTGAGGTTGTAACCCGAACATTCATCACTCCTCAGGAATGCAATAGCGCGGATTGCGCGGCGTTCACGTTTGCGCCGCGCCGCATTCCGCGCAGAACTTGGCGTCGGCGGCGGCAAGCGGCTTGCCGCACGATTTACACGCGGACGGGGCTGGGGTCTTGGCGGCATCCGTTTTGACCTCGTCGCTAAAGCCCTGGGTCGCTTCTTTGATGCCGGTTTGAAATTCGCGGATCGTCTTGCCCATCGCCTTGCCGATCTCCGGCAACTTGCTGGGTCCAAAGAGCAAGAGCGCGACGACGAGAATAATAATCAAGTGGGTGGGTTGCAGTCCAAACATACGGTACTCCTTTCGGTCAAGCCGTCGGCGTCGAGTCAACCGACGCGCCGGATTGTATCACAGAATCGAGCGGCGCGCAAATTCACTGCCGTTTTTTTCGTAGGGCTTTGTCAAAGTCGAGCCCCCGTGTCATTTCGAGACGCTTCGCGCATACCGCCGCGCGCGCGCAGCGTGTTTGCAGTCAGAAACGCGCGCGCGTGTTCGTAGTGGGCGATTCATCGCCGCCCCTCTTGCGCTGAAGCGCATACTACGAACCTCAAGTTTCTGGGTAGCGGAGCGAGAAATCTCCGCGCGGGCAGCCGAGATTTCTCGTCGGCACCAATCGCCTCCTCGAAATGACAACGACAAAACCCTAGTTTCTTCGGCACCCCTGTTGACAAATCGGGGCAATTCGTGGTATCTTTACATTGCACAGTTTCCACAGGCACAATAATTTCTGCAAGGAGGGAGAAATGAACAAGCCGTGGCTCGCACATTACGCCCAAGGTGTTCGAGCGAACTTGGAGTACCCTGCGGTGCCGATGCATCACTTTTTGGAGCAATCGGTAACGCAGTACCCGGACCGCCCGGTCACGATTTTCGGCAACGGGAGCAAGCTGGACAAAAAATTGACGTTTCGCGAACTGAACGAGCACGTCAATCGGCTGGCGAACGCGCTCACCGCGATGGGCGTCAAGAAAGGCGATCGCGTCGCGCTCTATTTGCCGAACTGCCCCCAGTACGTGATCGGGTATTATGCGACGTTGAAATTAGGCGCGATCGTCGCACCGAACAACCCCCTGTACGTCGCCCGCGAACTTGAATTTCAGGTGAACGATTCCGGCGCGGAAACGATCATCTGCCTCTCGCGCTTTTACCCCAACGTGCAAAAAATCCGCGCCAACACCAAACTCAAGAACGTCATCGTCGCCAACATCAAAGAGTATTTTTCGCCGATCCTCAAATTGCTCTTCACGCTGGCAAAGGAGAAAAAGGAAGGGCATCACGTGACGCTCGACCCCGGCGATCACTGGTTCCCCGATGTGCTGGCGAGCGCGCCGGCGACCACGCCCAAAGTCCAGGTGCGCCCTGAAGACACCGCCGTCTTGCTCTACACCGGCGGCACGACCGGTGTCCCCAAAGCCGCCGAGATCACGCACAGGAACATCGTCGCGAACACCCTGCAGTGCAAAGAGTGGGTGCCGGGAATGCGCGAGGGACAAGAAGTGACTCTCACCGCGCTTCCTCTGTATCACTCGTACGCGATGACAACGTGTATGAATTTTGCGATCCTGATGGGCGGCGCGATGGTCTTGATTCCCAACCCGCGCGAACTCGTCAGCGTCCTCAAAGCGATCGATCTGCACAAGCCCACGCTCTTCCCCGGCGTGCCGACGATGTACAACGCGATCAACAATCGCACCGACTTGGCGAAATACGATCTCAAATCCATCAAAGTCTGCATCAGCGGCGCGGCGGGCTTGCCGGTCGAAGTGCAAAAGAAATTCCAAGACCTCACCGGCGCGAGTTTGGTCGAAGGGTACGGCTTGAGCGAGTCCAGCCCGGTGTTGGTTGCCAATCCCGTATCCAAGGACAATCGCATCGGCACGATTGGCATCCCGTGGCCCGACACGGAAGTGAAAATTATGGACGTGGACACCGGCGTCAAAGAAATGTCAGTCGGCGAAGTGGGTGAACTGGTGGCGCGCGGTCCGCAAGTGATGAAGGGCTATTGGAATCGCCCGGACGAAACGGCGAAGACCTTGCGCGACGGGTGGCTCTACACCGGCGACATCGCGAAGATGGATCCGGACGGCTATTTTGCGATCGTCGATCGCAAAAAAGATATGATCATCGTCGGCGGGTTCAACGTCTATCCGCGCGATGTGGAAGAAGTGCTGTACCAACATCCCAAGGTGTTGGAAGCCGTCGTCGCCGGAATTCCCGATCCCAAGAGCGGCGAGCGCGTCAAGGCGTACATCGTGCTGAAACCCGGTCAGACCGCCACGGTGGACGAAATCATGGCGTACTGTAAAGAAAATTTGACCGGCTACAAGCGTCCGCACGACATCGAATTCCGCGATTCGTTGCCCAAGACGATGATCGGCAAGATTCTGCGGCGCGAGTTGGTCGAAGAAGAAAAGAAGAAAATGGGCCGATGATGAAATGCGTAGGGGCGGGGTAACCCCGCCCCTACACGCGTCATCCGCTCACGATTTCGATCACATCCCCCACGCGCACTTCCCCGCCGACGATCACGCGCACGAACATCCCGCGCTGTCCTTGCATTTGCGCGCGCAACCCCGGACGAATGTCCTCGATCATTTTGCACGGATCGCACGCTTGCGTGATTTCGAACGCCGCGCCGCCCGCGCGCAAGCGCGTCCCCGGCGCGAGCGTTTTCAATTCGATGCCGCGCGTCGTGATGTTCTCGCGCACTTGTCCTGCTTGCAAGCCAAACGCGTTCAGCGTCTCCTCGTCCATCAAAAGCACTTGCCGCTTGCCGCCGGGCTTGTTGTGAATGTCGCCTTCCAATCCCAGGTCGGCAATCGCACGCGCGACTTGCGGGTGTTCCATCGGCGCGCGGTGCGCGGTGGCGATGTGCAGACTTGCGATAGTGCCTTTTGTATTTGACATTGCAGAAACCTCCCCTCAAGATTGACAAGGAGACACAGTAGATCACAATTTTGTCATGCTGAGCGAAGCGAAGCATCTCGCTAATTGCAAATTGCGGGACGCAAAGCGTTCGGCGCAAAAAGCGCGCCTCAGAATGACAATCTGTGATGTACTGAGACACGGAGACATGGAGAACCGCTCCTTGTCTCCTTGTCTCCGTGTCTCCATTTCGCCTTGTCTCATTTTGTTCCGACGTACACCGCCATCGAGCCGAGCGCCCAACGACGAAAGTACGCGCCACGAAGTCACGAAAACCAACTGCGCGCATCAACTCGATCACTTGCTCCGGCGCGAGGAAATCGCGCACCGATTGCGGCAGGTACCGATACGCGTCGGGATTGCCGCTGAGCCACCCGCCGATGTGCGGCATCACGTGATCGAAATACAGTCCGAAAATATTTTTCCAGATCGGCGCGCGCGGCGAAGTGATTTCCAAACTGACCGCACGTCCACCGGGTTTGAGCACGCGGTACATTTCCGCGAACGCGGCGCGCACGTCGGTCACATTCCGCAGCACAAAGCCGTTGACCGCGCAATCGAAGGTGTCATCGAGCAGCGGCAAGCCCAGCATATCGCCTGCCGCAAACGCGACGCGCGCGGCATACTTGGTTTGCCCCAGCCGCATCATCTCCAACGCGAAATCAGTCCCGACGACGCGGCAGGTCGGCTCAACTTCGCGCAGCGCGGCGGCAAAATCGCCCGTGCCGGTCGCAAGATCGAGCGCGAGACCCGCACGCGGCGGTTGCGCCAATCGCGCGGCGGCGCGGCGACATCGTTGATGCTGTCCGAGCGTCATCACCGCGTTCATCAAATCGTAGCGCGGCGCGATGCGGTCGAACATTGAGCGGACGTAGGCGGCTTTGTCGGTCATAGCGATTGACGATTGAGAGGGAGACAGGGAGAGAGGGCGAGGGGGAGAAACTTTCTCCCTCTCGCCCGCGCTCCCCCTCTCCCACTCATTTTACGAAAAGGTAGGGGCAGAGAATCCGTTCCAAGTAATCCACGACAAAGTACAAAACGAGACCCAGGACGCTCATCGCGACGACACCGGCGTACATTTCTGGAAACGCGATGCGCTGGAAGGTGTCCACGATGACGTAATAGCCCAAGCCCGCGTTCGTCGCGAACGATTCGGTGAAAAACAAAACAGCAATCGCGGTGCCGATGCTGACGCGGATCGCGGTGAGCACGGCGGGCAACGTCGCGGGCAGATAGACGAAACGCAAGAGCGCGCGCCGCCCCGCGCCAAGAGATTCGACTGAATAGAGCAGTTCCGGACGCAGCGCGGCGCTCGCGTCGCGGACGACGACGAGGACTTGGAAAAACAAAATCAAAAAGATGATCGCGATTTTCGACGCGTCGCCGATGCCGAGAAACAAAATCACAATCGGCAGCAAAACGATTTTGGGGATCGGGTACGTCAGGTAAATCAGCGGCGCGAAAAAGCGATTGACGCGCGGGTATTGCCCCAGCACCAAGCCCGCAGGTGTCGCGAGCGCGACCGACAGCGCGATACTCGCGACGACGCGCCACGCGCTGACGACGAAATGCCAACCCAATCCGCGCGGCAGTTGCGCGACGAACGCGACGAGCACATCGGTCGGCGCGGGCAGAATCTCGCGGTTCAGAATCAGCGCGGCGATTTCCCACGCGATAAAGAGCGCGAGCGCGGCGAGGAGGATGTCACGGTTACGCATGTCAGTCGTCAGTAGACAGTATCAATCGAATGGATGGAACCAAACAGGTTGCGGTTGATGTCTGGGCTTGAGGAGTTTCGCCAACCGTCGTGGGCGCGCCAGGTGCCAATGATATTCCCCATTACGCAATCGGCAATCCACAATCTCAACCGTGCCGATCAATACACCTGTCGCAAATTTCTCTCGTTCGGCTTTCGCATCAAACCGCGCGCGTTTTTTGCTCGCGTAAATGTAGACACGCTCGCGAATCTTTGTTGGAATACTGCGATATTCAATCTTTTTCGTGCCGCGCAAGATTTGTTCTGCATAGGGCTGACGTACACTCAGCGCTCGAACAACCTTCTTCAAGTTCATTCACTCCTCACGCATCGCGTTTCAACATTTCCCGCAGCATTCGTGCTTTTTCCGCAAACGCCGCTTCATCGCGATACGCCGCGCGTCCCGCGCCCGCATTCTCCACAACGCGCAGCGGCGAGCGATGCGGCGGCGCGTCCAGCACCAAGATTTTTCGTCCCAGAAAAACGGCTTCCTCGATGTTGTGCGTGACGAAGATCGTCGTCATCCCCGTTTCGTTTTGCAGATCGAGCGTGAGTTGCTCCAGGTCTTCGCGCGTCGGCGCGTCGAGCGCGCTGAATGGCTCGTCCATCAACAACACATCGGGCTCCAGCACAAGCGTGCGCGCAATCGCGACTCGCTGCCGCTGTCCACCCGAAATTTGCGCGGGGTATTTGTCGCGCAGCGCGGCAAGCCCAAAGCGCTCCAACCAAAATTCGACCGCTGACCGCTGACCGCTGACCGCTGACGACTCGCGTCGGTCGTCCTGCCCGTAAAACTCCCGAATCCGTAAACCCAGCTTCACATTCTCGCGCACTGTCGCCCAGGGGAGCAACCCGTAATCTTGCAACACAAGCCCCGTCTTGCCGCGATTTTGTTTGCGCGGCACGCTCTCGCCATTCACGGTGATCGTTCCCGCGCTCGCCGCACGCACGCCGACGATCAGGTGCAGCAGCGTAGACTTGCCGCAACCCGACGCGCCGATCACCGACCAAAACTCGCCGCGCGCGACGCGCCAATCGAACGCATCGAATAGCGGCGCAGGTTGGTTGGGATAGGTGAAGGTGAGGTCGCGAATTTCAATCATTCTTCAGTGGTCAGTGGTCGGTGAGTAGTGGTCAGTTTCTGTCCACTGACCACTACCCACTGTCCACTATTTGAAATTCGCGTCCACCGCCGACTCGTACGTCACGGGCGCGGTAATCAACTTGCGATCCAATGCCCATTTCACAACATCGTCCCATTGCGCTTGCGTTGGAACGCTGGGATTGGGGAAGGGCGGGAATTGGTACTTGTCTTTCAATTGCTCGGGCACACGTCCCTTTTCGATCAAGACGTTGCGGAATTGATCGGGCTTGCTACGAATGTCGCTAATCGCTTGATCGTACGCGGCGAGGAACTTTTTCACGTCGCCCGCGCGCTTGGCCAGAATGTCGGTGCGAAACGTGATGACGCTCATCGAGTACTCAGGATATTTTGTATCGTCCACGAGGACGCGCGCGCCGCCCAAGATCGCGAGCGACGCGAATGGATCGGGCAGCGTTGCGGCGGCAACCTGGTTTTGCTGGACGAGTTGCAAGCGCGTCGGAATTGCAGGCACGCTCGTCGTCTTGATGTCGGCGGGTGCGAGTCCTTCGCGTTCCAACATCCGCTGCGTGATGTACTCGATCACCGAATTTTGCGAGATCGCGATTTCCTTGCCCTTCAAATCTTGCGCCGATTTGATCGCGCTCTCTTTGGGTGTGACGATCCAAAAGTTCGGCGACTTGGGCGCGGGCGACATCGCGATGCGGACGACTTTGAGTTTGGGCGATTTCGCGTTGAACAACACGGTCGCGACGAGATCGCTCACTTGCCCGTCAATTTGCTCGGTGAGCATCATTTGATCGCGCTCTGCCGCGCTCGATGCAGGCACGAGTTCGATGTTCAGTCCTTGCTTCAGAAAATAACCTTGTTGCTCCGCGATGTAAAACGGCACGACATCCGTAATCGGCAGCACACCGATTCGCATCAGCACGGGCGGCGGCAACGTTGGCGTCGCAGGCGTGGCGCACGCGGCGAGCAGCGCGATCGCAAATGTGTAGATGATTAGTTTACGAGCAGACATCTTTCCTCCCAATTTTCGATTTTTGATTGCCGATTTTCGATTCGTCCAAATCGAAAATCGAAAATTCAAAATCAGAAATACATTCCAAGCAGTGCGCTCACAAACACGATGACGCTAATATATCCGTTCACGTTGAAGAACGCAAGATTCAGGCGCGAGAGATCATTCGGCTTGACGATGGCGTTTTCGTACGCGAGCAGCAGCGCGACGATCACGAGTCCGATCCAGAACGCGATCCCCAGTTGCGCGACGACGCCGACGACGGCGAGCGCGATTACCGTGAGCGCGTGACAGACGCGCGCAAGCGTCAGCGCGGTCGCGATGCCAAAGCGCGCCGGCACCGATTGCAAACCCTCGCGGCGATCCACCTCAACATCCTGGCACGCGTAGATCAAATCGAATCCCGCGATCCAAACGGTGACGGCGAACCACAGCAACAGCGCGAGCGGATCGAAGGACGCGCGCACGGCGATCCAGCCGCCTACCGCCGCGATGCCGTCGGTGAAGCCGAGAACCCAATGGCACAGCCACGTAAAGCGCTTGGTGTAGTGATAGCCGATGAGAAAAATCAGCGCGAGCGGCGAGAGCGCAAAGCAGAGCCAGTTCAATTGCCACGCGGCAAACTCGAACAGCGCGAACGCGACAATCGAAATGGCAATCACCGCGCGCGCGGAAATCGTTCCGCGCGGCAGCGGACGATGCATCGTGCGCGGATTGCGCGCGTCCAGTTCGCGGTCAATCAAGCGATTGAGCGACATCGCGAGTGTGCGCGCGGACGCCATCGCCACCGTGATCCAGATGAACTGCTCCAGCGTCGGCAGACCGCGCGCGGCAAGCACCATTCCCAGGTACGCGAACGGCAGCGCGAAGATCGTGTGTTCGAAGCGGATGTTGTCGAGTAAAATTCTAAACATGCCAAATGTGCCAAAAAGCCAAACGTGCCAAAGATGCCAAACGTGCCAAGAATTTTTTTGGCAAATTTGGCTTGTTTGGCTCATTTGGCAAATTTGCTTCGGGTTGTGTTCGTGATGATCGTGTTGAGAATTTTGATCAACTCATTGATTTCTTGAAGCAACGAATCAACTTCTTTGTCAAAAAGTAGCTCGGACTCGCGAATATTTCTCAGCCAGAATCGTGTTTCTTGCGCTTCTTTGAGCGCGATCTTTAATTTGTGCAGAAAATCATCAGTGGATTCTGCGGCGTCCGCTTCTTCGGTATTCGCGCCAACTGACGTGCCTGATCGTAATACCTGCCTGCCAATCTCGTACCCTGCTACATCGCGCGGCAATCGTCGAACCAGTTTAGTTACTCGTACACCAAACTTGAACGTGCGCTCACACAGATCGGGTCCCTTGGTTGAATGCAATCGCCTCATCTCGCCTCCTTTGGCGTATTTGTTTTTGGCACCTTTGGCACGTTTGGCTTATTTGGCACATTTCATTGCAAGCCGTATTCCTTCCAGCGCGAATCAACCAGCGCGCGAATGTCACTACTCATCTCGATCTCCTGGGGCCATTTCTGATGCGGACCTGGGTCGCGCTCGGTTTTGCGCGTCGCGTCGATCCCCAGCTTGCCGCCGAAATTCTTTTCGAGTGACGCGTGATCGAGATCGTCGGTGGGACCGGAAACGATCTGCACGTCGCGGAGCGGATCGTAATTCGCGAGCACCTCGAACGCGACTTGGGACAAGTTATGTACGTTCACGTCTTCGTCCACGACGACGATCGTTTTCGTCAGCATCATCAAGCCCATCCCCCACAAACCGTACATCACTTTGCGCGGTTGACCTGGGTAGCGTTTCTTGATGCTCACGATGACGAGATTGTGAAACGCGCCTTCGGGCGGCATATTGATGTCAACGACTTCGCTCTGGAACATTTTGATTAGCGGCAAAAACAATCGCTCGGTCGCCTTGCCCATCCACGCGTCTTCCATCGGCGGCTTGCCGACAATCGTCGTTGGATAAATCGCGTCGCGGCGATGCGTGATCGCGGTGACGTGCATCACGGGATAGTAATCCGCGTTCGAATAATAGCCCGTATGATCGCCAAACGGTCCTTCGAGTTTTTGTTCGCGCGGATCAACATAGCCCTCGATGACGATTTCCGCGTCGGCGGGCACTTCAATCGGTTGCGAAACGCATTTCACCAAGTCAACCGATTTGCCGCGCAGCCAGCCTGCGAGCATCATCTCGTCAATGTCGGGCGGCAGCGGCGCAGAGCCAGCCCAGATGATCGCGGGATCGCCGCCGAGTGCAACCGCGACGGGAATTTTTGGCGAAGCCGCGCCGACGTCTTGCGCGACGCGCTGATGTTCCGCGCCGCCCTTGTGCCTCTGCCAGTGCATTCCAAGCGTTTGCTCATCGAAAACTTGGAGGCGGTACATTCCGACGTTGCGCTTGCCCGTTTTCGGATCGCGGCTGAACACCGACGGCAGCGTGATGTAGCGGCCGCCGTCGTGTTGCCAGCATTTCAAAATCGGCAGCGCGTTCAGGTTGGGCGGGTCCATCACGATTTCTTGGCACGCGCCGCGCGTGACATAGCGCGGTTCGGTGTGGCGCAAGCCGTTCAGCATTTCCAAACCGCGTTGCGCTTTTTCGAGCAGACCGCGCGGCATATCCATCGAAATGAACTCGGACAATTTCGTGTTGAGATCGTCCAGCTGGTCCACGCCGAGCGCCCACGCCATTCGTTCTTCCGTGCCGAACAAGCCGATGACGACGGGCAGCGTTTGCTCACGCACGTTTTCAAAGAGGAGTGCGACGTTTTGATTCGTTGTCCCTTTCATCACGCGGTCGGCGATTTCAGTGATTTCCAAATCCTGACTGACGGGCGCGGTGATGCGTACGAGTCGTTTATTTTTTTCGAGGCGCGCGATAAATTCGCGCAGGTCGCGGTAAGCCATCTTTTCCTCCAAGTTCAGCAAGCGGAGCGCATCATAGCATCAAACGGGGTGATTGGCAAGCGAAAAAGATGCGCTCTGCTTTTCGCAGAGCGCATTCAGCCACAATCAAACCGCGCGTATTTACGCTGCCATCACAAGCGAGCGCGTGGTGATGACATCGTTTGGATCGAGTTGCCGTACTTGGTCTGGCGTCAATGTCAGCAGCGCGCGTGTCGTTCCATCTGGATTGACGAACTCGACTTCGTAGGCAAGGTGCGGACGCGTGTAGATTTCGACAATCGTGCCGAGGTCGCCTGTCAACACTTGGTCTTGCGGGAAATTGGTTGTGGTAATGATCGTGTCGAGTAACGTCAGCGGTTTCATTTGCCTCGCGCTAATCTTCGGGCGGATGCCAACCCGCCGAAATCCAGTTGCGGCGTACAGTCACCGCAACCAGGTTGTTCAAATTGAGTGCGACAACCGTCGCGCGCCCGCAAGCCGTTAGCCCGACAATCAGTTCGCCATTCTCGCTCCAAGCGAAATGTCGTTGCCACGCTTGGCTGCGCGGGTTGAACAATCGAACCATCCGTCCCGTTGATGGATCGCGCCCGTGGGTCTGATCGCTTTTGAAAAGATTGCAAGAGTGACAAGCGAGCCAGAGGTTTGCTTCGTCGTCCGATCCGCCTTGGGATTGGGGCACGATGTGTTCGATCTCCAGCGACCACGGCACGTACTCTTGGCGGGCGAGACAATAGCCGCAGCGATTGCGCGCCTGCGCGCGCACGCGTTCGCGCAGAGCAACAGCAATCGGCGTCATGATTCGAGCGGCTGGCGTAATCCTCGGCGCACTGCTTCTGCCAACGCTTCGGATTGTCGAATCCAGAGTTGATTGTAGGTTTGCATCAAGGCAAGCAGTTCGCGGCGTCCCTTTTCACTGAGCGTTCCTTCGCGCTGTTTGCTCAACAATTCGGTCAAGCGCCGACCCTGGCTTGGTTTCAGTTGCGCCTGACACAATGCGAGAATTTGACGCTCAGAAAGTGTTGCGATTGGCTTTTCCAACACGGGCGGAGACATTGGATTCAAGACGAGCGCGAGCGCATCGGCAAGTGTCTCGGAAAGATCGCGGCGGGTCAGCGTTGCCCAACGTTTGGCGTGTTCATACAGTTCGCTTGGCAGTGTGACGGTCACTTGGGTATGCATAGTCCATCCACCTCTACGGTGATTATAGCATGGCGGGGAATTGTGTGCAACTGCCTGCTCATTTCGCCGATTGAGAAAAGTAACGAGCCAATTCAATCAGCACAGGTACAAGTTTCGCGGCGACATCAACAACCCGCTGAATCCACATCCAGACAACTTCCCTGCGATCCCCTTTGTCTCGTTCTCTTGACCTTCCGCGTTTTTGGTTCATACGGCTTTCACTTGAATTGGCCAATCCTTTTTTGTTCTTGGTGCTGCGTCTAATGGTCGTATCGGCGTTCAATTGTTTTGCTGCCGCACGGATGAGAAAACGTTTTGCGTCGGATTGCGAACACTCCAGCTGGGCAGCCAAAGCCGCAAGTTTGCGCCGTTCGGCTTCGCCACAGGGGGAAGTGAATCGCTCGAATTTCGCCATAAATGATACTCCCCTTAGAATCACGATTCGATTCCAAGGGGAGTATAAATGGTTGCGCTTGACTTTGCAATGAAAAAACGTGTCACGTTTTTTGACGCTTATTTTTCCTCCGCCATTCCCTAACTGTCGTGTTCCATAACATCGTACTCATTTTTTTGATCTCGTTAACTTGGTGGAGTCCCACGACATCGTACACACTTTGCGACGGCGATGCGAACGGCGAAACTCGGGGCGTAATGGGCACACCGGTTCCGCGATTTCATAGCGAAAGGTCTTGAGCCATCGCAAGGGTTGTTGTGCTGAACGCTGAT
>Ga0194125_10001274_pt1 | contig 42884 bp, 33 predicted proteins | sample TA2KigC250mmetaG_FD_148626 | JGI IMG/M metagenome (GOLD analysis project Ga0194125, IMG submission 148626) | Freshwater microbial communities from Lake Tanganyika, Tanzania - TA2015034 Kigoma Deep Cast 250m | ecosystem: Environmental > Aquatic > Freshwater > Lake | place: Tanzania: Lake...
GTGGCCACCGAAAACGACTGCCTCAACGGGGTGGCCATGCTCTTTGGGCACCTGTTGACCAACACCGCCCAGGTCTTCGCCGATGTGAGGACCTACTGGAGCCCGGCAGCGATCAAGCGGGTGACCGGCTACGAACTGACCGGCCTGGCGGCGGGTGGGATCATCCACCTGATCAACTCCGGCTCTGCCACCCTGGACGCCACCGGCCGGCAGACCATTGACGGTCAGTCGGCCATGAAACCCTTCTGGGAGATCACCCCCGAGGAGGTCGGGAAGTGCCTCGACGCGACCACCTGGTATGCGGCGATCACGGAGTACTTTCGAGGAGGCGGGTTCTCGTCGAGCTTCCTGACCGTCGGCGGCATGGCGGTCACCATGTCTCGGATCAACCTGGTCAAGGGGCTGGGACCGGTGCTGCAGATTGCGGAAGGGTACACGGTGGACCTGCCACAGGATGTGCACCACGCCCTGGACGAGCGCACCAACCCCACCTGGCCAACCCATTGGTTTGTCCCTAACCCGACCGGTAGCGGGCCTTTCCGGGACGTCTACGCGGTGATGTACAACTGGGGAGCCAACCACGGGGCGCTCAGTTATGGGCACATCGGCGCTGACCTGATCACGTTGGCCTCCATGCTGCGCATACCGGTCTACATGCACAACGTGCCTGAGGAGAGGATCTTCCGGCCCAGTGCCTGGACCGCTTTTGGGGCGATGGACCCGCAGGGTGCCGACTTCAGGGCCTGTGCCAATTTTGGGCCGCTGTATGGCCGGTATTAGCAGATAGACATCTTGAAGGAGTAGCCGCCTGCAATGTCTAATCAACTCGAGTTCCTGGCCCTCGATCTGGGCGCGGAGAGTGGTCGCGCGGTGCTGGGTCAGTTCGATGGGGAGAGGCTCAGGCTTTCGGAAGTACATCGGTTCCCCAATGGCCCGGTGCGCTTGCCCGATGGCCTGCACTGGGACGTGCTGCGTCTGTGGACGGAGATAAAACGTGGCCTGACCCTGGCTGTCCAGGAGCACAGAGCCGACCTGGCGGGCGTTGGCCTGGACACGTGGGGGGTGGATTTCGGCCTGCTCGACCGGGACGGCGCGCTGATCTCGAATCCCTACCACTATCGCGACAGCCGCACCGATGGCATGCTCGAAGAGGCCTTCCGCCGCGTGCCCCGTGAGGAGATCTTCGAGCAAACCGGCATTCAGTTCATGCAGCTCAATAGCCTCTATCAGTTGCTGGCGATGGTCGTCGGCCGCTCGCCAGCCCTCGACATCGCCGAGACCTTCCTGACCATGCCCGACCTGTTCAATTACTGGCTCAGCGGGCGCAAGGTGTGCGAGTTCAGCATTGCCACCACCACCCAGTGTTACGACCCGCGCCTTCCCCCCCCTGATGAGGGGGGGGGCAGGGGGGGGTGGGCCATCCCGCTGCTCGAAAAGATGGGCATCCCCACCCACATCTTCCCCGAGATCGTGCCACCCGGGACCGTCCTGGGCGAGCTGTTGCCGACGGTGGCTGAGGAGGTCGGGGTTAGCGGCCTGCCGGTCATCGCCCCCGCCTGCCACGACACTGGCTGCGCAGTGGCAGCCGTCCCCGCCGAAGGATCGGACTTCGCCTACATCAGCTCCGGCACGTGGTCGTTGATGGGCGCTGAGCTGTCGGAGCCTATCATCAACGAGCAAAGCCTGGCCTTCGACCTTACCAACGAGGGGGGCGTGGGTGGCACCTTCCGCTTCTTGAAGAACATTACCGGGCTGTGGCTGGTACAGGAGTGCCGGCGCACGTGGGCGCGCCAGGGCGAGGAATTCTCGTACGACGATTTGACCCAGATGGCGGCTCAGGCCACCCCTTTGCAATCTATCGTTGACCCCGACTATCCTGAGTTTCTCAAGCCCGGCGACATGCCGGCGCGCATCCGTGCCTTTTGCCATAAGACGGATCAGCCCGTGCCGCAGAGCAAGGGAGAGGTGATTCGCTGCGCCCTGGAGAGCCTGGCCCTCAAGTACCGCTGGGTATTGGAGCGGCTGGAGGAGATATTGGGCCGTCGCCTGGAACCGATCCACATCGTGGGGGGCGGGACGCAGAACTGGCTGCTCAACCAGCTCGCCGCCGACGCCACTGGTCGGCGGGTGGTGACCGGCCCTGTCGAGGCCACGGCGGCGGGCAACGTCATCACCCAGATGATGGCCCTGGGGCACATCGCCTCGCTGGCGGAGGGGCGGCGGATCGTGCGCCATTCCTTCGACGTTGTCACCTACGAGCCTGCTGGTGGGGCCGAGTGGGACGGGGCCTATGGCCGCTTCCTGGCCATGATGGAGCAGCTTGGCTAGTGAGCCATAATGCAATCTAACTAAGCTCGAGGCTACGAATGAGTAGCCCGCAGGGCTTGACTACTACGGCCCGATGCCTTTAGCCATCGGGCTTTTCTGTTACCAAGGCTAAATGGTCTCAAATTCCTTTTCATTTGCTTGCAAAAGGTCTTGACATCAGAAGGGAAAGATGATATAATATAAACAAATGACAAATAAAGAAAACAAACGAAAGCAAACTAGTAGACAACAGATGAGCTTCTTCCCTGAGGAGAGACTAGATCGGATCGCTTCCTTGGTGGTGGAGAAACGGCGGGTCTCGGTTGCCGAGCTCAGCTCGCTATTCAATGTCTCCAGGGTCACCATTCGCCATGACCTGGGTGAGTTGGAGCGGCGGGGACTGCTGGTGCGCACCCACGGGGGAGCGTTGGCCATTGACCAGAATACTAAGAGAGCCGAACTCTCCTTCGATGTTCGTGAGCAACTGCAACGAAGGGAGAAAGGTCGCATCGGTCAGGCGGCGGCCAGCCTGGTCCATGACGGCGATACCATCGCCCTCGATGCTAGCACCACGGCCCTGCAAGTCGCCAGGCAGATCAAAGATCGGCGGGAATTGACGGTCGTTACCAACGGCATCCGTATCGCCCTGGAGTTCATGGATAGCCCCCACATCACCGTGGTCATGCCGGGGGGCATCCTGCGCCGTGATGCCGTCTCCCTGGTGGGGGAGCTGGGCGAGGAGGTGCTGGCCAAGTTCAACGTGCAGCGGGGTTTCTTCGGGGCCAAGGGGATCACCCTGGAGGAGGGGCTGACCGATGTAGACAGCCGCGAGGTGCATCTGAAGCGGGCCATGGTTCACGCAGCCAAGGAGGTGATTGCCATCGTTGACCACACCAAGTGGGGAAAGGTGGCTTTCGCCTCCTTTGCCTTTGTGGACGAGGTAGACGAGGTCATCACCGACGACGGGGCCCCGCCTGACCTCGTCGCCGCGCTCCGCCAACGCGGGGTGGAGGTGCTCCTCGTCTGAGGGGCGTCTCCAGTTTGACCTCTACCGAGCAAGGGAATCGTCATGTCCGATTACATCTTGGAATTGCAGGAGATCAGCAAGAGCTTCCCTGGCGTGCAGGCCCTGGATGGAGTAGACTTCAACCTTCGCGCCGGTGAAGTGCACGCCCTGGTGGGGGAGAACGGTGCCGGAAAGTCCACCCTCATCAAGGTGGTCTCCGGAGTCCATCAGCCGGACGCGGGTGAGATCCAGTTCCAGGGGCGGTCGGTGACCTTCGCCAACCCTCTCATCGCTCAACAACACGGCATCGCCGCCATCTACCAGGAGCCGACCCTTTTCCCTGACCTTGACGTGGCTGAGAACATCTTCATGGGCCGTCAGCCGTTGCAGCCCGTGACCCGGCGGATCAACCGGAGGCAGATGTACGAGGAGGCGGGGAAGCTGTTGCGTTCGCTGGGGATGAACCTCGATCCCCACACCAGGGTGCGCGGGCTGAGTTTCGCTGACCAGCAGATGGTGGAGATTGCCAAGGCGCTCTCGGTTAATGCCCAGGTGTTGATCATGGATGAGCCGACCTCCGCGCTCACCCTGCGCGAGGTTGCCAATCTCTTTCGTATTGCTCGGCAGTTGCGCGACGCAGGCACGGCCATCGCCTTCATCTCCCACCGCCTGGAGGAGGCGTTTGAGCTGGCCGACCGGATCACCGTCCTGCGCGACGGGCATTACATCGGCACACGCGCGGTGCATGATGTTACGCTGGACGAGGTGATCCACATGATGGTCGGCCGTACCTTAGATAACATGTTCCCGAAGCAGGAGGTAGAACAGGGTGAGGTGATGCTGCGGGTGGATGGTTTGACGAAGGAGGGGCTGTTCTACGATGTCTCCTTCGAGCTTCACCGTGGTGAGATCCTCGGCCTGGCCGGGTTAGTGGGAGCAGGGCGCACTGAGGTCGCGCGCGCCATCTTCGGGGTGGAGCCTGCTGATCGGGGCATCATCTGGTTGAACGGCCACGAGGCACACATCAGAAGCCCCAAGGACGCGCTGGCACTGGGCATTGCCTACCTTCCCGAGAATCGGCAGCAGCATGGGCTGGTATTGCCAATGAACATCACTCAGAATGTAACCCTACCCATCCTGCGCGAGTTCGCCCGCCTGGGCTGGGTGGACCGGGTCGCTGAGCAGCGGGCCGCGCAGAGCTTTGCTGAACGCCTGGACGTACGCGCGGCAGGACTGTGGCAGAAGGTGCGGGAGCTATCCGGCGGCAACCAGCAGAAAGTTGTGTTGGCCAAATGGCTGGCTGCGCGCCCCCAAATCCTGATCCTTGATGAGCCGACGCGGGGGATTGACGTGGGGACCAAAGCTGCGGTCCACCAGTTGATGAGCACCTTGGTGGCGCAGGGGTTTGCCATCCTGATGATCTCCTCGGAGTTGCCCGAGATCCTGGGCATGAGCGACCGGATCGTGGTCATGTATGAGGGGCGCGTGACCGGGCGCTTTACTCGCGCTGAGGCCACCCAGGAGAAGATCATAGCCGCCGCGACAGCCAGCGCCCCCATCGCTGAAAACACTGAAATTCAGTGCTTATGAAAGGACAACGAGATGGCAAGTTCAACTGACCAGACATCTCGCCGCAGTCTGTTCTCGCTGGTCGCGGGCGTCCGTGAGACCGGCATCTTCGCCTTCATCGTTTTGCTCATCGCGATAGTGAGTTTGCGGAGCCCCTACTTCCTCACCGTGGAAAACTTCCGCGACATCCTGCTGGACACTGCAGTGCTGATCATCGTCGCCATCGGCCAGACGATGGTCATCCTCACCCGCAGCATTGATCTCTCCGTCGCCTCAGGCCTTGCCCTGTCGGGCATGGTCGTGGGCATGACGGTGAGCAGCCATTGGGGCCTGCCGCCACTGGTGGCGCTGCTGATGGGGATTGGCATCGGCATTGCCCTGGGAGGATTCAATGGGTTGTTGGTGACGAAGGGGCACGTCCCGCCCATCATCGCCACCCTGGGCACGTTGAGCATCTACCGTGGGTTGACCTTTGTCGTCAGCGGGGGGGCATGGGTGGATGCTGCTGAGATGCCGGACAGCTTCAAGTGGCTGGCCAGGGACACCACGCTGTGGGTCCCCAACCTGGTGCTCTTTGCCGCCATCGTCGCCATCGTCTTCTACTACTTCCTCAACCACACGCGGACCGGGCGTGAGATCTACGCCGTGGGCAGCAACCCTGACGCGGCCCGGGTGGCGGGCATACCTGTTGACCGCATCGTCTTTCTGGTGTACGTGTTGTCCGGTGTGCTTTTCGGCATGGCCGGGGTGCTGTGGGTGTCGCGCTACGCCTCGGCGCAAAGCGATTCGGCCATGGGGTTTGAACTGCAGACGGTGGCGGCGGCGGTGATCGGGGGGGTGAATATCTTCGGCGGCTCCGGGACCATCCCCGGGGTGCTGCTGGGCTCGCTCCTTTTGGGCATCATCATCAATGCTCTCAACCTGGTGCGGATATCCCCCTTCTGGAAACTGGCTGTGCAGGGGCTCATTATTCTCCTCGCTGTAGTGTCCGACGTGCTGATCTCGCGACGGCTACAACGGGCGCTAACTTTGCGGAGGGCAGGGTGATTTTCAAGAGAGGAACATCGCAGAGACGACTCACACTGGTTGCCACGTTCCTGCGTTGGGAGTGGTTGCTGATTTTGCTGTTTGCCGCTGCTTTTATAGTCAACGCTTTGCTCTCCCCCTACTTCCTTGACACCCGCAACCTGTTCGACATGACCTTCATCTTTATGGAGAAGAGCATCATTGCTCTGCCCATGGCGTTCATCATTATCAGCGGCAACATTGACCTGTCGGTGGCCTCGACTTTGGCCATGTCTGCCGTATTGATGGCGACGCGCTTCCAGGCAGGCTGGAACATCTGGCTGGCGGTGCTCTTTGGGTTGGCCGTTGGTGCGCTGGGTGGGTTGCTCAACGGGATGATGGTTGCCAAAATGCGCCTCCCTTCGCTGGTGGTGACGCTGGGCACCTACGCCCTCTATCGGGGCATAGCCTTCGTGGTCCTGGGAGACCGCGCGGTGACCGGTTTTCCGTCGCAGTTCCTCCATCTTGGTCAGGGGTACGTGGGCGACACGCCGGTGCCAGTGCCACTGGTCATCTTCGCGGTGCTGGCCATACTGTTTGTCCTGCTGCTCCACCGATCGACTTTTGGGCGCTTTGTCTACGCTATGGGCAACAACGAAGAGGCCTGTCGCTATTCCGGTGTCGCCGTTGACCGTATCAAGATCCTTCTCTTTACCCTTTCTGGGCTGATGTCGGCGCTGGCAGCGATCTTTCTCACCGCCCGCTTCAATAGCACCCGCCCCAACATCGCTGCAGGCTTCGAGTTAGAGGTGATTACGGCAGTGCTGCTAGGCGGGGTGAGCATCTTTGGTGGCGAGGGGACAATGCCCGGTGTAGTATTGGCACTCTTTCTCATAGGCTTGGTATCTCGTGGGATGAGGTTAAAGAACATAGCAGGCGAGATCCAGACCATTGTGATCGGCTCGCTCTTGATCCTGGCGATCCTGCTGCCGCAGTTGCTGCGGCGTCTGACACCCCGTGTGAGGGCCTAGCATGAGGTCAGGGAATCAGTGATCAGGGAATCATTGATCAGGCATGACCCTGATTCCCTGCTGGAAAGGGGGTGATGTGTAGCCACGGTTTGGTGCAGGGGCAAGCACAATTGATGGCGAGGAGTTGCCCTCCGAGCCCCCGTTCGGCAGTACAACTGCCTCACATCGGTGGAGCTTTGCCCCCAGGGGGGAGCGTGTTTTGAAGCTCCTTGAAGTGTGCCCTTGCTGGCTGCGGTGCCAGCAGGGGGGAGATCAAAATTCCTGAATTAGGAGGAAAGGAAAATGAGAGCCAAACTGTTTACCTTATTGATTGTTGCGGCTGTGGTTCTTGCCGCATGTGCTCCGGCGGCCACGCCAACATCTCCGCCGGCCAAGAAGGGCTTTAAGATCGCCATGGTGGTCAAGAACCTGGGCAACCCGTTCTTCGAGGCGGCCAAAAAGGGCTGCGAAGAGGCGGCCAAGGAACTGGGCGATGAGTGCATCTTCCAGGGCCCGGCCACGCCGACCGCCGAAGGGCAGATCGAGATCATTGACGCCCTGATTGCTCAGAAGGTGGACGTCATTGCCATAACCGTCAATGATCCCGATGCGCTGGTGCCCGTGTGCAAGAAGGCCATGGACGCCGGGATCAAGGTCGTAACCTGGGACTCGGCTGTTGCCCCAGGGGGCCGGCAGATTTTCGTCAACCAGGCCGACATGGAGCAGATCGGTCGCATCGAGGTGCAGATGCTGGGGGAGATGCTCGACTACCAGGGGCAGATTGCCGTCCTCAGCGCGGCCTCGACCATGGCCAACCAGAACACCTGGATCGAGTGGATGAAGGAGGAATTGAAGGACCCCAAGTACAAGGACATGGAGCTCGTGACCATTGTCTACGGCGATGACCTGCGCGAGAAGAGCTACACCGAAGCGCAGGGTCTCTTCAAGTCCTACCCTGATCTCAAGGGCATCATCTCACCGACGACCGTGGGCATCGCGGCCACCGGCCGGGCACTCACTGACGCCGGGCTGTGCGGGAAGATCGCCCTGACTGGCCTGGGCCTGCCCAGCGAGATGGCTGAGTACATCAAGAGCGGCTGCTGCAAGGAGATGGCCCTCTGGAACCCCATCGAATTGGGCTACATGGCCACCTACGTCTCGCACCTGATGGCCAGTGGCGAGATCACGGGCAAGCCTGGCGAGAAGCTCACGGCGGGTAAGCTAGGCGGGCGCACTATCGTGGACGACGGGGCTGGCGGTGGCATGGTCCTGCTGGGGCCGCCCTTTAAGTTCAATGCCGAAAACATTGACGATTGGAAGGACGTGTACTAGACCCCGCCCGGCCAGGATTCGGGGGAGGAATACCATCTCCTCCCCCGAATTCAAGACCCTTGGAGGGCCACAGCATATCCGGGACTACACAGAGGGGGAAGGAGGGTGTCCCCCTCCCTCTTTTTGCGCTGGCAATGCGCTTGTAAACAGGAGGAGGGAGCGAGGGAGCTGGCTTTGACGATGACTTGACCGTCAGCTTACTCTGGTGTACAATCGTGCCAGACTCCCCATTTGTGGAGCGGAGGAAACAATGATGAGCAACCACCCTACAGATAAGCAGATCCAAGACGCCTACAGATTGGCGAAAGAACGGTACGCTATGCTCAGCGTGGACACCGAGCAGGCACTGGATACCCTGGCGCATACCCCCATCAGCCTGCATTGTTGGCAGGGCGACGATGTGCGCGGCTTCGAGTCGCCCGATGTCGAGTTGGGTGGTGGTCTGGCGGCGACGGGCAACTATCCCGGCCGGGCTCGCAACGCCAACGAATTGCGCCGCGATCTGGACAAGGCCTACAGCCTGATCCCTGGCACGCATCGTCTCAATTTACATTCAATCTACGCCGAGACCGGTGGGCAGAAAATCGAGCGCAACGAGCTAGGGCCTGAGCACTTCTCCGCCTGGATCGCCTGGGCCAAAGAAAAAGGCCACGGGATAGACTTCAACCCCACCTGTTTCTCGCACCCGATGGCCGAAAGCGGCTTTACCCTATCCAGTTATGACGAGGGCATCCGCCGGTTCTGGATCGAGCACTGTATCGCCTGCCGCAAGATCGGTGAGCATGTCGGGCGTGAGCTCGGCACGCCGTGCGTGACCAACATCTGGGTCCCGGATGGCTTCAAGGACGTTCCCGTTGACCGCAAGACGCCCCGTATGCTGCTCAAAGATTCTCTGGACAATATCCTGGCCGAAAAGATTGACCCCAGGTACAACCTTGATTCAGTTGAGTCCAAGCTCTTCGGCATTGGCTCTGAAAGTTACGTGGTCGGCTCGCACGAGTTCTACCTGGGCTACGCCATCGCCAACCACATCCTCCTGTGCCTGGATAGCGGGCACTTCCATCCCACGGAGGTGATCTCCGATAAGCTCTCCTCAGTCCTGATGTTCCTGGATGAGGTGCTGTTGCACGTCAGCCGGGGGGTGCGCTGGGACAGCGACCACGTGGTCATCCTCTCGGACGAGCTACAGGCCCTGGCGCAGGAGATCGTGCGCGGCGATTTCCTGCCCCGCGTGTGCATCGGGCTGGACTTCTTCGACGCCAGCATCAACCGCGTGGCAGCGTGGGTCATCGGTGCCCGCAATACCATGCGAGCTCTGCTGATGGCCCTGCTGGAGCCAATCGATCATCTGCGAGAACTGGAAGTATCGGGCGACTACACGGCTCGCTTGGCGTTGCTCGAAGAGCTCAAGGGGCTGCCCTTTGGGGCAGTGTGGGACTACTTCTGCCTGCAGCAGGGTGTTCCTGTGGGGATTGGTTTCATGGACGAGATTCGAGAATATGAAAAGCGGGAGCTTTCGAAGCGGACTTAGGAGCCCAATGTGGGGCCACATTCATCTCAAACAAATGGGGTGATCCTATGTCGAACAATATTCTGGCGCAACTCGTCACTATGTCGAACAACCTGGGCGACCCCGCCCTGGACTACGTGATTCTGGGGGAGGGCAACACCTCGGCCCGCGCCAATGCCGACACATTCTGGGCGAAGGCTAGCGGCGCGGAGTTGCGCACCATCAAGGCCATCGGCTTTGTGCAGGTGCGCTTCGACCGCGTGCTGGCTTTGCTGGATGAAGGCGACCTCAATGATGACGCCATCAAGGAAGGATTGGAGGCAGCCAAGGTAGACCCAGCCGTGACGGCTCGCCCATCGGTGGAGACCGTGCTGCACGCTCTGGCTCTTAAACTGGAGGGCGTCAATTTCGTTGGACACACCCATCCTACAGCCGTCAACGCCCTCCTCTGTTCACAGAAAGTCGAGGAAGCAATCGCCGGGCGGCTCTTCCCCGACGAGATCGTCTACTGTGGCCCAGCCCCAGTCTATATACCCTACACGGATCCTGGCGTGCCTCTGGCCTGGGCGATGCGCCAGGCCCTGGCCGATTACCAGGCAGAGCACGGCCAGCCGCCCAAGGTGATCCTGATGCAGAACCACGGCCTGCTCGCCCTGGGTAAGACAGCGTTGGAGGTCGAAAACATCACGGCCATGTACACCAAGGCAGCCCGGGTGCTGCTGGGGACCTATGCACTCGGCGGGCCTCACTTTCTCAGTCCGGTAGCCGCAGCGCGCATCCATACCCGTCCGGATGAGCAATACCGCCGCAAGAAGTGGGGCAGCCAATGAAAGAACCTCGTACGATTCGTGCAGCGCGGCTGCACGGCATCCGCGACCTGAGGCTGGAGAACCTGCCACGACCCACACCTGGCCCCGGCGAGGTGCTCTTGAAAGTGGCCTCAGTGGGTATTTGTGGCTCAGACGTCCACTACTACCTGGAAGGCCGCATCGGCAACCAGGTGGTGACCGCACCCATCATCATGGGACACGAGTTCTCGGCCTGGGTCGCTGATTTTGGCGAGGGGGTGGAAGGTCTGGAAATTGGGCAACTGGTTGCCGTCGAGCCGGCCATCTCCTGCGGGGAGTGCGAATCCTGCCGGCACGGGCATCCCAACCTGTGCCCGAGCGTTCGCTTTTGCAGTACACCGCCGGTGGATGGCGTCTTTGCCGAGTACACCGTCATGCCTGCCAGGAACTGCTTTCCCTTGCCACAAGGACTCAGCCCTGCGGAGGGCGCGATGCTGGAACCGTTGGGCGTCGCCATCCACGCCGTTGACCTGGCCCACCTGAAACCAGGGTATACCGTCGCCGTGCTGGGGGCCGGCCCCATCGGGCTGTTGATCGCAGCGGTGGTCAGGGCCTCTGGTGCCAGCGCGATCTACGTGACCGAACCACTGGCCTACCGGCGGCAATTCGCCCTGGACTACGTGGCCGATGCCGCGTTGAACCCTGATGATATCGTCGTTGTGGCCGAGATCATGCGGCTGACCGGCGGTCGCGGGGTGGACGTGGCTTTCGAGGCCGCTGGCGCACCGGAAACCCCGCAGCAAGCCGCTGCTTTGGCGCGGCCTGGGGGCAAGGTGATCGTGGCTGGCATTCCCGCCGACGACACCATGACCATGAACGCCTCCACCGTTCGCCACAAGGGTCTGACCATCAAGCTGGTGCGGCGCATGAAACACACCTACCCCCGCGCCATCCGCCTGGTGCAGACGGGCATGGTGGACGTCAAATCCCTGGTCACGCACACATTTCCCCTGGAACGCATCGCCGAGGCGTTGGAGATGGTCGCTGCTTACGACGACGGGGTGTTGCGAGCGATGATCCAGATTTCCAACGCATAAGAAACCAGGTTTTTCCGAAAAACCTGGTTTCTTGAAAGAGGAGGGGACCAATCAACCAGCGTATTGCTAGCTTGGAAACGAAACTCAACGATTTTGATCCGGTTGTCCGTGCCCAAGCCCTGGCAGAACTGGTCGCTTTGGCTCAGCGAGGCGCTGTTAGCCCTCCCTTCATCCCCCCCAACATTGGGGGGGAAAGAGGGGGGGCGGACGTGGCCAACATGCACTGTCACACCTTCTTCTCTTTCAACGCCTACGGTCACTCGCCCACCTCGCTGGCCTGGTTGGCCAAATGGCGCGGCTTCAAGCTGATGGGCATCGTGGACTTCGACGTGCTGGATGGCGTGGATGAGTTCCTCGACGCCTGCGAACTGGTCGGGGTGCGCGGCAGTGCAGGGATAGAAACCCGGCTGTTTCTCCCCGAGTTTGCCACCCGCGAGATCAACTCGCCGGGCGAGCCGGGCGTTTTGTACCACATGGGCATTGGGTTTACCACCAGCCGGGTGCCCGAAACGGTGGCCAACATCCTGGCGGATCTCCGCCAGCGGGCTGCGCGGCGCAACCGGGTTGTGGTAGAGCGCGTCAACGCTTACCTTGATCCGGTCGCGATTGACTACGAACGAGACGTATTGCCTCTCACACCAGCGGGGACCGCCACCGAACGCCACATCGTCGTAGCTTACATACGAGCCGCGGAGCGCATCGTCCCCAACGTGGTTGAATTCTGGGCCGACAAACTGAACGTCGAGCCTGGTCGGGTAGCGACGCTCATGGACGACGCTCCCCAGCTTCAGGATCTGGTTCGTGCCAAATTGATGAAACGCGGCGGCATAGGGTACGTTCAGCCCGGTCCCGACACGTTCCCCACAGTGGACGAATTTCACAAACTGATTGTAGCGTGCGGTGCGCTACCTTGCGCTGCCTGGTTAGATGGCACCTCTGCTGGCGAGCAGGCCATTGAAGAGTTGCTAGCGCTTTTGATCAGCAAGGGCGTGGTTGCCCTCAACATCGTCCCCGACCGCAACTGGAACATCGCCGACCCTGAGATGCGTCGCCTCAAGGTGCAAAACCTGTACCACGTCGTCCGGCTGGCGCAGGAATTGGCCCTGCCGCTGAACGTCGGCACCGAGATGAACAGCTTCGGACAGAAGCTGGTGGACGATTTTGATGCTCCAGAACTGGCCCCCGTGCGCCAGGCGTTTCTGGACGGCGCGCATTTCATTTACGGGCACACCGTCCTCCAGCGCGCGCTGGGGTTGGGCTATCACAGCGAGTGGGCGCAGACGCATTTGCCCTCGCGGCGTGAGCGCAACGATTTCTACACCAAGGTGGGATACCAGGTATCGCCGGACAGGGCCAGCATGGCCCGGCTAAAGCAACTTGCCCTGAGCAGTGACCCCAGCTTGTCGAAGGGCCCAGCAAAGATTCTTTCGGCCTTACCCGCTTCACCATCGTCGAGCGCAAGCCGCAGATCATTCGCCAGGTCATCGAAGACAACGACTACCCGTCGCACATCGGGGGGGCGCTGGAGCTGAGGGAGCTTGGGCGCTCTAACCTGGTCATCCTGAAGGGGGACGTGAACTATCGGCGGCTGCTGGACGACCGCCACTGGCCACACACCATGCGCCTGGAGGAGGTGGGCGACTATTTCCCCCTGCCGTTCCTGGTGCTGCGCACGCTGAGGTGTCCCGACCTACGGCGATACAGTAGGTCTTGCCGTCCTTGGTCACATCCTGCCAGTCGTGAGATTGGTCCTTGGCCTCTCGAACGTAGTTACACAAATTCTCGGGAGGAATGGATGAAGTCGATCTGCCGCTCAGTCTTGAGGGCGTACAGGTCAGCGCCGTCATAGAAGCCTCGGCCAATCAACAGCCCCCTGAGGGTACGAGGACCGAGAATCACGTCAGTGTCGTTCAAGAGTTGGACCAAAATCTCTCGATCGTCCACATTGCCCAGGGCCACTACGACACAAAAGATGATGTAGAGGGTCGGTCTTCTCCTCGATAGCTAACACCTCGGTCATGATCTGGGGCACTCGCATCTCCTCCAGCTCTTGGGCCATCATTCACCTCCAAGTTCGTTGGATGGCCCATAAAAACCACATCTTCGTCATTTTGTCAAGTCCGAATGGCCTTAGCCTATATTTCGCACATTTCAAACCGAATAGAGAGCGAAGTTTGTCCTGTCACAGGGCATGAATGCCTCATCTGGGGCAGGTAGAGTGAAAGTTCGGCCTCGACGAGGCCGCTCCTGGTAGTATCAAGGGTGAATCAGGCTTTCCTCTTGCTCCTGGGCGCACCTCACCCTCCCCGATGGTCCGGGCCTATCCGACAACCTGCTGTTCTCTTGGCGGTGGCAAGGCTAGAGGCTGGATATCCCCAGCAGGGAGCAGCGGGTGGGGCCAGCGAGGGAGTCGGAGCTCCGCCAGGACGTGAGCCAAGATCGTCAAGAGGGCGACCTGTTCTTCATCCACCGGGACAAGCCGGCGCAAGTGGCTTCCATCCCAGCAGAAGGTCTCCACGACGTCCAGGCTTTGGAGCTTTTCGATGATGCGTCGGGTCGTCATCTGCAACCCACCCTGGCGAACCTGGCGTTCCAGCAGGCTGTAGGCCAGCAAGGCCAGCATGTTGATGAGTAGCATGGCCTCGATGCGCTCATCCTTATGCAGGTAGATGGGCGAGACCTTCAGGTCCTTCTTGGAGACCTTGATCCGTTTCTCTACCCCGTCTTTCTGGCGATAGAGAGCCAACATCCGCTGGGGTGAGAGGGACCAGTCGTTGGTAACCAGCAAGTAACGGCCATCATGCTGCATGGCTTGCCAGAGCGCGTAGCGGTCTACCCACCAACGAAGACGAACCTGGCCCTCCTCATCGATGTAGGCCTGAGCTTGCATGAACTTGCCAGCGGGGGACTGTTTCAGTTGGGTATCGGCCCGTCTCTGCACAGACTTCACCGTTCGATAGTACGGCTGCCCAATCTTGGCCTGCACCTTCCGTAGGGCTTGTCGTAACTCCCTCAACTGGGCCGCTCGTGTCCGGCGCAGGGAAGTTCGCATCGGCCCGCTGAGCACTACCAGCCCCCGGTGAGTGACCTGGCGACCTTCATGCTCGAAGACCACCTGGCAAGGCATTCCCCAGTAGCCATTTGGCCCACGCTCTTCGGTCAAGGGGTGGGCGTAGAACTGCTTTTCAGGAACTGACACCAACAACTCGCGGTGACTCTTCTTCTGGGGTTGAAGCCCAGCCAGGTAGCGCAAGCCGTGGTCATCGTAAGTCAGCGCCAGTTCGTCGTTCACATTGGCTCGGTCACCGATGATGATCACCTCTTCCACCGGCCAGCCGTGCCGTTTCAAGAGGCGACACAGCCGCTCCATGTTCTCCTGGACGGTGGCCAAGTCGGCCGTTCGCCCCGACCACAGTTCATAGTCCGCTGGGATGTTGCCATCGGCGGCCACGTTCAGACCGGCCTTGAACTTGCGTTTGTTCATCGGCGTGTTGTGGGCAAAGCCGAAGTCGGCGTGTTGGCTGTCGGCGTAGGTCCCATGCACGATGAAAGCCGTCAGGTCGTAGAAGATGAGGTTGAGGTCTATCTCCGCCTGAACGAAGGTGCGATGGACAACATCTTGCCAAATCTCTCGACGGTGCTGGCTGATGGCGTCCAACGTTCGCTCCAGCCGGTCGTCGTTGAACTTGGCTGCGGGCACGCCCAAGGTGTAGACCAGCACCGTTTGGGCCAGCCAGTCAGCCACTTGATAGAGGGGAAGAGGCATCGTGAGCCGGTTGAGGACCAAAACCATAGCCACCGTGCCGTGGTCTACCTCGGCCTTCGTGGGACAGTGACGATTGATGATCTCCCGCACCCGCAGCACTTCCAGCAGGGCGTACAACACTGGCAGGGCACCCAGATGCCGCCGTAACTGGGAGTGGGTCACCAGATCCACCAGTTGGGCGAAAGTCAACGCCCCCGTCAACGCCAGTCGGGCCAAGTGCGCCGTCCATACGGCACGACGATGAGCTTGCCGCAAGGCACAATACCGCCGCCAAGCCCACTTGCGCCAACGGTGTCTGGGCTGCCAGGGGAACAGTGGCCCGTTTCGTGGGTCGTGCGTGACAACCCCTGCCAACGCGGGTAAGCCGATTACTGGCCCGGCACCCACGACAGCCTGTTCCGGCAACGCCAAGAACACCAGGCAGGCCATGGCCCAAATGAGCCAGACCAGGATTTGCGTTCGTCGAGATTTCGTGGCAAAATTCATTGGGAATCGCTCCGGCTAACTATGGTTTTCGCACCCTATACTTTGCCACAAAAGGGGCGATTCCGCCAGTCCAGCTCTCTATTCAATTCTCAAGGTGCGAAATGTAGGCTTAGCCAAGAAGTTTCCAAAATTCAGGGGTATATCACCCCCCCTTTTGTCAAATCATGGCTTCAAGACCCTCCGTGCCTGCACGTGGACGCGTACTCACCGTACTCTGGCTGACATACGCCATCGCCGCATGAGGAACCACAATCCACCTCGCGATGAGATTCGATCTTGACAAACGCGAGAAATTGTGCTATAATTTGGACAGATGTTCAATAGTGCATGTTTGTTCAATCCTCAGAGGCGACATGGCAATCAGCAGAGAGTATCACCGACTCCTCTACCGAATCGCTCAATCTTACTACATTGACGATCTGACCCAGCAACAAATCGCCAGGCGTTTTGGTCTTTCCAGGCCCAAAGTCTCCCGTCTGTTGCAGCGAGCCCGTGACGAAAAAGTGGTCACCTTCACTCTCTTCCCTCCCCCCAGCGGCATGGCTGACCTGGAGCGCGAACTGGAACGCAAATACGGCCTGGAAGAAGTGATCATTGTCGCCGTCAGCGACCCGCAGGACACCGCCAACGTCAAGCGTGAGCTTGGTCCCGCTGCCGCCGAGTGTCTGGTGCGCTCCATTTCCGGCGACGAGATCGTGTGCATCGCGTGGGGGCTTTCCATATTGGCCATGTCCGATGCCTTGCCCTTCAAATCCTATCCCGGCGTCAGCATCGTGCAGATGCTGGGCGGCTTGGGGCCGGTGGATGAACTGGAACACTCCGCCGAACTCACGCGCATGGTGAGCCAAAAGCTTAACGCCCGGTTGCGGTTGCTGCCCGCGCCGGGGATTGTGTCCACACGGGCGGCGGCCGAGGTGCTCAAGGCAGACAAACGGATCGCCGAGACGCTGGCCCTGGCGGCCAGGGCCGACATTGCCGTCGTGGGCCTGGGCGTGTTGCAACCCGACACCATCCTCCTGCGCGACGGCATGATCATCACCCCAGGCGACCTGGAGACGCTGAAGGCGGCACAAGCTGTCGGCGATGTAGCGCTGCGCTACCTGGATGCCTACGGAAACCCCCTGGATATGGAGGTCAACGACCGCGTTGTCGGTCTGACGCTGGAGCAGATCAAGGCCATCCCCCGTGTCATAGGTGTTGCCGGCGGAACAGCTAAATACGACATCATTCGTGCGGCACTGCGCGGCGGGATCCTAGATGTGCTGGTCACCGACCATGCCACTGCCCAGGCCTTGCAGGCTGAGCCGGTTTAGAAGGCAAAGGGTCAGACAGGGCATGAAGAGCACCTCAACAGCCCAGATGATGATACAGGCCAGGGAAGTGGTCACGCGTGAGGCGCAGGCAGTTGCAGCCCTGGCCGATCAATTCGACGAGAGCCTGGCGGAGGTGATCACCCTTTTTTTGAATTGTGCCGGCCACGTTTTGGTGACTGGAGCGGGCACCTCACACGCCATCGCTCTGCGCTTCGCTCACCTGCTCTCCTGCTGCGGCACGCCAGCTCTCTGCATCAACGCTGCTGATGGCATCCACGGCGGCTCCGGAGCCATCACGGCCAGCGACGTGTTATACATCATCTCCAAGGGCGGTCACAGCGCGGAGATCAATCAGCTTGCCCAGATCGCCCGTGCTCGTGGGGCCACGGTCATCGCCCAGACCGAGGACCCGCAGTCACCGCTGGCCCAGATGAGCGATGCCGTTTTCCACGTCAGGACCGTGGGAGATGTGGACCCCTATGGCCTGATCGCTACCGGCAGCTCCCTGGTCAACGGCGCGGCTGGCGATGCCCTTTGTGTGCTGCTGCTGCAGCTCAGGGGTTATTCCCGAGACGACTTCGGCATGACCCATCCCGGCGGGGCCGCGGGCAAGAAGCTGGCGGAAGAGGGAAAGTAGGGCAGAGCCGGGTTGTCCTCCTTGTGAAGCGGCTTCTCGGAAGCACAACGAGCACAGAATCACCAACCGGAGGGACTGTTGTGTCAGACTACCTGCTGGGACTCGACTATGGGACAGGCGGAGCCAAGGCGTGCATCATCACCGTCGAAGGAGACGTTCTTGGTTCCACTTTCGAAGAGTATCCGTTCTTCCACGAAAAGCCGGGGTGGTCGGAGCACGACCCTGTTCTTTATTGGACCATCGCCTGCCGCATGATCAAGGATTGCCTGGCTCAGGCGCGCATCAATCCCGCCGAGATCCGGAGCCTGGCCATCTCCTCCGCCCTCCCCTCCATGGTGATGGTAGACAAGGATCACTGTCCCATCCACCGGGCCTACAACCTGATGGACCGTCGCGCCACAAAGGAGGTGGAGTGGCTGAAGGAGCACGTGGGGGAGGAGAGGATGATGCGCCTCACGGCCAACCGGTTGGAGGATCATCCTTCGCTTGTGAACTTGCTCTGGGAAAAGAACAACCGGCCCGATTCCTTCCTCCGTATCCACAAGGCCCTCACCATTGACGGGTTCATCGCTTTGAAACTCACCGGGAGGGCGGTAGTCAACTACCCCGCGGCGGCCTTCTACGGCGTCGCCTACGACATCCTGGGGCGGCGATTCGATGAGCAGATATTGGCAGAGATCGGGATTGACCCGGCCATCCTCCCCGATTTGGTTGACTGTGAGGAGGTCGCCGGCGTGGTCACTCCAGAGGCCGCGGCGGAGACGGGCCTGGTGGCAGGTATTCCTGTGGCCACGCAGGTGGATTTCAATGCCAGTTGCATCGCCGCCGGCGTCACCGAGGAAGGCGACATCATGAGCAACCTGGGCACCGTCGGCAACTTCGGTGTGATCTTCCGGGATGCGAACTTCATGTTCACTCCGGCGGGCCTTTCCATGATCAACCTTGGTTTCACTATCGACTCGGCCCACACGTACATGACGATCCCTTCGACGATGACCGGCGGCCAGTCCATCCGCTATCTGCGCGATCACCTCTCCCAGTTCGAGGCGGAGACAGAGCGTGTCCTGGGGGTCAGTTCCTACGATCTGCTCAACCTGCAGGCCCAAAAGGTGCCGGCGGGCAGTGAGGGCCTCATTATCCTGCCGTTTCTGATGGGAGAGCGAACGCCGATCTGGGATCAATATGCCAGAGGGGTGATCTTCGGCCTGTCTTTGCATCACACCAAAGGACACATTGTCAGGGCCATGATGGAGGCCGTCGCCTATGCCTTGTACGACTCATACCGGCTGATCAAGGAAGCCGGGCTCAGGATCAACTATCCCATCGTGTTCCACGAGGGCGGAACGGTGAGCGTGCTTTGGCGCCAGATCATTACCGATGTGTTCAACGTGCCGACGGTGTTGGTGAAGCAGCGCACCGGCGCTCCCTTGGGGGATGCCATCCTGGCCGGCGTGGTCACAGGCTTCTTCGAGGATTTCTCGGTGGCCAAGGAGTGGGCGGAGTACACCGCGCCGGTGGAGCCCAATCGGGAGAACCACGAGCTGTACATGGAGTATTTCGATCTCTACAAAAGGCTGTACGAGCACGTGAAGGCGGACTTCAGAGAGCTGGCCCGCTTGAGGGACCGGTCATAGCCGGACGGCGAAAGGGGTCCCGATCATGCTAGGCAAGGCGATTGGGGTGGCCAGGATGCGCAGCCCTGCCTCGGGACGCATCCTCACCATAACTATAGACCATGCACCGAGCTACGGTGTCCTGGAGGGGTTGGAGGACATCCGCGGGGTGGTTGATTGCGTCGCCGTTGCCGGTCCCGATGCGGTGGTGATGATGATGATGAAGGGGGTCGCCGAACGATGCTTCCCTGAGAACGGCTCAGTGGTGAGTAGGAAGGGCAGACCATGCCTCTTGCGAGCCTGAAGGAAGTGCTTGGGCAAGCCCTGAGGCGGGGATATGGTGTTCCCAGTCTCCTGGCAGGCAACCTCGAAATGGTGATTGGCCAGGTGATGGCTGCGGAGGAGAAAGCATCGCCGCTCATCCTGGCCTACAACCGGGGGGTGACGCCAAAGATCCCTATGGAGCTGGGCATTCCATTGATCGTGAATGCTGCTACAAGAGCAGGTGTTCCCGTGGTCACGATCCTGGATCACGGGCAGAATCTCGAAGAGGTGGTGAAGGCGATACACCTGGGCACTTCTTCAGTCATGTTCGATGGTTCAAACCTGTCGTTTGAGGAGAATGTTCGCCAGACGAGGGAGATTGTGCGGGTTGCTCATAGTGTCGGCGTGAGTGTGGAAGCTGAACTGGGCAGCGTGGGCAGTCCCGAGGCGGCCTCAGTAGAGAGTAACGCTGAGAGGTCTTTCACAGACCCGGATGCGGCGGCGGAGTTTGTGGAGAGAACCGGCGTGGATGCCCTAGCCGTATCCTTCGGCAATGTGCACGGGCTGTATAGAGGCGAACCCTGTCTGGATCTGGAGCGGGTGCGACGGATACACGCTCTCGTAGACGTGCCTTTGGTGATGCATGGTGCGTCGGGGCTGGATGAAGGCGCCTATGCGGGTATCGTCGGGAGCGGTATCAGCAAGGTGTGTTACTACACGGCCATGGGCATGGGGGCGTGCCGCGATCTCAGAGAGCTGATGGCCGATGGGGGCCAAAACGTCACCGTGTACCACCACATCATCTCCTGGGCCTTGGACTACTTCTATGCAGAGACGAAGAGACTGCTCGATCTTCTGGGGTGCTCGGGGATGGCCAGGTAGTGCTGGCTGAAGAGGCGTTCGCGCTAATATTACCAACTTTCAACAGGAGAGTGTTATGACCAGCAACAAACTCAAGTTTAGCTACTTCCAACTCACTTTCGGGCAGAGAGAAGCTTATCTGCATCCGGAAAAGACCTACGAGCGGCTGAAGAGGTACGGCTACGACGCCATTGAGATCACACCGCCCAAAGGGCGCTATGGGCTCGGCGTGACGATGGAAGACTACCTGGAAACTCACAAGCGCCTGAAGGCAGACTACGGGCTGGCGGTTTCCTGCATCAACGAGTGCTGGGGCGAGGAGTGGGACCCGTTTTCGCCCACCTACAAGACCTTGACCGAGCCCAAGACGGCTGATCTGGCCGTTTCGGAGACCAGGTCCTCCATTGATTTCGCGGCCGAGTTGGGAGCGCCCTTTGTCACCGTGGCCGTGGCCATACACGGTGACATCACCCGCGACAACGTGGCTGAATGCACGGCGGTGGCGGTGGATGCACTGCGACGCATGGCGGATTATGCGCAAGGCAAGAACATCCGGCTGGTATTTGAGGCCACCAATCATCTGGAGATGGGCAAGTTCGTCAACACTGTGCTCAATCACAAACGCATGATCGAATTGACCGAGCGGGACAACATTGGGATTCAAATAGACTGGTTCCACGCCAACTTTGAGGAACTGAACCCCTACGAAGCGGTGATGGACGCCCATCCCCTGTTGTGGCACATGCACTTTCGGGATTCGAACTCTCTCACGCCGGGATACGGAACGGTGGACTTCAAGGCGGTACTTCGTGCCGTAAAGAAAATCGGGTACGACGGATATTGCACCATCGAAAGCGCGCCCATGATTCCCAACGCGGATACCGCCGCCAAGGATGGAATTGACTATCTCAAGTTTCTCGAACGCATTGTGGAATATCAGCTCAGTCCGGAATTCCCCAATGGTTATGCCGTGAGGAGGTAGTTAGAGGAGGAGGTGATGTGGGGTTTGGATGAAAACGGGTACAGGTTGTCGTGTGTGTTAGACTTCTTGGAAGGAGGTGATGTGGAATCTGAAAACAATGTGATGTAAAGACAGGTACAGGTGGTCATCGTTTTCGACTCGGCGCAGGATGATCTGTACCCACAGCCTGTGCGGAGCTGTTTACCAAAGCATTTGCGAAAAGGAGATAGAAAATGGATAGCAAGAAGTTAAGTCGGCGCGACTTTCTGCGCATGAGCGCCTTGACCGCTGCGGGCGCGGCTCTGGCTGCCTGTGCACCCAAACCCACAGTCGAGCCCACCAAGCCCCCGGTCAAAGTCGAGGCCACCCCAACCACCGCGCCTCCAGCGGCCAAGGAGTTGACCCTGGACATTATGTCCCCTGTGGCCGAGTACGAGGGGCCCTACCGCGAGATCTGGAACGTGTATGAAGCAAAGAACCCAGGGATCAAGGTCAACCTGTTCTCGATCAACGAGGACACCGCCGCCGCTCACGAGGCCAAGGTAGCAGGTGGGTATCTCCCGTCCTTCGAGAACACCCAGGAGATGCAGATCTTCTTCAACAAGGACAACTACTTGATGGCGGTGGACCTGAGCACGATTGGCTTCCCGTGGTTCGACCGCTGGACCTACGATGTCGAGCACGCCTGGTCTGACCTGTTTGGCCTGCCTGGCCCCCGCTCGCTGGATATCTACCAGGGCTTTGTCATGACCTGGCAGTACAACGGCGATCTCATGGACAAGGCTGGCCTGGATCCGTACACGGATTTCAAGATCGAGACCTTTGATGACCTGAAGCGCTGGCTCGATGAGGGCGCAAAATGGGCCGCCACCAATCCAGAAGCAGACTACTTCTGGAACCAGGCCTGGCACAACTGGGTCTTTGGCATGTGCTACGTGGACACGATTCCATTGGCCTTCCCGGATGGCCAACGCCAGGACCAGATTGACTGTTTCCTGGGCAGAAAAAAGTTCAACGCTCCAGACTCGCCCTATCGCCACGCCTACGAGTTCTTCAAAGAGGCCAACGACAAGGGCTGGATTCCGGAGAGCTTCTGGACGCGACAGTGGGAGGGCGACATGGAGGCTGCCTACATCGCCGGGAATTCGTTCATGATGCTCCACGGCCCGTGGGTGTGGGACAAGGCGCTGGCCGCCGGTTCCACCTTCGCCCAGAGGGGGTTCCCAGCCACACCGCCAGCGGAGGGGCAGGACACCTGGATGCAGGGTGCCCTCCCGCCCTACATTGACTGCCAGTACTTCATCCGGGCGGGCAACGAGAAGACGCCTCACTGGGAGCAGACCAAGCACGCCTGGAGCTGGCTCTTCAGCCCCGAGGCCATCCCCATGCGGGCGCAGGCGGAAGGCCGCAAGCCTCTCTACAAGCTCGACAAGCCGGTCGACATCAAGGGCCCCCAGTACCAGGCGATCATCAAGCACATCGAGAACCCGGACGGAAACTTCCCGCAGGTCAAGTGGGACGAAACGACGAGCGGGCTGCAGCAGGCCGGCCCTTACCTTAAGAAGGGCGCTAAGGGCGTCTGGGACTGGCAGAGCAACGGCAATAACGCTGTGTTTGCCGACCTGCTGAGCGGTAAGATCACCGTCCAGGAAGCCCTCGATATCGCCCAGAGGAACTGGGAAGAGAGCTACGAAGGGCTGCCCCTGGCGTAAACAGGCCATGATGCTCGCGGTGGACTGCTAAATCCGCGGCCAAACGGTTCTGGGCGGCCCACCTTTAGACGTGGGCCGCCCAGACACTTGTTTCTGGAGGGTTATCATGCAATCTGCAACCACAGGACCTCTGAGCGCTGAGCTAATGAGGCGCCCGGTCAAGAGGAGACCCAGCAAACTTGAGCGCCGTCGTATACTGCAAGACTGGGCTTTCATTTCGCCTCAACTGATATTATTCGTTGGACTTACGATTGTCCCCTTGTTCATCGCTATACCTATCCTCTTTACCGACATGTCGATGTTCAACGATCCCCAGGTAAACCCGGTTGGATTCAGGAACTTCACGGCGCTCTTTACCGACCGCAGCGTCCAGCGCGATTATATGCCGGCTCTGAGTAAGACCCTGGCGTTTGTCGCGCTCAACTATACGACGGTCTACATCTTTGGGCTAAGCCTGGCCCTGCTGATGTACGAGGTTGGCTTTCGAGGTGGGTTCTTCACGGTGGTCTACCTGCCGCTGATGTTATCCGGCCTGGCGACGGGTTATACGGCGGTGATGCTCTTCGCCCGGGAATCCGGGACGGTAAATCTCCTGCTCTTAGAGCTGAACCTGATTAAGAAGGCCTTTGACATCTACTCGCCTGCGGGGACCATGTTCATCTTGCCACTCCTGGTGGGCTGGCGCTATGCCGGCTACAACATGGCGATCTTCCTGTCCGGCCTGCTAGGTATTCCTGAAGAGACCATTGAGGCGGCCATTGTAGATGGGGCGTCGTACTGGCAGCGGCTGTGGAAAGTCTATTTTCCTCAGATGATGCCAGCCTTCATCATCGCCACGATCAGTTGCTTGATCGGTTCCTTCGCGGTCTTTGATGAGCTGGTGGCCATGGGGGCCCTGTATTACAACCCGGAGGCGAAGTTGCTCAGCATCCTGTTCTTCATGTATGGCTTTCAAGTCAAGCGACTGGCCCAGGGGATGACCTTAGCCCTGCAGACCGGAATCCCTCTGATCGCCGTGGGTATGCTACTACAGCGTCTACAGAGGCGCCTGCAATATTAGGGGAGGAGGAACAACAGCAATGGCGATTTCAAATAGTCTGCAAAAAACAGTGTTCACCCCTGCCCGGCAGAAGCTACTGGTCAGGGTGGTTGCGTTTGTGGTGATGGCTATCTATACGATCCTCACGGTCTTTCCCTTCTATGCGCTCTTTGTGCGCTCTTTTGTGAGCACCAAAGTTTCTACGCAGTTGTGGCTTTGGATTCCACCAGGGGAAGAACTTCACATGGGTCAAGAAGTCGGGAACCTGGCTGTCTTCTATCAGTTGGATTTACGGGATTTTAAGGAGGCTATGGGCATTCCCCAAACCGAATTCTTAATGGCCCGCACAACGCTAAAGGAGGTTTCCGAAGAATACAACGTTCCCGAAGAGAAGATAAAGGACTACTTCAAGGATTATTACTTGTTCAATGGTTGGATCACCCTGCTGAAAAAGACGGACTTCTTTGGCTCTTTGGGGAGATCGCTGTTGATCACTGTTGCCAGTTTGATTGGCATTACCGTCTTGTCAATTTTCACGGGTTACGGGCTGGCCGGGTTGAGACGCAGATACCAGATGGCTGTTTATAACCTTTACCTCTTGCAGATGGTCATTCCCGCCATGCTCATCCTACTGCCCCAATACCAGATGATCCAGTGGTTGGTCAACATATTTCCCGGCTACGCCGTGCAAGGAAGCTTCGCGCGTCGGGCGCTCCAGCTTCTGGCGATCATTCTGATCAACATCAAAGGCACAGCGATGTCTACCATGATCTATACCTCCGCTATCAGCGCCATTCCCCGGGACCTGGAAGATTCGGCCTATATTGACGGAGCCAGCCCGCTGCAGTACATTCGTCACATTCTGTTCCCGCTCCTGAAAGTGCCCATAATCAGCCTGATCGTTATTCAGTTGCCCGCGGTTTATAACCAGTTCCTGGAACCCTACGTCTATTTGGATCCAGCCAACTCTACCCTGTTGCCATTAATGCAGACCGTGGCAGGCCAGTTTTCGACGAACTACCAGGTCATATATGCGTGTGTCTTTGCCTCTGTCATTCCCCTGGTTATCGTTTACATCATTTTCCGTCGCTTCTTCGTCGAAGGCGTGATGGCAGGAGCGATCAAGGGATAGTTGAGCCCCATGCCCCATCCAAAGCCTGAGCCCAAAAGCCAACGGGTCATCTTTCAGCCTGCCACCTATCGAAGCCTGCAGCAGGGCATCAACAAAATCGTCGAGGCTATCCGCCCTACTCTGGGCCCTTTGCCCCGCGTCGTCGCCATTGATCGGATCCTCGACAACAGGATGCCGGAACTGCTCGACAACGGCGCCGTGATCGCCCAACGCATCATCCAGTTGCCAGGTCGTGCTGAAGACGTGGGCGCGATGCTCGTCCGAGACCTCCTGGTGCGCATCAGGGATCAGGTGGGGGATGGCACCGCCACCACGGCGCTGTTGTTCCAGTTGATCTACAATGAGGGGATGCGCTATCTGACCTCCGGCGGCAACGCCATGCGCTTGCGTGCCCACCTGGAACAGGGCATGCGGCTCATCCTCGATCAGCTTTCGGAGAGCACCGTTCACCTGGAGGGCAAGGAGAAGCTCGCCCAGATCGCAGAGACCATCTGCTACGATCGGCCCATGGCCAAGCTGATGGGCGAGATCTTCGACATCATCGGCGAATATGGCCGATTGGAGATCCGAGAGGGACGCGGCCGCGGTCTGGAGCGGGAGTACGTGGAAGGGATCTACTGGGAGCGTGGCCTCGTGTCCCGGGAGATGATCACCGACCACGCCCGACTGCGCACCGAGTTCGAGAATGCCTCCATCCTGATCAGCGATCTGAAGATCGAAAAACCGCAGCAGCTCTTCCCCGTACTGGAGTTGGCGATCCGGGCCGATGTTCGCTATCTGTTCATGGTGCTGGGCGAGATCTCCGATGCGGCCATCGGTTTCCTGCTGGCCAACAAGAACCCGGAGCGGTTTCAGGCTGTGGCGGTGCCAACGCCCGGCTGGGGTGTCTACGCCCAGGCCGCAGCCCTGGAGGACCTGGCCGTGTTGACCGGCGGAAGTCCTTTCGTGCGCGCGGCTGGGGATACCCTGGAGCGAATAAGGCTGGAGGATCTCGGCCAGGCACGGCGGGTGTGGGCTGATCTCCGCAACTTCGGGATCATCGGCGGCAAAGGCGATGCGCGGGCCCTGCGCCGGCACATCGCCCACCTGCGCGCCTGCTTCGATCGAACTGATAACCCGGTCGAGCGGGAAAAGCTGCGAGAACGCATCGGCAAGCTGATGGGCGGGTCGGCGACGCTGTGGGTCGGCGGCGCTACGGAACTGGAGATCGAAAAACGCAAAGAACTGGCAGAGCGAACCGCCGCCGCCATGCGGGTGGCGATGATGGAAGGCGTGGTGCCCGGCGGCGGTGTGGCCTTGCTGTCCTGTCGCCCGGCGTTGCAGCGATTGCTGGATCAGAGCAGCGACAGCGATGCCCGCGCCGCCTACCGAATCCTGATCCAGGCGATGGAAGCACCGATGCGCACCATCATCGCCAACGCCGGGCACGATGCCAGTGAAGTCATGGCCCACGTCAAGCTGGCCGGGCCGGGGCACGTTTTCGATGTGATCTCGGAGCGCATTGTGGATGCAGCGCAGGCGGGGATCTACGACGCGACCGCCGTGCAAAAGGCGGCCGTGTACGGCGCGGTGACCGGCGCCGCCCAGGCTCTGACAATTGATGTCGTGGTTCATCGCCTGGAGCAACCGCTGGTAACCGGGCGTGAGCCGAGCAAGATCAAGCGACTGTAGCTGACATGGCAGAAAACACCGGAACTCAGGATATTGTCTACTCCCTGGCGGCGTCACCCGCCTTTGACCGGGATGGTCTGTGCTTCGCCGCCCGGGCGTCGGGATTGTACCGATCTGAGGATGGTGGTCTCACCTGGCAGGACGCCTATGCCTCGCTGGAGCTGGACGCCGCCTTGCCCACGGCGGCTGTGGCCGTGTCCCCCGATTTTCCGGCCGATGGCTGCGTGTTCGCCGGGGTGTCCGGCGCCATTCTGCGTTCGCTTGACGGCGGTCACAGTTGGTTCGTCACCCGTTTGCCCTCGCCGCCGCCGTTCGTCCTGGCGCTGGCGGTATCGCCCGATTTCGCTCACGATGGCACGCTGCTCGCCGGCACGCTGGAAGACGGCGTGTTCCGCTCCGGCGACCGTGGCGCGCCCTGGGCAGCGTGGAATTTCGGCCTGTTGGATTTGAGCGTGCTCTGCCTGGCCATCTCGCCCGATTTTGCCCATGACGAGACGCTTTTCGCTGGCACCGAGAGCGGCATTTTCCGCAGCACGAACGGCGGCCGTGCCTGGCGAGAGGTGGACTTCTCTACCGAGGCCACGCTGGTGCTCACTCTGGCCTTGTCCCCGAACTACGCCAACGACGGTGTTCTGTTCGCGGGCATGGAATCGCGGGGACTCTTCCGTTCCGAGGACAGGGGGCACCATTGGGCGCGCCTGGGCGAGTTCATCGTGACCGAGGCCGTGAATGGCCTCATCCTCTCGCCTCGCTTCCCGGCCCAGCCGCATGTGCTGGTCGTCCAGGGTGACACGTTGCTTGTTTCACGAGATGGCGGGCACAACTGGTCTCCCTGGCAGGCAGGCTGGTCCGCCCACCAGGATATCGCCTCCGTGATCGCGCCGCAAGGGCTTGATCCGGGTGCTCCCCTGCTGGTTGGCCTGGTCGGAGGCGACGTGTTGCGCATCTGACGGATTCGTCGTAGTCGTTCGTCCTTCGTCGGCCTGGAAAACCCTAAAGGTCTCCCCGCTCGCCGACCGTTTTCGTGATCACATCAGGAGGAAGTGGCTTTGATGCGCTTCATCGGCCTGGACATTGGTACAACGGGCTGTAAAGCCGTTATCTTTGATGCCGTGGGCAACCTCTTGACCAGTGTCAGCCGCGAGTACGCGGTAGACATACCGCGCCCCAACTGGGCGGAGCAAGACGCGGAGCGCGTTTGGCGGTTGGCCCAAGACGCCCTACGCGAGGCGATTGCCGCTGCGGGACCTGAGGATATCGTCGCGTTAGGGCTGTCGGTGCAGGGCGAGGCGGTGATGCCGGTGGATGCCCAGGGGCAGGCGCTGCGTCCGGCCATCCTGGGCATGGACACGCGGACCGGTGAGCAGAATGCCTGGCTGCGGGACAAATTCGGCGCCGAGCACCTTTTCGAACGCACCGGTATGCCGCTTCACACCATTAACACATTGCCTAAACTCTTGTGGCTGAAACAGCACGAGCCAGATATGTGGGCTTGTGCTGAGCGCTTCCTGCTGTACGAAGATTTCCTCATCAATAAGATGACCGGCCAGGCTGTGATCAGCCGCTGCCTGGCCTCGCGTACCCAGCTCTACGATATACCCCAAGATCGCTGGTCGCCCGAGATCCTAGAGGCCCTCGAATTGGAGTCTGAGCGCCTGGCGACCGTGCAGCCGTCCGGTGTGGCGGTGGGGCCGATGTTTCCCGACCTGGCGGAGAGTCTGGGCCTGCCAGAGCCACCGTTGGTGGTGACAGGCGGCCACGACCAGGCCTGCGGCGCTTTGGGCGTGGGGCTCACCCGGCCGGGCCTGGCCATGGTCTCCACCGGCACCGCCGAGGTGGTGGAAGTGGTCCTGGACTCGCCGGCGCTGAACGAAACGCTCTACGAGGGCAACATCTCGGTCTACGCGCACATCGTGCCCGGCCTGTACCTGGCCATGACCCTGAATCACAGCGGCGGGTTGCTGTTGCGCTGGTTCCGCGATACATTGTGCCAGGAAGAAATGCGACAGGCACGGGCGAGCGGCGATGATCCCTACGACCTGATCCTTCAGGACGCCTCAGCGGAGCCTTCACCCCTGCTGCTGCTGCCGCACTTCGCCGGCAGTGGCAGTCCTCGGTTTGACACCGCCTCCAAGGGGGCCATCCTGGGTCTGACCTTTGCCACCAGCAAGACCGACCTGGCAAAGGCTATCCTGGAAGGGCTGACCTACGAGCTACGCGTGAACCTGGACCTGCTGAAGGAAGGGCAGGTGGACATTGACGAACTGCGGGCCATCGGCGGCGGCGCACGCTCTCCGTTGTGGCTGCAACTCAAAGCGGACATCACTGCCATCCCCGTGGTCGTGCCCCGCATCACCGAGGCGGCGTGCTGGGGGGCGGCCCTGCTGGCCGGTGCGGGCGCAGGGCACTTCCCCAGCGCCGCTCAGGCCGCGGCAGAGATGCTGCGTCTGGAACGCAGGTTCGAACCCGATGCGGCGCGCTCGGCGCGCTACGCGGCCCACTATGAGCTCTATCGAGAGGTCTATCCGGCCGTCGTGAGCATCCAGCAGTGCCTGTGAAAACCAACGAGGAAGATGACAGATGAAAGCATTGCAAAAAACAGCGCAAGGCGTAGGGCATGTTGAACTGTGCGAGATGCCGGTTCCCGAGATCGGTCCCAACGACGTGCTGATGAAGGTCTATGCTGCCGGCGTCTGCGGCAGCGATCTGTTGATTCAGGAGGATCGGCACTTTTACCGGGCGCCAGTCACGTTGGGACACGAGTTTTCCGGCGTTGCATACAAGGTTGGCAAGAACGTCACTCGTGTCAAAGAGGGCGACAAATTCGTCGCCGACATCGAGTGCGGTAAAGGGGAATGGCTCGGCGTGACCATTGATGGCGCTTACGCGCCCTCTATGCGCGTGCCGGAGCACGTGATTTATCGCGTGCCTGACCACGTGTCGCTGGATCATGCCTGCCTGGCGGAACCGATTGTCGCTACCCATCACTTGATTCAGGAACGGGCCCAGGTCAGGGTGGGCGATGACGTCGTCGTGGTCGGCCCTGGGCCGATGGGCATCATGGGCGTACAGTACGCCAGAGTGTGCGGCGCGCGCCGCGTCTTCCTCATCGGCCTCAAGAGCGACGAGAAGCGGCTGCAGGTGGGCCGGCAGGTCGGGGCGGACTACATCCTGTATTCAGAAGACGGCCCGGAGAAGGCGGTCATGGAGATCACGGGTGGAAAGGGTGCGGAGTTCGTGCTGGAGTGCTCGGCCAGCGAGAAGGGCATCCAGCACGCCATTGACTGTGCGCGCAAGGCTTACGAGGGTCCTGGCGGCAAGGGCGTGGTCGTCTTCATCAGCCTGTGGGGGCGCCAGATCACCGTCAATCTGGATCAGGTCAGCCTGGGGCAACTCGATATCCGGGGCAGTTGGAGCTGGAACGGGCCGGAGACCTGGGCCCACGCCATTGACCTGCTGGACCGAGGCGTGTTCGACCTGGATCCGATGATCACCAACCACTACGAACTGGAGGAGTGGGAGACAGCCTTCGCTAACCTGCGGGCCAGGCAGGACGTGAAAGCGTTGATCCACCCCAACGGGCGGGGATGGGCCGACTGAGGCATCCCATATTCCGCTTGTTTCGCTGTTCCGTTGATCCCCAACGAAGGAGCCAAGATCAGCATGGAGCTTTATGAACATTTGCAAAGATGGGAAGCAGAAGGCCGGCCTATTCGCGTCGGCCTGGTAGGGTGCGGGCAGATGGGCTCGGGGATGGTTCACGTGACGAACCAGATGGTGGGCATGGACACCATGGCCTTATCCGACCTCGACATCACCCGACCTCTGAACACCCTGAAGGCGATGGGGGTTCCCCAATCCCAAATCCGGGTTACCAACAAGCGAGGCGAGGCCGAAGACGCGCTCAGAGCAGGCCAATATGTGGTGACGGAGGATGCGCTGCTGCTGACCCAGTTGGAGGGTCTGGATGCAGTGGTCGAGGCTACCGGGATCACCGAAATCGGATCGAAGGTGGCCTGGAACTGCATCCTGCACCGCAAACACGTCATCATGCTGAACGTGGAGACAGACGTGACCGTAGGGCCGCTTTTGCATCGTCTGGCCAGGCAGGCCGGCTGTGTGTACACAGCCGCCTCGGGCGATGAGCCGGGCGTGTGCAAGATGCTGTACGACTTCGCCGGCACGCTGGGTTTCGAGATCGTGTGTCTGGGCAAGGGCAAGAACAATTCCATAGACTTCAACGCCACGCCCGAATCCTGCCAGGAAGAAGCTCTGGCCCGGGGAATGAATCCCAAGATGTTGGCGGCCTTCAAGGATGGTTCCAAGACCATGGTCGAGCTGGCGGCCATGTCCAACGCCACTGGCCTCGTGCCCGATGTGCCGGGCATGCATGGCCCTCAGGTGGACGTGCCGGATTTGAACAAGGTCCTCATTCCTCAGGAGGATGGCGGCATCCTGAGTCGCAGCGGTTGCGTGGACTACTCCACCGGCAAGGTGGCGCCGGGCGTGTTCGTCATCGTCACCTCGCCCGACCCGCGCATCCGGGTGGATATGAAGTTCCTTTCCATGGGGGATGGTCCTTACTACACCCTCTACCGCCCCTATCATCTTTGTAACGTCGAGACGCCCGTCTCCATTGCCGAAGCGGTCATCTATGGGGAAAATACCATCGTGTCCAAGTGGCTTGTCTCCGAGGTGGCGGCCATCGCCAAACGAGACCTGAAACCGGGCGAGGTCGTGGGGGAGATTGGCTGCGCGGACTTTTTCGGCCGCATCATCCTTTACGAAGAGGCTCACGCTCAGAGGGCCATCCCCCTGGGTCTCGTGCCCGGCGGCAAGATCCTGCAGGAGATCGCCAGGGGGGAGATGCTGACGGAAGGGAACTTCGCGCCGGACTCCAGCAAATTCGTGTACAAACTGCGCCAGATGCAAGATGCCCAACTGACCATGGAAAGGCCATGGAGCAACGACAGGTGGGATAGCGGAGGAAACGAGTGGTGAAACAGACGATGAAAGCGGTCGTGGTCAGGGCGCCCATGCAGTTCGCGGTGGAAGAGGCCCCCGTTCCGCAGTGCTCGGAGAAGGGGTTTCTCCTTAAGGTTGTGGCCTGCGGGTTGTGCGGTTCGGACCTGAGGACCTTGCACAGCGGGCACCGGAAGGTGACCTTTCCTTGGATCATCGGCCATGAGATCTGTGGCGACGTGATCCAGGTGGGCAGCCAGTACCAGGGTCCCTGGGAGGTGGGTGAGCGGCTGGCTGTGGGGCCCAATGCCTATTGCGGCGTCTGCGATTTCTGCCGCGATGGCCGCTATGAGTTCTGCGAGAACCGCGTCGAGATCGCCCAGAAGTGGCTTGGCGGGTTGGCCGAGGTCATCGCCATCCCTGAGGCGTGTGTCCGTCTGGGCACCATCCACCGGCTGCCCGAGGGGCTGGATCCCGTCTATGCGGCCATCTCGGAACCCATTTCCTCCGTCGTCAACTCGCAGGAGCAAGGCCGGGTGGGGCTTGGCGACACGGTGATGATCATCGGCAGTGGGCCTGTCGGCTGCGCGCAGGTGAGCCTGGCCCGCGCCCGCGGGGCGGATAGGATATTCATCGCCGACATCGTGGACGAGCGGCTGAGGCTGGCCGAGCCCTTCGGGCCGGACGCGATCATCAATGCCGCCAGGACGGACCTGGTGGAAGAAGCTCGTCGGCTGACCGGCGGTAAAGGCCCCGATGTGGTCATCACCGCCACGCCAGCGCCCATCGCCGTCGTGCAGGCCGTGCAGATGGCCAGGAAGACCGGCCGCATCCTTGTGTTTGGCGGGTTGCCCAAAGACGACAGCAAGCCCGGCGTGGACATGAATATCGTGCATTACAACGCCCTTCACCTCATCGGCATCAACGGCTTTGGCCCCCGACACCAGCGGCAGGCGCTGCAGTTGCTGGCCTCAGGCCGGATTCCCGGCGACAAGCTGGTCAGCCACCGTTTCCCTCTCGCCGAATTTGAGAAAGGGGCAAAGATGGCTCTCGAGGGGAAGGTGCTGAAGGCTGTCTTCCTCCCGTAGCAACGGAGCGTTTATCCGCTTGCTCCGCTGACCCAAAAGGATGTTTTTATGTGCGAAAAAGAGAACAGGCACAGGCTGCCGTTTTTGAATAACGGCGTGGCCCAGGTGGGCCTCATCGTCGAAGATCTGGACAAAGCTGTCGAAAACTACTGGAATCTGTTCGGCATCGGCCCCTGGCACTTCTACACCTATGGCAAGCCGCTGGTCAAGAAGATGACCTATCACGGGAAACCTGCCGAGTACAAGATGAGGATCGCCCTATCTTACCTTGGCCCCCTGCGCATCGAGTTGATTGAGATGGTGGAAGGGGACACCGTCTACGCCGATTTCGTCGCCGAACACGGCTATGGCGTGCACCACTTTGGGGTGTTGGTCGAGGATATGGAGGCAGCCCTGGCCGAGGCTGCGGCGGCCGGCCTGACGATGACCATGGATGGGGCCGGCTTTGGCCGTGACGGCGACGGGCACTACGCCTACCTGGACACCGAAGACAGGCTCGGCGTCACCATCGAGCTGATCAAGCGCCCGAAGGGTCGGATGACACCGGAGAAAGTCTTCCCCCCACAGGACACACCGTGAAGCGCGCAGGCCGTAGGGGCGCAGCATGCTGCGCCCCTTGCACGGCGAATGGGCAGTGGCTGAACAGTCGCGTGGAAATAGGCGTAGGACAAGTTGCCAACTTGTCCTACCAACTAACCAGGCGGCTGGGAGCTGCCTCTGCGGATGTGAGGAAAAGATCGCTGCCAACGTGCGGAACTGGATCGTATTCCCAAAGAGGCCAGAGCATATTATAAAGAGGGACCTCCTATGGACGACAAGATCACGCGCCATCAAGTCATCGTTCGTCTGGAAGAAAACGGCATCCCCTATGGCCTGCTCCTCTTGCAGAACGACGTGTCTATCGTGATCTCGCAGCGCGGTGGACGCATCTTCGGCCCCTTTCTGTCGCCGAATGACGAGGGCATCTTCTGGATAAACCGCGCCTTCGCCCGCCCCGATTCCTTCCAGGAGTTCTTAACTTCCGGGAGTTGGAACCTGGGCGGCTCCAGAATCTGGATCGCTCCCGAGATCCAGTACGACGTTCGAGACCGTAGCAACTTCTGGGGGAGCGTCTTCTGGCCGCCACAGGTGGACCCAGGGAACTACGTGCTGGAACAGCCGCAGCCAGGTCAGTACCGCCTGTCTCAGGACATCACCCTGGAGGCGTACAACCTCGCCTGGGGCCGGAAGGAGTTGCACCTGGAGCGGGTCATCCGGCGGGCCGAAGACCCCTTGCGCAACCTGAGCGCTTACCAGGATCTGACCGCCGGGGTGCTCTTCGCCGGCTATGAGCAGATCATCTCCCTCTCCGAAAGCACACTGGACGACATCATGAGCGAGGCCTGGAACCTGGTACAGCTCAACCCCGGCGGCGTGCTGATCATCCCTGCTTCGCCTTGCGTGGAGTTTGTGGATTACTACGCGCCTGTGGGCGATCTGCAGTCCATTCGCGCCAACCACGTTCGCCTCCAGCTTACGGGCCGTCAGCAGTACAAAGTCGGTTACAAGGCCGCGCACCTCTTCGGGCGCATGGGCTATTTCAACCATCTCGACGATGGCCGTGCTTACCTGGTCCTGCGCAACTTCTTCAACAACCCTTCCGTGCCCTATGCCGAAGAGCCGGATCACACGCCTGGCTGCCGGGGCCATTCGGTCCACGTGTACAACGACGGCGGCCAATTCGGCGGCTTCGCCGAGATGGAATGCAACTTGCAGACCATTGGCGGCGAAACGGGGCGGTCGGCCAGCACGGACCAACTGCTCCTCTGGCTCTACGTGGGAGCGGAGGAGAAAGTGAAAACAATTGCCCTCCACCTTCTGGGCATTGAGATCTAAGCGTTTCCCAACCGGTAATCCTTCACCAACTTCAGTTCAGGAAAGGAGCAAGAAACAATGAGAATCATGGAAAAAGAACCCACCTTCGGTCTGATCGTCGGCACCAGAGGCTTCTTCAACCCGCAACTGGCGACGGAGGGCCGAAGACAGTTGCTGGCACGGCTGGATGAGCTGGGCTACGCCTACGTCATACCGCCGGAGGAGGCCACGCCCACCGGTGCGATCGAAACCCTGGACGACGCCAGGGTGTGTGCGGCGCTCTTCCGGGAGAACGCGGACAAGATTGATGGCATCGTCGTCGTCCTTCCCAACTTCGGCGATGAGCTGGGGATCGTTCAGACCCTGGACATGGCCAAGCTGGATGTGCCGGTGCTGGTCCAGGCCTGTGACGACGAACTGGATAAGTTCGATTTCGCCCACCGCCGAGACGCCTTCTGCGGCAAGTTCTCAGTGTGCAACAACCTTTACCAGTACGGCATCCCCTTCACCAACACCGCCTATCACACCTATCCTCTCGCCAGCCAGGAGTTCGCCCAGGACCTGGAGTTTTTCGCCAGGGTGTGCCGGGTGGTGAATGGCCTGAGCCACGCCCGGATTGGTGCCATCGGCGCCCGGCCGGCGGCTTTCCAGACGGTGCGCTTCAGTGAGAAGATCCTCCAGACTGCGGGCATCACGGTTGTCCCCGTGGATCTCTCCGTGATCATCGCCAGAGCCCAGTCGCTCGGTGACGACGATCCGGCGGTCAAGGCCAAGCTGGACGAGATCAGGGCTTATGGCCGGATTCCGGACTATATCGCGCCGGAAAACGTTCTCAAACAGGCCAGGCTGTCCGTGGTGATTGACCGCTGGATGGACGAGAACGAGTGCGATGCCAGCGCCGTGGAGTGCTGGGACTCGATCCAGAGGAACTACGGCTGCGCGACCTGCCTGACGATGAGCATGATGGGCGAACGGCTTCTGCCCAGCGCCTGCGAAGTGGACGTGGCCGGCGCGGTCTCAATGTACGCCCTGCTACTTGCCTCGGGCCATCCGCCAGGCTTCCTGGATTGGAACAACAACTACGGCGACGACCGGGAGATGTGCATCAACACCCACTGCAGTAACTATCCCCGGAGTTTCATGGGCAAAGAGATCGAGATCTCCAACCTGGACGTCTTGGGAGAGACGTTGGGAGCAGACCGCTGCTTTGGCGCCGTCAAGGGTCAGGTAGCCGCCGGTCCGATGACCTTCTTCCGCATTTCCACCGATGACCCCCTGGGCATCATCAAGTGCTATCTGGGAGAGGGCGAGTTCACCGACGATCCTGTGACTATTCAGGGCGGCTCCGCCGTCTGCCGGGTTCCCGGCCTGCAGGACTTGATGGACTTCATCTGCAAGGAGGGGTTCGAACATCACGTCGCCATGACGCGCAGCCATTGTGCCGATGTCCTGAACGAGGTCATCTCGACCTATCTGGGATGGGAGCTCTACTACCATAACCAGGCATAGGGGTAAGCCTTCTCTCCGGGCTTCCGGGAGAGGTGCTCTGCACTCACGGCGGCCGTTCTGATAACGTCGTTTCAACTTCTTACACGTGCTGGGTGACCTGGCGTGCCTTTTCTTGCGAGGCGCGCCAGGCGTTCAAGGTGCTCTGCAAGGCAGCCAAGGCCATCGCCAGAACGGGCAAATTCACCCCTTATTCCGGACTTGAGTGAGGGGGCCAGTGCTCCTTCCGATCAGCCTGGACATTGCGCCTTTTCATCCTGCGCAGATAATACTTTCGGCGTTCGTCAGCGGAAAAAAGGCTGAGCTTGATGCGCATGGGCAGGGACCCCCTATGTAGCAGGAGAAAAGTTGAGAGAATTTTTGCCGACTTACTTGGGGTAATCTGATGACGCAAGCGAAACAGGCGGTGATCTTCGGCGCGGGCAACATCGGGCGAGGGTTTCTGGGCCAGCTCTTCACCGAGTCGGGCTACGAGGTGGTGTTCGTCGAGATCAACCGACGATTGGTGGACCGCCTCAACCAGCAGGGGAGCTACACCCTGCGCATGGTGAACAATGAGCTCAGCCAGGACCTGATCATCGCCCCCGTGCGGGCCGTGGACGGGCGTGACGAGGAAGCTGTGGCCCGCGAGGTCGTGGCCGCCGATCTGTTGGCTACAGCGGTGGGAGTACGGGCCCTGCCCCAGGTGGCACCCGTTCTCGCCCTGGGCATCGCCCGTCGGGCAGAGGCCGGCGTGGGCACGCCGCTGAATATCATCTTATGCGAGAACCTCAAGAATGCATCCCAGGTGTTGCAGGGCATGGTCCAGGAACACCTCCCAGGAGAGCATCACCGCTACCTGGCGGAGAAGGTAGGCTTCGTGGAGGCGGTGATCGCCCGCATGGTGCCCATCCTGCCCGACGAGGTTCGAGAACAGGATCCCACCCTGGTCGTCGTCGAGCCGTACAAAGTGCTGCCCGTGGACAAAAAAGGCTTCAAGGGGGCGATCCCCGACATCGTGGGGCTGGAACCCCGCGAGGACTTCGCCGCCTACGTGGATCGCAAGCTCTACCTCCACAACGCCGGCCACGCCATGCTGGGCTACCTGGGGTATCAAAAGGGACTGGGGTACGGCTACGAAGCCCTGGACGCCGCCCTCATCCGCCCCCTCCTCGACCAGGCCCTGGACGAGGCGGCCCAGGCCCTGGTGGCCGAGCACGGCTTCGATCCGAAGGACCTGCGCGCCCACGTGGCCGACCTGCTGACCCGCTTCGCCAACCGCCCCCTGGGCGATACCATCTTCCGCCTGGCCCGCGACCCCATCCGCAAGCTGGGGCCCACCGACCGCCTGGTGGGCGGGGCGCGAGCGGCGCTCAAGCACGGGATCGAGCCGCAAGCGCTGAGCTGGGGCATCGCCGCTGGCCTGGCCTTCGACGACCCCCGTGATCCGCAGGCCTCCCGGCTCCAGGAGATGCTCCGCGAACAGGGCCTTGACGCCGTCCTGGCCCAGGTGTGTGGTCTCGATCCGGCTGGCCGTTTGGCTGAGATGGTGCGGGAGCGGTATGGCCGGGTCGTGAGATGCCACGAATTTCACGAATGAGCACGAAGGTAGAGACGAAAATTAGTGAAATTCGTGCAATTCGTGGCGAAGAACTCAGACAGGGGAAACTGGGAGATGATCGTCACCGTCAACCTGAACCCCGTGTTGGACCGCACCCTGGCTCTGCCGCACCTGACCGTGGGGCAGATCAACCGCGCCCGGCTGGTGCGCCTGGACGTGGGCGGCAAGGGCTTCAACGTCTCCCGCGCCCTGCTGGAGCTGGGGGCGCCCAGCCTGGCCCTGGGCGTCCTGGGCGGGGCGACCGGGGAGCTGCTGCGGCGGGGCCTGGAGGAACTGGGCACCGCCGGCGATTTCGTGTTCGTCGAGGGGGAGACCCGTCAGAACCTGACCCTGCTGGACGAATCCACGGGCCTGTACACCAAGGTCAACGAGGCCGGGCCTCAGTGGACGCCGGACACCGTCGAGGCCCTGCTGGCCAAGGTGCGGGAGCGCGCCGCTCCCGACGACGTCTGGATAATGGCCGGGCGGCTCCCGCCCGGCGCGCCTACGGACCTTTATGCCCGCTTGATCACCCTGGTGCAGTCCCGGGGGGCCAGGGCCTACCTGGACTCCAGCGGGCAGCCGCTGCGACTGGCCTGCCAGGCCGCGCCCTACGGGGTCAAGCCCAACGTCGAAGAAGCAGAAGAGGTGGTGGGTCATCGCCTGGCGTCCGTGGAGGATCTGGTGGGGGCGACGCGGGCCTTTCTGGACTTTGGCGTCCAGGTGGTGGCCATCTCGCGGGGGGCACAGGGCGCCCTGGTGGCCCAGGGGCGGCGCGTCGTTCAGGCCACGCCGCCGGCGGTGGAGATCAGGAGCAGCGTGGGGGCGGGCGACGCTTTCGTGGCTGGCCTGGTGTGGGCCCTGGAGGGCGGGCGGGATTTGGCCGAGGCTGCTCGCTGGGCAGTGGCCTGTGGTACGGCAGCAGCCCTGGAGGAAGGGACGGGGATCGGGACCAGGGAGAAGTTCGAGGCCCTGGCGCCACGGATCATCGTCGAGGACGCGGGGCAATGAAGTAACGAGGAGCCAGGGATGATGGAAGATGTCTTGCAACGCTACAAGCGTGGCGAAGGACCTCTCCCCAGGACAATGCTGGCCTGGCCGCTCTACGGCGCGGGGTTCGAGAACCTGGGACGCGACGGGCAACCCATCGAGGTGCCCATGCCCCCATACGGCCCGGATGAGCTGCTGATCCGCCACGACGCCTGCGGCCTGTGCTTCTCCGACGTCAAGGTCATCCAGGCGGGCCAGAAACACCCTCGTATCCACCGCGACATGCGGGCCAACCCGGTAGTGCTCGGCCACGAGGTGACCCTCACCGTCGTCGGGGTGGGCGAGAACCTGCGCGATCAGTACCGAGTCGGCGACCGCTTCATCGTCCAGGCCGACATCTACGTAGGCGGTGTCGGCTACGCCTACGGCTACGAGATCCAGGGCGGGCTTTCCCAGTATAGCGTGATTGACCAGCGGGTGCTGAACTCGGACCACGGCAATCACCTCATCCCTATACAAGCCGGCATCGGCTACGCCGAGAGCGCCCTCACCGAGCCGTGGACCTGCGTCACCGCTGCTTACCGGCTAAAATACCGCACTGAGCTGAAACCAGGTGGCACAACCTGGATTATCGGGGCCGGGGGTGGGGGCTACACCATCAGTGCCGGTTTCGACGAGTCCTCACATCCCGCTCGACTGCTGTTGACCGACGTACCGACCGAATTCGCCGACTGGCTGAGGACACGGGCCGAGGCGTTGGGCGTGGAGGTCATCGAAGTGGACGACGTCGCTGCCCCGCCCCCTCTCCTCTCCCCTCGCAGGGGAGGGGCCGGGGGAGGGGTGGACGACATCGTCCTGCTAGGCGCCGATCCCGACCTGATCGAGGCCGTCAGCCCGCGCCTGGCCTCCTTTGGCGTCCTGGCCATCGTCGCCGATACACCCCTCCATCGCAAAGTGAACGTTGACGTGGGGCGGGTGCACTACAACCGTTGGCTCTACGTTGGTGGCCCCGGCCCCGACATCGCCCGCGTCTACCGCGACGAGCTGGTTCGCACAGAGCTTAAGCCGGGTGGGCGGGCCTGGTTCGTCGGGGCGGGCGGGCCGATGGGCCAGATGCACGTCCAGCGGGCCGTCGAAGCCCCCGACGGCCCCAAAACGATCTTTTGCACCGCGTGGGGTGACCGTCGTTTGCGCATCGTGGAGTCTATCTACCGAGCTGACACCGAGGCCAAGGCCATCGCTTTCATCTGCGTCAGCCGCGAGAACGAAGAAGTGTATCGCCAGACATTGGAAGAGGTTGGAGCATCGGGCTTCGACGACATCATCGTGATGGCACCGGATGCTGACGCTATCGCTGAGGCCGCGGATTATCTTGCCCCCGGAGGCATCATGAACATCTTTGCAGGTGTGGCACGCGGCACGATGGCCAGGCTTGACCTGAGCGACGTTTATCTGAGAGATGTGCGTTTCATCGGGCACTCAGGCCTGACCACCGAGGACATGCGCCTGACGCTATCTCAGGTTGAGTCGGGCAACTTATCACCCAACCGCTTAGTCGCGGCCATCGGCTCGCTCAACGCCGCTCGGGATGGCTTGCGGGCAGTCAAGGACGCGGTTTTCCCAGGCAAAATCGTCATCTATCCTCACATCAAAGACCTGCCCCTCACCCCCCTGCCCGACCTGAAACACAAATTGCCGACTGTTTACGCCAAACTGAAGGATGGACGGGAGTGGACTAGGGAAGCGGAAGAGGAGTTATTGAGGTTGACGTTGCCGTGAGGCGTGAAACGTGAAACGTAAAACGTGAAGCGTAAAACGTGAGGCGTGAGGTTACGTTTTACGCATCACGCATTACGAGGAGATATTATGGACAAACCGTTACAAGACCGCGTTGCAATTGTAACGGGCGGCGCCCAGGGGCTCGGCGAAGCCATCTGTTACCGGCTGGCCCGCGAAGGGGCGCACGCCATCGTCGCTGATCTAAACATGGAGGGCGCAGAGCGGGTCGCAGCGGAGATTGTGGCGCAGACTGATCGCCGCGCCATCCCGGTCAGGGTGGACGTGACCGACGAGGCTCAGGTGGCGGCGATGGTGGATCGCGCTGTGCAAGAGTTCGGGCGGCTCGACATTCTCGTGGCCAACGCCGGCATCCTCATCGCCGAGGCGGTGGATGAGTTCGCGGCTGAGAAATGGCGGGCGGTGATCGAGGTCAACTTGGTCGGCTACTTCCTGTGCGCCAAACACGCCGCCCGCGTGATGAAGGCGCAGCGCAGCGGGGTCATCATCCAGATCAACTCCAAGTCGGGCAAGAAGGGGAGCTACAAGAATTCGGCCTACGCTGCAAGCAAGTTCGGCGGCATCGGGCTGACCCAGAGCATCGCCCTGGAGCTGGCGGAGTACGGCGTGCGGGTCAACGCCATCTGTCCCGGCAACCTGCTCGATTCCCCGCTGTGGGTTGACTCCCTCTACAAGCAGTATGCCCAAAAGTGGGGCATCAGCGAAGAGCAGGTGCGCCAGAGGTACGTTGACCAGGTGCCGATGAAGCGCGGTTGCACTTACGAGGACGTGTGCAACGTGGTCGTCTTTCTGGCCTCCGACCAGGCCAGCTACATGACCGGGCAGGCTATCAACGTGACCGGCGGGCAGGAGATGAGATAAGGAAAGAGAAAATGTCTGACAATCCACCAAAACCATACGAACTGACCAAAGAGCGGGCCCTCGAACTCCTGCGGCAGATGTGGGAAATCCGCATGTTCGAGGACAAGGTCTACGACCTGCTGGGGCGCGACCTGATCAAGGGGGCATCGCACCTGTACGCGGGCGAGGAAGCAGTGGCGGTGGGGGCCATCTCCGCCCTGCGGGACGACGACCTCATCACCAGCACCCACCGCGGCCACGGCCACTGCCACGCCCGGGGCGCTTCCCTGGCCAAGACCGAGGAGGCGCGGCAGGAACACTACGACAAGATGATGGCCGAGCTGTGCGGTCGCGCCACCGGCTACTGCCTGGGCCGCGGCGGCTCCATGCACATCGCCGACGTGGAGAAGGGGAATCTGGGGGCCACCGGCATCGTGGGAGGCAACATCCCGGTGGCCACCGGCGCAGGACTGGCCCAGCAACTGCTGGGTACGGATCGGGTGGTACTCTGCTTCTTCGGCGACGGGGCGTCCAACACGGGCAACTTCCACGAATCGCTGAACATGGCGGCCCTCTGGAGTCTGCCCGTGGTCTACATCGTGGAGAACAACCTGTACGGCATGTCCGTGCCCATTGAGAAAGCCACGGCCAAACTGGACATCGCCGACCGGGCCTGCGCCTACGGCATCCCTGGGGAGGTAGTGGATGGGATGGACGTGCTGGCCGTCCGCCAGGCGGTGGGCAAGGCTGTAGAGCGCGCCCGCCGTGGCGAAGGCCCTTCCCTGATCGAGTGCCAGACCTACCGCTGGTACGGCCACTCCCGCTCCGACCCGCGCGAGTATCGCAGCAAAGAGGAGGAGGCCGCCTGGAAATCGCGCGATCCCATCCCTAAGTTTGCCGCCCGCCTGGTGGAAACGGGGATTGTCACCGAGGCGGAGATTGACGCCATCGAGAAGCGCGTCGTCCAGGAGATCGAAGAGGCGATGGAGTTTGCCCTCCATTCTCCCACCCCGCCGGTGGAGGAGCTGGAGCGGTTCGTCTACGCGCCGTTCAAGTGGACGGAAGAGGACTATGCCCGCGAGCGGGAGCTACGAGAGCGCTGCCGAAAGGGCGGCCCCGGCACGCGCAAGATCCGCTACTGGCAGGCCATCCAGGAGGCCCTGCGCGAAGAGATGCACCGTGACCCTAA
>Ga0194125_10001279_pt1 | contig 42833 bp, 31 predicted proteins | sample TA2KigC250mmetaG_FD_148626 | JGI IMG/M metagenome (GOLD analysis project Ga0194125, IMG submission 148626) | Freshwater microbial communities from Lake Tanganyika, Tanzania - TA2015034 Kigoma Deep Cast 250m | ecosystem: Environmental > Aquatic > Freshwater > Lake | place: Tanzania: Lake...
GCCCGCCCCGCCGCCGGTACCCGCCGGAGCGTTCCCCCTGCCGCCGCCGGCACCCGCGAGGCAGCCTCCCGTCCCGCAAGTCCCCCCGGAGGAACCGGTTGAGACCATCGTCATGGACCCGCCGCCCGTGGAGCCCCCGTCAATCCCCCTCACAGACAGGAAAAGCGGCCCTTCACCGCCCGCTAAGAGGGCCGTCGACGACGAGATAGAGGAGATACTGGCGCGGCTTTCGGATGTCGGGAAGAAGTGAACCGACCGGAGGTTCGCCCTATCCGGGGAGGACCTTGTTCTCTTCCGGCTTCTGCTCGGGGGCGGGCTTGCGCAGGGCGACGCGCTTTGGGAAGTAGCCCAGTATGACGATGTCGCCGATGGACTGGATCCACCGGTAGGGCACCGCCACGCTCTTCGAGTCCTCGACCAGGAGCGGGTTGGTGTCCGTCACGAAGAGCCCGTCGATGTTGGAGGCGGCCACGTCCACGATGACGTTCCCCACGTTACCGAGGAAAATCCCGCCGTTCGTGTAGACCTGGAGCCCAATCATCTCCGATACTTCCTCGAGCATCTGCCGCACCCCATCGTCGTACTCGTATCGGCGTGGAAATAATAAAGGTTTTCCATCGGGCAAACGAGGGAGCAATGGAGAAAGGCAGCAAGGCAGCAAGGCAGCAAGGCAGCAAGGGGACGACGGGTCGTTCCGTTTCCCTTCCCCCCTTGCTCCCTTGCTGCCTTGCTCCCTTGCTGCCTTGCTGCCTTGCTCCCTTGCTCCCTTGCTCCCCTGCTCCCTTGCTGCCCTTCCTCTACCGCAACGTTCCTACTGCCCTTGCTGCGGCGGGCCCTGTCCCGGCGGCGGCGGCACCGGCTGGCCCGGCTGGGGAGGCGGCTGGCTCCCGGGTTGCTGCTGGGCGGCCTGCTGGGCGGCGTACTGGGCGGCATACTGCGCGTACTGGGCGGCGTAGGCGGCCTGGGCCTGAGCGTAGTCGGGCTGCGGGGGCCGCTTCGACTTGACATGGAGGTAGATGCCGACGATCATCACGATGCCGCCTACGATGGCTATCAGGACCCCCGTGATGCAGATGCCGAACCCGCCCATCACGCTTATCGGCGGGGTGATGTAGAGCGTGGCCTCGCTGCTGCAGGAGATGTTGTAATCGCCGCTGCTGGTTATCTTGAACGGCCACAGCCTGTGGAACTCCCTGTTGTTCACGGTTACCGTCTCCGAGGCGCCCGGGCTGGGAATCACCGGCATGCCCTGGCTGCTCGATATTGTGACCACCGGCGTTGTGGAGAAAAAACCGCCGGACTCGTACCATATCTCGTAGTCCCCGCTGTCGAGGCGCACCGACCGGGTGTCGATCGATTCCGTATACGTCAAGGTATGCTTGGCCTGCTTGGTCGGGTCCATGCTGAATATGTACATGAAGCCCCCGACGATGGCCAGGACGCCCACGATCAAAAGCACCACGCCCGCCACAATCACCTTCTTCGGACTCGCCGCCATTTCACTTCCTCCTTGCCGAGCATATCCACCTGGCGGGGAATCAGTGTAGGGCGGACAGCCCTGTCAGGTCGTAAGGCGATTGGCACCAATATACTTATACTTTTCCCGGTCGGAGAATCGGGCTCGTTCGTACAATGAAAAGGGGGAGCAGTGACAAGGAAGACAGCAAGAGCGACGTGAGGGGAGCGGGCAGCGGGGGAACTTGTTGCAAGAAGGCGCGAGGCGCAGGGCGCAAGGCGCAGGGGAAGGGACAAGGCAGAGGGCGCAAGGGAGAAGGAGCAAGGAGGGAAAACCCCTATTATCCCCCTCGTTCCTTGCGCCTTCACCCTCGCGCCTCAATCCTTGCGCCTTGCGCCTTGCGCCTTGGCATCAAAGCTGTATCTGTATTCCGAGCTTCTCCGTCAGCTCCTTGTAGCGGTTCCTTATCGTGACCTCGGTCACGCCCGCCTTGTCGGCGACCTCGCGCTGGGTCCGGCGCTCGTTGGAAAGGATGGAGGCGATGTAGATGGCGGCCGCAGCGACACCGGTCGGGCCCCTCCCGGAGGTGAGCTCCTTGTCGTTGGCCTGCTTGAGTATCTCCATGGTCTTGGTCTGCACCTCGCCCGAGAGCTTCAGCTCGGAGCAGAAGCGGGAGATGTAGTCCTCGGGGCTCGTGGGCATGAGCTTGAGGCGCAGCTCCCTCGTCATGAAGCGGTAGGTCCGGCCGATCTCCTTGCGGCCGACGCGCGATGTCGAGGCTATCTCGTCCAATGTGCGGGGGACCGAGCACTGCCGGCAGGCGCCGTAGAGCGACGCCGCCACCACGCCCTCGATGCTCCGGCCGCGTATGAGGTTCTTGTTGACCGCCTTGCGGTAGATGAGCGCCGCGGTCTCCCGGACGTTGCGGGGAAGGCCCATGCCGGAGGCCATCCGGTCCAGCTCGGAGAGGGCGAACGCCAGATTGCGCTCCGTGGCGTTGCTCACCCGGATGCGCCGCTGCCACTTGCGGAGGCGGTACAGCTGGGCCCGGTTGCGCGTTGGGATGGACTTTCCGTAGGAGTCCTTGTTCTTCCAACCGATCTCGGTGGACAGGCCCTTGTCGTGGATCGTGTAGGTCATGGGGGCGCCGGTCCGGGCGCGCTTTTCGCCCTGCTCGGCGTCGAAGGCCCGCCACTCGGGCCCCTGGTCGATGAACTGGTCGTCCAGGACCAGCCCGCACTCCTCGCAAACCAGCTCGCCGCGCTCGTAGTCGCGCACGAGGTGGGCGCTGTTGCACTCCGGGCAGCGGACTATCTCGTCCGTCTCGCCGCCTTCCTTCTTCTTGCCCAGGACCTTCTTCTGCGGTTCACTTGGCATAGACATCCTTCCCCATGAGCTTGAGCAGGGTCTGGCCGGGAACACGCGCCGGCTGGATGGAGACGTACGGATGGTCGACCGGGCCCAGGAGGGCGGCCACCGTGCCGATCACCCGGAACTCGCGGTCCACCACGCGCGTGCCGAGCTCGGGCGCCCAGTTGGCCCGGGCGACGAGCCTCCCGGATGATGTTATTGTTGTGACGCGCCCTAGGGATTTCAAGCCGTTACCCCGCCGCTGGTTCTGTCCCCATCTGAATGGACCTATTTAAGCTTATCCCAACTTTTATCTAATGCCATGTTCTGGAGGGTAATAATCCTTGTTCATACTAATTTACATAGTTATCGCCGTGATATGACAATGATTAACATGGTGGTGAAATGTGGGAAAAATATTTATATATTTCAAAACCAATCCGTAGGTAACGAAAGGTTAACATCCGGGGTGAGACAGTGTCGGTGTGGCGCAAGAAGGGAGACAGGGAGAAGGGCGACGGCTCGAGGCCGGAGGAGTGGGAGCGGGGGGACCTCTTCGACGACCCGTTCTTCGAGATGCGGAGCGACCTCTTCCGCGACTTCGACGACCAGTTCCGGCGCATGAGGGCCTACATAGACGCCATGATGGAGAGGGCCGCCTCCGGGGAGCTGCGAAACCCCGGCGAGGGCGGGCCGTACGTCTACGGCTGGAGCCTCCGGGTCGGCCCGGACGGCGTGCCCCACGTGCAGACCTTCGGCAACGTCCGGCCCCAGGCGATGAGGGGGAGCCGGGGGACGCCGTTGGGAATCGAAGGGGCAAGGCGCAGGGCGCAAGGCGCAGGGGACGAAGGAGCAAGGGGCAAGGGGCAAGGGGCAAGGGGCGAGGGGGACAGTGACGAGGCATGCGAGCCAGGGATGATGGGGATGCCCGGGGTGCGGGAGCCTCTCACCGATATCTGCGAGGGCGAAAAGGAGATAACCATCACCGCCGAGATGCCGGGCATAGAGAAGGACCACATCGAGCTCGAGACGGGCGACGACTTCCTCGTCATCAAGGTGGAGAAGGGCAACCGCAGGTACTTCAAGGAGCTGCCCCTCGATGTGAGGATCGCCCCCAACAGCGCCCGCGCGAGATACAACAACGGCGTGCTGGAGATAACCGTCTCAAAGGTCCCCTCGGAGAAGAAGGGGACGAGGGTGAAAGTGGAGTGAGGAAGAAGGTGCAAGGCGCAGGGCGCAGAGCGCAGGGAGCGAAGGCGCAAGGCGCAAGGAACAAGGCACGGGGGCGGGGCTCGCAAAACCCCTTGTCCCTTGCGCCTTGACCCTTGCTCCTCAAGCCTCGCGCCTTGCGCCCTGCGCCTTGCACCTTGCCCGCTACATGTCATGGAGAGGACAAACATGAAAAAGGAAGGCGAAAAGCAGGAAGGCACGGTGACGCTCAAGGTCGCCGAGGCCAAGCCCCGGGACGCCGGCAGGGGAATAGTCCGGCTGGACCCGCGCGAGGCCAACACGCTGCAGATATCCACGGGCGACGTCGTGATGGTCGAGGGGAAGAAGAGGACGGCGGCGCTCTGCTGGCCGGGCTACCCGGAGGACGTCGGCACGCGGACCATACGCATGGACGGCTCGCTGCGGAGGAATGCAGGCGCCGGCATCGACGAGAGGGTCAGGGTCAGCCGCATCCAGGCCAAGAACGCCGAGAAGGTGGTCTTCGCGCCCACCGAGCCGCTCAAGATAATGGGCGGCGAGGAGTACCTCTCCCAGGTGCTCGAGGGGCGGGTGGTGATGCGCGGCGACGTCGTCGAGCTCAACGTCATGGGCCGCAAGCTCGAGCTCGTCATAGTCAGCATGTCGCCCTCCTCGGAGGCGCTGCTCATCGGCGTGCAGACCGAGATAGTGGTGAGCGACAAGCCCGCCAAGGAGGCAATGGCGAGCATCCCCCGGGTGACCTACGAGGACCTGGGCGGGCTCTCCAACGAGATAAAGAAGGTCCGAGAGATGATAGAGCTCCCGCTCAGGCACCCGGAGCTCTTCGAGCGGCTGGGGGTCGAGGCGCCCAAGGGCGTGCTCCTGCACGGCCCCCCGGGGACGGGCAAGACCCTGCTCGCCAAGGCGGTGGCGGGCGAGACCTCCGCCAACTTCACGAACCTCTCCGGGCCCGAGATAATGAGCAAGTACTACGGCCAGTCCGAGGAGAACTTGCGCGAGATGTTCAAGCAGGCCCAGGAGAACGCCCCGAGCATCATCTTCATCGACGAGATAGACTCCATCGCCCCCAAGCGCGACGAGGTGACGGGGGAGGTCGAAAGAAGGGTGGTCGCGCAGCTTCTCTCGCTCATGGACGGGCTCCAGGCCAGGGGGAAGGTGGTGGTGATAGGCGCCACGAACCGGCCCAACGCGCTCGACCCGGCGCTGCGCCGGCCCGGGCGCTTCGACCGCGAGATCGAGATAGGGATTCCCGACCGGGCGGGCCGGCTGGAGATACTGCAGATACACACCCGCGGGATGCCGCTATCCAAGGACGTGGACCTCTCCAAGCTCGCCGACATGAGCCACGGCTTCGCCGGCGCCGACCTGGCGGCCCTCGCCAAGGAGGCGGCGATGCGGAGCCTGCGGCGGGTCCTGCCCGACATCGACCTGCAGATGGCCGAGATACCCGCCGAGATCCTGAACCGGATATCGGTGGAGTGGAACGACTTCCTGGACGCCTTCAGGGAGATGTCCCCGTCGACACTGCGCGAGGTGCTCGTGGAGAGCCCCAACGTGCGCTGGTCCGACGTCGGAGGATTGGAGGAGGCCAAGCAGGAGCTCGTCGAGACGGTGGAGTGGCCCCTCAAGTACGGGCCGCTGTTCTCCCACATGGACGCCCGGCCGCCCCGCGGCATCCTGCTCCACGGCCCGCCCGGCACTGGCAAGACCATGCTGGCCAAGGCCGTGGCGACTGAGTCGGAGGCGAACTTCATCAGCATAAAGGGCCCCGAGTTCCTGTCCAAGTGGGTCGGGGAGAGCGAAAAAGCCGTGCGCGAGACCTTCCGCAAGGCGCGCCAGGCCGCCCCCTGCGTGGTGTTCCTCGACGAGATCGATGCCATCGCCCCGACCCGGTCCGGAGGGACGGCCGATTCCCATGCGACCGAGCGCGTCATCAGCCAGCTGCTGACCGAGCTGGACGGCCTCGTCGAATTGACGGGCGTGACCGTTATCGCGGCGACCAACCGGCCCGACATCGTGGACATGGCCGTCCTGCGCCCCGGCCGCTTCGACCGGCACATATTCATCGGCCCGCCCAACCGGGAGGCCCGCCGGAAGATTTTGGAGATACAGACCCGGGGCAAGCCCCTGGCCAGGGAGGTCAGCCTCGAGGATCTCGCGAAGCGGACGGATAACTTCACCGGGGCCGACCTCGGGGCGCTCGTGAACGAGGCGACGATGCTCGCGATACGCGAGCACATCCGCAAGAACGGCACGATGGACCCCGAGGGGCTCGTCCGGTCGACGATAACGAAGGCGCAGTTCGACGAGGCGTTCAAGAAGGTCCGGCCGATGAAGGCCGGCGACCTGGAGCGCTTCGTCGGCATCTCCAAGGGCTTCCAGCCGGAGGTCGGGAAGTACTAGGGAAAAGGCAGCAGGGCAGGAAGGCAGGAAGGCAGAAAGGGGAGGGAAGAAGGCAGGAAGGGTGGGAGGAAACGGCCGTCGTCCCTTGCTGCCCTCCTGCCCTCGCACTCGTCATATATTACCGACCCGTTCAAATAATAGCAGATGCATAATAAGGGCCCAAGGGACGGGCGCGGCAGGTCCGGGAGGAAGGATGGGGGACGGAAGGAGCGCTGGCGGGCCGGGCGGGCCCGGGGGTCCGTTCTCGCGCCGGCGGCTGATCGAGATAGCGCTCCTGGGTGCCGTTCCGGCCGCGACCTTTCTGCTCTTCTGGCCCCAGTACTCCGATGTCGAGGCCACCCTGTTCCCTCTGGTCTTCTTGCTGCTGGTCCTGGCGGGCACCGTCGGTGGAGCGCTCGCCGCCGCCCGGGTGTTGCGCCCGGCGAGGGTCTCGGCCGTGCCCCTCCAGGAGCTCGCCCTCTTTACCCTCGGGGGGCTCTCGTCGCTGGTTTCCGTGGCGCTCTACTCCACCGCCGGCCGGGCCGGCCCCGCTCCCGCCGCCCTCTCGACGATGGTGACATTCCTGCTGCTTCTGCTGGGCTCGGTGCTCCACTTGCGGCTCATGGACGCGCGGACCGGTTTCCTCGGGCCGCTGCTGCTCGGGTCGGCCTGGCCCCTGCTCGCGCCGTTCCAGACGATGGTGGAGGCCCTCTGGCACCTGACCCCCTGGGTGTTCGACGGGCTCGGCCTTTCGGTCGCGGCGGCGCTGCTCCTGGCCGCGATGACGGCCGTGGCGCTCAAGGCGAGAATCCCCCTTTCGAACCGGCATTTGGTGGTCTGGTCGGGCGCCGTTCTGATGGTGGCCTTGGTCCCGTTCCACGAGGTCTTCGGGCTGTTTGCGAACATGGTCTACGGCAGCGTCGACCGCACCGTGGCCTTCGCCGGCCTGCTTTCGGGAGTGGCGGCGCTCTCGCACTTCGTGTACCAAAACCACCGGGCCTCGCTGAGCCAACGGGAGGTGGAGCGGGGCGACGAGCTCCGGCGGGGAGGCCAGAACCTCGAGGCGGTCCGGCACTACGACCGGGCGCTGGGCATCGAGCCCGGCCTAGCCGGCGCCTGGACCAGAAAGGAGCTCGCGCTCCGGGCGGCCGGCGCGGAGCTGGAGGCAGCGGGCGCGCTCAGGGAGGTCCTCCGGCTGCAACCGGACAGCGAGGGGGCCCTCAACGAGATGGGTGTGATACTGCGCCGCCAGGGCAGGCTCAAGGAGGCGCTCGGGTACTTCGACCGGACGCTCCGGAAGAACCCCGCCTTCGTCGTCGCCTGGAACAACAAGGGCAACACCCTCCAGAACCTGCACCGATTGCGCGAGGCCATCAGGTGCTACGACCGGGCGCTGGAGCTCAATTCGGCCTTCGAGGCGGCCTGGGTGAACAGGTCCCGGGCCCTCGCCTCCATCGGGAGATTCCGCGCCGCGCTGGACTCCATCGACCGGGCGCTCGCCCTGCGGCCGTCGGCCGAGGCGCTCTGGAGCGAGAAGGGGCTCGTGTACATGCGGACGGGCCGCCACGCCGAGGCGCTCGCCCACTTCGAGAAGGCCCTCCACCTCAACGGACGGTTCGAGGCGGCCTGGAACAACAAGGGCAACGCGCTCATGAAGCTCGGCCGGCACCGGGAGGCCCTCGCCTGCTACAATCGCGCCCTCCAGCTGAACATCGAGTACTACGCGGCCTGGTACAACGAGGGCAGCGCGCTCATCGACAGCGGCGACATAGAGGGCGCGATAAGGTGCCTGGACGAGGCGCTAAGGCTGAACCCGTCCTCGGACGTCGCCTGGAACGAGCGAGGCGTGGCGCTGCGCAGGCTGGGCAAGCTCTCCGAGGCGGAGGAGCATTTCCGCCGGGCCATCACGCTGAACCCGGGCTACCCCGCCGCCTGGAACAACCGCGGCAACGTGCTCATGGACCAGGGGCGGCCGGCCGAGGCCTTCGAGTGCTACAACGTGGCCACGGTGATAGACCCCGGCTACGACAAGGCCTGGTACAACAAGGGCTGCGCGCTTCTGTCGCTCGGAAGGTCCGATGACGCCCAGGCGGCCTTCGAGCGGTCGGTCCGCGCCTCCATCCAGGCGGTGGTCGAGGCGGAAGCGGCCGCCAGGGAGGACGGCGGGGAGCCCGGCGGGGCGCCGGGGCCCCCTGCCGGGCCCCGGCCCGCTTCCGAAAAAGCGACCGGGAACGGCGCGGCGCCGGGCAAGGCGGAGCCGGAGGCGGGAGCGGTCGACGGGTGATGGGCATGGGCGACGACGAGGGCGACGTCAGGGCGGCGGCCGCCGGCGAGTTCGACGTCGTGGTCATCGGAGGCGGCCCGGCGGGGCTCACGGCCGGCATACGGTGCCGGACGCACGCGCTGACCGTGCTGCTCGTCGAGGGGCGCAAGCTCGGCGGCCAGCTCGCCCAGCTGTACCCGACGAAGTACGTCAAGGACTACGCCTCCTACCCGGAGATACGCGCCGGGTACCTCGCCGACCTGATGGTGCACCACGCCCGCGAGAAGGACCTGGACATGCTCGAGGACGCCTCGGTGAAGGCGGTGGAGAGGCTCCGGGAAGGTTTCCTGATAAGGACCGACCGCGGCGATTTCCGCGCCAGGGCGATAATACTCGCGGTGGGGATGGGCCTGTTCGAGCCTTCGCGGCTCGGTGTCCCGGGCGAGACCGAGTTTTCCGGCCGGGGCGTGGTCTACGCGGTGCCCAACCTGGAGATCATGCGCGGGCAGAGGGTGGTCGTGGTCGGCGGGGGCGACTCCGCGGTCGAGAACGCGCTGGGCCTCAGCCAGGTGGCCCACGTCACGCTGGTGCACCGGTCGGCGGCGTTCCGGGCACTGGAATCGAACCTGGAGCTCTTGGAGCGCTCGCTCGTCGAGCGGCGGCTGGAGACCGAGGTCGTGGAGATAAAGGGCGACCGGCACGTCACCGGCGTGGTGCTCAAGAGCTCGAAGACCGGGTCCCTGGAGACGGTCCCGGCGGACACCGTGGTCGTGAACGTCGGCTTCTCCCCGGACCTTTCTTTGGTCCGGACGCTCGGCGTCCAAAACGACGGCCGGCACATCCTGACGGACGGGCCGGCGATGCACACCAACGTCCCGGGCATCTTCGCCTGCGGGGACATCGTGGAGTACCCGGGCAAGTCGCGCCAGATCCACCCCGCGACCGGCGAGGCCTTCACCGCCGCCGAGGAAGCGTACAAGTTCGTCAAGAAGCCGTATTGGGCCAAATCGACGTAAGGGCAGCTATGGGAAGGCGCAGGGCGCAGGGCGCAAGGGGCGAAGGCGCAGGGCGCAGGGCGCAAGGGGCGAAGGCGCAGGGCGCAAGGCGCAAGGGGCGAAGGCGCAGGGCGCAAGGGGCGAAGGCGCAGGGCGCAGGGCGCAAGGTTGGGATACAATGGAGGTATTCGGGAGGTCCTCCTTGCTCCTTGCGCCTTTCCCCTTGCGCCTCAAGCCTTGCGCCCTGCACCTTCCCAACGTTGCCCGCCACACAAACTTCAGCGATTGGCCAATTGTAACCACTACCCAATATTACTACTAGATGCGCACACGCGCATAGAGCGGCCGGCCGTTCGATTCGCATTCCACAAATTATTTATACGTTTTTCGGTATCGGTTTATATAGTCGATGCGACCGAAGCCTCGAATGACAAAGGAATGCCGATGCGAAGGCTCATAATCTGCGAAAAGGACAACTCCGCCCGGCGCATATCCACCATACTGTCCGACGGGGCGGCCAGGAAGGAGCTCGAGGGGGGCGTCCCGGTCTACCGTTTTTCCCGCGACGGCCGCGATGAGACCGTCATAGGCCTGCGGGGCCACATACTTTCCCTGGACTACGAGACCAAGTACTCAGTCTGGCACCGCGTGAAGCCCCGCGAGCTCATCAACATCGAGCCCAAAAAGAGGGTCATCGCCCACAACATCGCCCGGGCCATCGACCGGCTCGCTGCGGACGCGGAAGAGGTGGTGGTCGCCACGGACTACGACCGGGAGGGCGAGCTCATCGGGGTGGAGGCCCTCGAGACCATCCGGGGCGACGCCGGCCGGCTGGGAACCCGGCGCGCCCGCTTCTCCTCGCTGACGAAGGGGGACGTCGAGCACGCCTTCTCCAACCTGGGGGCCATAGACCACAACCTCTCGAGCTCCGCCCTGGCCCGCCAGACCGTGGACCTGGTCTGGGGCGCGGTGCTCACCCGGTTCATCTCCATCTCCTCGGAGAGGACCGGCAAGGACTTCCTGTCCGTCGGGCGGGTCCAGACGCCCACGCTGGCGCTCATCCTGGACCGCGAGGACGAGATAAGGGCGTTCAGGCCCGAGCCCTACTGGGAGATCCACGGGGAGGTCGAGAAGCCGGACACGCATGCCAGAATCAAGGTGTCCGCCGGCAAGGACCGCTACCGAAACAAGCCCGACGCCGACCGCGTCATGGCCGCGGTGAGCGGCGTCCGCACCGGCCGGATAGCCTCGCTCAAGCGCGACCGGCGGCGCGAGAAGCCCCCCACGCCCTTCAACACCACCCAGTTCCTGGCCGTCGCCTCCACCCTGGGGTTCGCCGCGGCCCGGGCGATGAGCATCGCCGAGGACCTCTACACCAACGGCTTCATCAGCTACCCGCGCACCGACAACACGGTGTACCCGCCGGCGCAGGACCTGCGCGAGATACTTTCGGCGCTCGCCCGGCCCAACTCGGCGTTCGAGGCCGAGGCCAGGGAGCTTCTGGCCAAGGAGAAGCTCGTCCCGACGCGGGGGAAGACCGAGGCCACCGACCACCCGCCGATCCATCCGACGGACGCCGTCGGGAGGACGGAGCTCCAGCGGGACCAGTGGAGGATCTACGAGCTCGTCGTGCGCCGGTTCTTCGCCACGCTCGCCGACGAGGCGCTCTCGGAGGTGACCTCCGTGACCGTGGACATCGGGGGGGAGCCCTTCCTGGCCCGGGGGCTCCGGATGATAAGCCCCGGCTGGCGGAAGTACTACACCTACCTCTCGTCGAGGGAGGCCGAGCTGCCGCCGCTCTCCGTCGGCGAGACGGTCAACGTCATCAAGATAGACATGCAGGAGAAGCTCACCCAGCCGCCCAAGCGCTACACCCAGGGCGGCCTCATCCAGCTCATGGAGAGCCTGGGCCTCGGGACCAAGGCGACGCGCCACGAGATCATCCAGAAGCTCTACGCGCGCGATTACGTCAAGGACCGCACCCCGGTGCCGACTGACTCCGGCGAGGCCGTGACGCGGGCGCTGAAGAAGTGGGCCGAGCCCATCACCCACCCGGACATGACCGCCCAGCTAGAGAAGGACATGGACCTCATCGCCGACGGCAAGAAGGAGGTGGCCGAGGTCGTCGAGGAGTCGCGCCAGATGCTCTCGTCGGTCATGGACGTCCTGGAGGCCAACCGGGAGGCCATCGGCGGGGCGATAAGGGAGGCGCTGCGGACCCAGAACATGCTGGGCCACTGCCCCAAGTGCAACGGCACGCTCAACATCATGAGGTCGTGGAAGGGAAAGCGCTTCGTCGGCTGCTCGGGCTACCCGCGCTGCCGCAACTCCTTCCCGCTCCCGCAGAGGGGCCGCATCGACCTCCACCCGGAGAAGTGCCCCTCGTGCGGGAACCTCCAGGTGAACGTCCACCACGGGCGGCGGAGGCCCTGGACCGTCTGCCTGAACCCCAAGTGCCCAAGCCGCGCCGAGCGCGAGGCGCAGCGCAAGAGGGCCGAGGCCGCGCCCGAAGAGACGGCGCCGCCGCCGCCCGAGGAGCAGGAGGAGCACCCCTCCGAGTCGCAGGACATGAGGAGTGAGTAACCACCCTCCCGCCCCTGGTCGGGGGCATGGATGTCGCCAGGGGCATCGGGAACCAGACCACCTTTAGCCAGGTGGCGCCGGGAGGGGCCAAAGTTGGCAAACTACATCTAATACCTCGCCAATCCGGGCAACATGGCGCCCGGCGACGAGGCCGAGCCTTTCCACAACCCTGAGGCATGCGACGCCCGCCTGTGCGACTTTCGGCAGAAGTACCCCGACAAGTTTGTCTCCGAGGAGAGCGTCTTCTCGCGCATCCACCCGGGGGCCCGGATATTCTTAGGCACGGGCTGCGGCGAGCCCCAGTACCTCGTCTCGGCGCTGATGAAATTCGTCGAGGGCCACCCGGCGGCGTTCTTCGACGCCGAGGTCCTGCAGGTCTGGACACTGGGCGTCGCGCCCTACACCGAGCCGCGGTTTGCGTGCAACTTCCGCTCCAACTCATTCTTCATCGGCCAGGGCACGCGCGCTCCAGTGAACGACGGCACCGCCGACTACACGCCCATGTTCATGTCCCGGGTCCCGGCGCTCTTCCACCGGAAGCTCGTGCCCGTGGACATCGCGCTCGTGCAGACCACCCCGCCCGACTCGCGGGGCCACATGAGCCTCGGCGTTTCCGTCGACATCGTCAAGGCGGCGGTGGAGAATGCCTCGCTGGTGGTGGCCCAGGTCAACTGCCACATGCCCCGGGTCCACGGGGACACCTTCATCAGGGTGCAGGATGTGGACTACGTCGTCCCCCGAAACGAGCCGCTCCTGGAGTACCCCTCGGAGGCGCCCGACGCGGTCGCCCTCCGCATCGGGAAGCAGGTCGCCCGGCTGGTGGCGGACGGGGACACCATCCAGGTGGGCTACGGCGGGCTGCCCGACGCCATCCTCTCCGCGTTCCGGGACAAAAAGCACCTGGGCGTCCACACCGAGCTCTTCACGGACGGGATAGCCGACCTCATGAGGCGGGGCGTGGTGGACAACACCCGCAAGAGGATAGAGCACGAAAAATCGCTGGCCACCTTCTGCATGGGGCGCCGGAGCACCTACGAGTACATCCACGACAACCCCGCGGTGGAGTTCAAGCCGGCCGAGTACGTGAACAACCCCCTGGTCATCGCCCAGAACCCCAACCTGTGCGCCATCAACACCGCCCTCGAGATCGACCTGACCGGCCAGGCGACCGCCGATTCCCTGGGGACGACCTTCTTCAGCGGCATAGGCGGCCACGCCGACTTCATGCGCGGCGCGGCGCTCTCCCCGGGCGGAAAGGCCATCCTGGCCATCCGCTCCACCGCCTCGGGCGGGCAGGTCTCCCGCATCGTGCCCACGCTCAAGGGCGGCGCCGGCGTGACGCTCACCCGGGGCGACATCCACTACGTCGTCACCGAGTACGGGATCGCCTACCTCCACGGGAAGAACGTGCGCGAGCGCGCCCTGGACCTCATCGCCATCGCCCACCCCAGGTTCCGGCCGTGGCTGATAGAGGAGGCCCGCCGGCTCAACCTGATCTACAGGGACCAGGCGTTCATCCCGGGCAAGCGCGGCGAGTACCCCGAGCACCTGGAGACCTCCCGCACCACCCGCACGGACCTGGTCGTCGGGCTGCGGCCGGTGAAGCTCACCGACGAGCCGCTGCTCAAGGACTTCTTCTACTCCCTATCGGAGAACACGCTCTACCGCCGGTTCATCCAGATGCGCAAGGAGATTCCCCACGAGTGGCTCCAGAACCTCTCGGTCATCGACTACACGAGGGAGATGGTCATACTGGCGACCCTCCGGGAGGAGGAGCGCGAGCTCGTGGTCGGCGTCGGCCAGTTCGCCATCGGCGAGCACTCCAACTACGGCGAGGTGGCGTTCGTCGTGCGCGACGCCTACCAGAACCGGGGCATCGGCTGGGAGCTCCTGTCGTACCTGACGCTCCTGGCCCGCAAGAGCGGCCTGGCCGGCTTCACCGCCGAGGTGCTGGTGGAGAACCTCCCGATGATGCACCTTTTCGAAAAGAGCAACTTCGACATCCACCGCAAGACCGACGGCTCGGTCTACGACCTGCGGATGGGGTTCCGCGGGGAAGGCAGGTGAGCGATGGAGCGACCCGACCTGCAGCACCTGTTCCGCCCCGCCTCCGTGGCAGTGGTAGGGGCCTCGGACAGACCTGAAAAGGTCGGCTTCAAGGTGCTGTCCAACATCCTGACCGAGGGCTACCGGGGGAAGGTCTACCCGGTCAACCCCCGCGCCGACGAGATCCTCGGGGTCCCGGTCGTCAAGAGCATCGACGAGCTGCCCGACGGGGTGGACGTGGCCGTGATCGTCATCCCCGCCACGCTGGTCCTGGACGCCGTCATGAGGTGCGCCGCCCGGGGGATAAGGTTCCTTCCCATCATAACCTCGGGGTTCTCGGAGATAGGCAACACGGACGAGGAGAGGAAGGTGCTGGCCTACGCCCTGGACCACGGGATGAGGATTCTGGGCCCCAACATCTTCGGCTACCACTCGGCTGCGGCGTCGCTCAACGCCACGTTCGGGCCCAAGGGCATCCGGTCCGGCTCGGTGGCCCTGATCACCCAGAGCGGCGCGCTCGGCGTGGCCCTGATGGGCAAGACGGCGGTGGAGGGGATGGGCCTGTCGGCGGTCGTCTCGCTGGGAAACAAGACCGACCTTGACGAGGCGGACCTTCTGGACTACCTGGTGGAGCAGCCCGACACGAGGATCATGATGCTGTACATCGAGGGGGTGCGCGACGGGGAGAAGCTGGTGGGGGCCCTCCAGCGGACCACCCGGAAGAAGCCCGTGGTCGTGATCAAGTCCGGCCGGTCGGGAAGGGGAGCGGCCGCGGCCGCGTCCCATACGGGGTCGCTCGCCGGCTCCGACGAGGTGTTCGACGCGATAATGAGGCAATGCAACGTGCTGCGCGCCGACACCGTGGAGGAGGCCATCGCCTGGGCCAAGTTCTTCGAGGGCAACGCGCTGCCCGGCGTCGAGGAGTGCCTCATAATCACGAACGGCGGGGGCATCGGTGTGCTCGCCACGGACGCCTGCGAGAGGCACGGCGTGAGGCTCAGCGACGACTATGCCGCGCTATCGAAGGCGTTCTCGCCGGTGATGCCCTACTTCGGCTCGGCGAAGAACCCGGTCGACCTCACCGGGCAGGCCAGCCTTGCGAACTACCAGAGCGCGTTCGATGCGGCGCTGGCGATGCCCGGGGTCGGCTCGGTGATCTCCCTCTACTGCGAGACCGCGATGCTCAACACGGACGAGTTCGTGCCGGTCCTGGAAGGCACGTTCAGGAAGTACCAGGAGGCGAAAAAGCCCCTGGTGTTCTGCCTCTTCGGCGGCCGGACCACCGAGGAGGTCATCGAGACGCTCCGCCAGCGCGGCGTGCCGGTCTTCACCGATCCCAACGCCGCGGTCTCCTGCATGGGCGCCCTGTACCGGTACGCCCGGAACCTGGCCCTGCCTCCCGAGGAGCCGGTCCGTACCGAGCTCGACCGCGAGGCCATCGAGCAGGTGGTGTCGGAGGTCTGGGCGGACGGCCGCCGCGCGCTGTACTCCATGGAGGCGAGGGCCATAATGGAGGCCGCCGGCATCACCATACCCCAGAGCCTGGTCGCGACGAACGTCTTGGAGGCGGTAAAGGCCGCGAACAGCATTGGCTACCCGGTCGTGATGAAGGTGGTCTCGCGGGACATACTGCACAAGAGCGACGTCGGCGGAGTGGCGCTGGATCTCCAAAACGAGAAGGAGGTGCTGGAGGCGTACGAGGCCATCCACCTCAGCTGCCGCACCCGGGCTCCCCGGGCCGTCATCGAGGGTATCGAGGTGATGGAGATGGTCCAGGAGGGGACCGAACTCATCGTGGGTGCGCGGCGGGACCCCTCCTTCGGCCCCGTGGTCATGACCGGCCTGGGGGGCATATACGTCGAGGTGATGAAGGACGTCTCCTTCCGGGCGCTGCCCGTGGGGAGAAGGCAGGTGCTGGGGATGGTGAAGGCCACCCGGGCCTACCCCCTGCTCCTCGGCGTGAGGGGCCAGGAGCAGAAGGACATCGAGAGCCTCATGGATGTCATAGTGAAGGTGGGCGAGATAGTCCGGAGCTGCCCGGGAATCTCCGACATCGAGGTCAACCCGGTGGTGGTCTACCCCAGCGGTGTGAAGGCAGTGGACGTGAGGGTACTGGTCTCCAGATCGGACGGGTGTGTTGAGCATGAATAGTATAGTCGTGACATCGATGGAGAGGAGCGCGGGAAAGACGAGCGTCCTGGTGGGCCTGGCCAGATCCCAGAAGGCGAGGGTGGGCTATATGAAGCCCTTCGGGGACAGGCCCGTCTACCAAAAAAAGCGGCTCTGGGACTACGACGCCTCGGTGATGACCCGCCTGTTCGGGCTGACCGAGGATCCCGAGGACATGACAATGGGCTTCGGAGCGCCGAAGCTCAGGTACATGTACGACGAGGTCGCCCGAAAGGCCAGGCTCAAGGGCATGGCGGCGAAGATAGGCAAGGGAGCCGACCTGCTTCTGGTGGAGGGAGGCAGCAGCCTGCGCCGCGGCAGCTCAGTGGGGCTGGACGCGATCTCGGTGGCGAGGTTGCTCGGCGCAAGAATCGTGGTGGTGATCGGCGGGAACGAGGAAACGCTCATCGACGACCTGCATTTTCTGAAAAGGAACCTCGTGCTCAAGGGCCTGGATTTTAGCGGCGTGGTGATAAACAAGGTACCGTCCGTGCAGGATTTCAAGGAGGGCCACCTGGAGGAGATATACAAGCTGGGCATCAAGGTGCTGGGCATCGTCCCGTTCGAGAAGGAGCTGACCTACCCCTCCGTCGGGTTCCTGGCCGAGAGGCTCTTTGCCAAGGTCGTGACTGGCGTGGGGGGCCTGGACCGGGTCGTGAAGAACGTCTTCGTCGGGGCCATGTCGGCCGACCCGGCCAACAGGAACAACCTGATAGAGATCATCAACAAGGAGAGCAAGCTCGTGATAACGAGCGGGGACCGGTCGGACATGATCCTCACCGCGCTCGAATCCGACACCTCCGCGATACTCCTCACCAACAACACACTGCCACCCACCAACATCATCTCGAAGGCCCGGGACCTGGGGGTCCCCCTGCTCCTGGTCTCCCAGGACACCTACTCCGTGGCCGTCCAGGTCAACGACCTCGAGCCGCTGCTTTCGAAGCACGACGCCGGGAAGCTGGCGCTGGTCGAGGTGCTCATGAAGGACCACCTGGACATCGGCGAGATCCTCCGGTCCTGAACGCCCGCGTCCGGCGTGCCGTGCATTGGCACGTCTTGGTGCGGGGGAATCTGTACCAAATATTATTATGATGGTGATTTATTAGCCGCCCGCCGAACGGGAGCACCGCCCCCGGGAAGTGGGGTCGCGGCGGTCGCCGGGGGGCTTCGCCGCGGCTTGAGCGGTATCCGACGGCCAGCAAGTCGAGAGTGGTGGAAAGATGGAAGAGGGAAAGAAGTTCTATCCGACGGGAGCGTATGCCGACCTCAGGAAGAAGGCCCTGGAGGACCCGGAGGGCTTCTGGGCCAACGAGGCCCGGAACATCCCCTGGTTCAGGCAATGGGACAGGACGCTGAATTGGGAAGAGCCCTTCGCGAAATGGTTCGAGGGCGGGCTGACCAACGCCTCCTACGCCTGCCTGGACGCGCACCTGGACAGCCACACCCGCAACAAGGTGGCCTACTACTGGGAGGACGAGTTCGGCAACACCCGGACCTTGAGCTACCTCCAGCTGTGGGCGGAGGTCAACCGGCTAGCCTCGGCGCTGCGCATGGCCGGCGTCAAGAAGGGCGACATCGTGATGATCTACCTGCCCATGATCCCGGAGCTCCCCGTCTCCATGCTCGCCCTGGCGCGCCTGGGCGCGCCCCACTCGATAGTGTTCTCGGGCTTCAGCAGCCAGGCGCTGGCGGACCGCATTACCGACACCGGCGCCAAGATGCTCATCACCGCCGATTTCGGGCTCAGGCGGGGCAAGTACATCCCCCTCAAGGTCATCGCCGACCAGGCGGTCCGGACCTGCCCGACGATCAGGAACGTCGTGGTCGTCCGGCGCGGGCCGGCCGAGCAGGAGGTCGACATGGAGGAGGGCCGGGACGTGTACTACCACGACCTGCTCAAGAACGGTGACGCGTTCATCGAGCCCGAGAAGGTGGAGTCCGCGCACCCGCTCTACATCCTCTACACTTCCGGCACCACCGGCAAGCCCAAGGGCATAGTGCACTCCACCGGCGGCTACATGGTTTTTTGCAAGTCCACCTTCAAGTGGGTGTTCGACCCCAGGCCCGAGTGGATCTACTGGTGCACCGCCGACATCGGCTGGGTGACCGGGCACACCTACATCGTCTACGCGCCGCTGGTGTCCGGCACCACGAGCTTCATGTTCGAGGGCTCGCCGGACTACCCGTCCATCGAGAGGTGGTGGGAGCTCATAGAGAGGTACGGGATAAACATATTCTACACCTCGCCCACGGCCCTGCGCATGTTCATGCGCTTCGGGGAGGACCCCATCCGCAAGCACGACCTGCGCTCGCTGCGGCTCCTGGGCTCCGTGGGGGAGCCGATCAACCCGGAGGTGTGGGAGTGGTATTTCAAGGCAATAGGCGGCGAGCGCTGCCCCATCGTGGACACCTGGTGGCAGACCGAGACCGGGGGCGTCCTCATATCGCCCGCGCCCGGGTGCGGCCTCGTGCCCCTCAAGCCCGGCTCGGCGACGTTTCCCCTGCCCGGCATCGACGTGGGCATCGTGGACGACCAGGGCAAGCCCGTCCAGGACGGCACCCGGGGCCTGCTCGTCATCCGCAGGCCGTGGCCCGGGATGCTCATGACGCTGCACCAGGACCCGAAGCGCTACACCGAGGTCTACTGGTCCCGCTTCAAGGGCATGTACCTCGCCGGGGACTACGCCATACGGGACGGCGAGGGCTACCTCTGGCTCCTGGGCCGCGCCGACGAGACCCTGAAGGTGGCCGGCCACCGGCTCGGCACCGCCGAGATAGAGAGCGCCGCGGTATCGATGCACTTCGTCGCCGAGGCGGCCGTGGTCGGCGTCCCCGACCAGGTCAAGGGGGAGGAGATCGTGCTCTTCGCCATCCTGCGCCAGGGCAACAACCCGAGCCCCGAGCTCCGCAAGAAGCTCTCCGACGGCATCCGCACCCTCATCGGCCCCATCGCCGTCCCCAAGGAGATCCACTTCGTCGGCAAGCTGCCCAAGACCCGCTCCGGGAAGATAATGCGGCGCATACTCAAGGCGCTGGCCACCGGCACCGGCATCGGCGACGTGAGCACCCTGGAGGACGCCACCTCCGTCGAGGAGATCAAGAGGACCTACGAGGAAATGAAGGCGATGATGGCGCAGAAGTGAGGGGAAGGGCAGCGGGCAGCAGGGCAGCAAGGCAGCAAGGGAAGGCAGCAAGGCAGGAAGGGAGCAAGGCAGCAAGGGGACGACAGCTTTCCCTCGTTCCCTTGCTGCCTTGCTGCCTTGCTGCCTTCCCTTGCTGCCTTGCTCCCTTCCTGCCTTGCTGCCTTGCTGCCTTCCCTTGCTCCCTTCCTGCCTTGCTGCCTTGCTGCCTTCCCTTGCTCCCTTCCTGCCTTGCTGCCTTGCTGCCTTCCCTTGCTCCCTTCCTGCCTTGCTGCCTTGCTGCCTTCTCAATAGCTCTTTATAACCCAACGGATATCCAGCGCCAATGGATAAGGTGCTGGTGATCGGAGCCGGGTTGCTCGGCTCGTGCATCATAGGCAAGCTCGCCGGTGGCTGCGAGGTCCACGGCGCCGACGTCGACACCTCGCTGGGCGAGCCGGGATGCGAGTTCCACACGGTCGACATCACGAGCCGGAGGGCCGTGAGCGATCTTGTAACATCGGTCAGACCGGCGGCCGTCTTCCACACCGCGGCATTGACCAACGTCGACCGCTGCGAGCGGGACAAGACGATGGCCCTCCGGGTGAACGGCACCGCCACCGGCCACATCGCGCTCGCCTGCGCCAAGGTCGACGCCTACCTTTGCTTCATCTCCACGGACTACATCTTCGACGGCAAGAAGGGCATGTACCGGGAGGACGACCCGCCCAGGCCCCTCAGCGCCTACGGGGAATCCAAGCTCCTGGGCGAGACCGAGGTCCGGTGCCTCGGCGACCGCTGGAAGTGGGTCATAGCCCGGTCGTCCATCCTCTACGGCGCCTTCCGCAAGCGCTACAACTTCGCAAGCTGGATCATCGACGAGGTGAGGAACGGGCGCCCCATCAGGGTGGTTGCGGACCAGCGGGGAAGCCCGACCCTCGCCGAGGACCTGTCCGGGGCCGTGGCGGAGCTCTGGCGCAGGGGCGCCACGGGCATCTACAATGTCGCCGGGCGCGAGCCGGCGAGCCGGTACGATTTCGCCGTCCGGCTGTGCGAGGTCTTCGGACTTGACCGGTCGCTCGTCACGCCCGTCCGGACCGGCGAGCTCAGGCAGAGGGCCCAGAGGCCGGAGGACTCCTCGCTCGACGTGTCGAAGGTCGAGCGGGCGCTGGGCCGCAGGATGCTCGACGTCAGGGGCGGGCTGGAGAGGATGAGGGAGCTTTGGGAGAGGCTCCCGCCCCAAGAGGCGGCACCGGCGCCGGAAGAGGCCTGAGCTGGAAGGCGCAAGGCGCAAGGCGCAGGGCGCGAGGGATGAAGGCGCAGGGCGCAGGGGTCAAGGGAGAGCAAGCAAAGAAGTTGGCTCTCCCCTTGCCCCTTGCGCCGTGCGCCCTGCGCCTTTCTATTTAAGCATCCCCTTCAGCTTCTTGAACTCCTTCTCGCTCACGCATGCGCCGGCGTGCGCCAGCTGCTCCAGCGAGAGCTCCCTGTTCTTCGGGAGCTTGCAGGTGTCCTTGAACGCCTCGTCGAAGTCCGCCTGCGGGAGCTTGACCTTCTTGATAATCTTGGTCTTAGGGTCTATCTTGATCGCGCTGTGATAGGCTACCTGCCTCCCGTCATGACCCGACCGGCCGAAGAACAGGCCGTTTATCGAGGACTGGACGCCGGCCAGGCCGGCGATGTAGACCTCCTTGCCCCGGCTGCGCTTGTACAGCCAGACGATAAAGTCGCCCTTCTTGACTGGCTTCTTGGCCTTCGTGTAGAAGATGTTCCGGCCATGGATCCCGGGCGAGGCCAGCTCGTGCTTGTCGAGCCAATGTATGAAATGCTTCACATCTACGAACTCGTCCGAGGTCAGGGTTACAAGGTACTTCGGCATCCGACCACCGCCACATGTATCGGATTCGGACGATTTCAATGTTTCCCAAGGGGGTCCGCCCGGCCGGCAGCAAGGATATTATATTGGCAGGGCGATACCATTTCCGCTGAGGGTGGGTGGTAAATGCAGCTCACGAACAGGAATGGTGAAAGTGGTGCGGGCGTTACCGGTCTGAACGAGCTGGATTTCGCGGCCCCCCCCTGAACGCGCGCCGTATATATCGAAGAACGGTCGGGATACGTTTGTCCCGCTCAGGGCAGGTCGGTTCAGCTATGCGGACAGCCGGCGGTGGCCTGTTTCGCCCAGCCGGGCACCCGAAGGGCCCATTCGCCCCGGGAAACGGCCGGGGCAGGAGGCCGGCCAGGGTCACCGCCGGGGGAGCCGCGCAAAGCAAGGTCGGCCGGGCGCCCTTCCGCCCGATACCCCAAGAGCGCCTGAACCCGATGGAGGCCGAGTTCAAAAAGCGCTTCGGCGTCCGGCCCAGGCCGCGTCTGAGCATCAAGAAGTGGTACTACCCCCACGGCGCCCACGCTGTCACGGACGGCGGCGCCGGGCTCCTGACCCCGCTCTACGTCACGGACGTCCTGGGGGGCAACGTCGGCCACGTCGGCCTCGTCAGCGCCGTCGGCTCGCTGGAGCTCTTCATCGGGCTGGGCGTGGCGCTCGGGGTGATGTCGGCCTGCAGCCACTCCGTCTCGACGCTCGCGGTGACCGAGAACACGGAGGAGAAGCGCTGGACGAGGGAGCTCAGCGCCTACATATGGCTGGGCAGCGTAGGGGGGATTGTGGGGCTCTTGGCCGGCGCCATATGGATGGAGGTGGCGGGCTGGTCCTACCCGGCAGAGACGGCCATGAGGGCGCTCTTCGTGCTCCTGGGCATCGCCTCCATCGGCGCCGGCCTGGCCGCCGCCCGCATGGTCCCGGAGGCGCCCGCGCGTTCCTTCGCTCCACGAAAGATAGACAGGCTCATCATCCTGCGCGGGCGGCTGATGGAGAAGACGCGCTTTCTGCCCCTTTGGATGTACCGGCTGAAGTACCGCCATGGCGGCTCCCTTCACAGGATAAGGAGGGCCGCCGTGTCCGTCCCGCGGGCGCTGAAATGGTACTATCTTTCGGCATTGCTGTTCTACGCCGGCACGCAGACCGTGTTCACGCCCTTGCCGATCTTCCTCAGCGAGAGCGCCCGTTTCACAGATGCCGACATCTTCGCCATTTATCTTTTAAATTCGGCCGCGTCCACGGCGCTGTACTTCCGGGCCGGTGAGTGGACCGCCCGGCTCGGCGAGAAACGGGTCCTTGCCGGCGTGAACGTGCTCCGCTTCGGGGTGTTCGCCGGCTTCGGGGCCATCGCCCTCGTGCTCAGCGCTGGTATCAGCATGCCCCTCTTCTTGCCGCAGGCGGCGCTGCTCCTCCTGATGGTCGGCTCCGGGCTGCTCTGGGCGTTCATGATGATAGCCTCCACGGCCCTCGTTTCCCGCCGTGCCCCGCCGGCCACGAAGGGCGAGAACATGGGGATATTCCAGGCAGTCGTGTACGCCGGCTCCATCCTGGGCGCGCTGGCGGGAGGGGGGATAGCCCTGGTCGCCGGCTACGGCTCGGTGTTCTTCTCGGGCGCCGCCATGGCAGGCGCCGGCGTGCTGCTCCTTCTGGCCAACACGGGGCTGGATGGCCCCATTGACAGCACGCGCGGCCGGGAATGGCAGGAACCCGCATGAGCGGGCCGGCCCTCGGCACCGCTATCGGCCCGCGAGGCAAAAGGTATATGAAGTGCTTATGGCATTAGCGGGGTTGCGCCAGAAAAAGGAGGAGTACCCCTGCGTGTGACTGTCCGGGACGCCGACACCGGAACCAAGGTCGAAATGGACCTTGAGCCCCACAACACCATCGAGGAGATAATCGAGAGCGCGGCCAGCTACTGGGAGAAGGAGGTCGGGGCCTACGTCCTGCGCCACGGGGGGAGCATACTCCGGGGCCAGGTGCCCATCTCGCAGTCCACGATACGCGAGGCGGACGTCCTGGAGCTCATCCCCGACCCCGAAGGCGGCTGAGCGGGGAGAAGGGGCCCTATGCCCAAGCTGCCGGCGGACCTGCTTCAAAAAAGGCTCAGGACAGAGCTAGACATGTGCAGGAAGGAGCTGCCCAGGTACGGCTTCGACGTCTCCGACCCTGCGTTCTGCTGCTTCCCGGTGACCATCCGCGTGACGATGCGCGGCGTCCCGGGGCCGGTACTGAAGGAGGGGGGGGTGACCAGCTCCTCCACCCACAGGTTCACCATGAAGATAACCGACGAGTACCCCTACCACAAGCCCATCGTCATCTGGGAGACGCCGATTTTCCACCCCAACATAATGACCCCGGAGGACGGCGGGTTCGTTTGCACGAAGCTCCTGGACGAGTGGTCGTTCAACGCCAACCTGCTCCAGTTCATCCAGGGGCTGGAGACGCTCCTTTCCAACCCCAACTCGGACAACGCCTACATATCCGACAGCTGCGTCAAGGCGGCCAAGTACTTCTCCAAGCGCCCCTGGCGGCCCCCGGCCATCATCCGCGAGAAGAGCGTCCTGAAGAAGCCCCGGGTGGTGTCCTCGCACCATCCCGGCCACCAGAAGTGAGGGGCGCCCATGCCCGGGGGAAAGCGGCTGCGGCTCGTTGTCTTCGATTGCGACGGGGTGCTAGCGGACTCCGGCAGCTCCTGGGAGTACGTCCACCAAAGCTTCGGCGTGGACAACAACGATTCGCTGGCCGCCTATTTGCGGGGCGAGTTCGACGACGCCGAGTTCATCCGCAGGGACGTCCGGCTCTGGCTCGGCCTCTTCGGCAGGGTCCACATCTCGAAGATAACGGGCATACTTGACACCATCCCCCTCATCAGCGGCGCGCAGGAGGCCGTGGGCGAGCTCCGAAAGCGCGGGATTAGGACGGCCATCGTGAGCGCCGGCCTCGAACCGCTCACGACCCGCGTTGCCAGGACCTGCGGCATAGACATCAACCTCTCGAACGGCCTGGAGACGGACAGCGACGGCTACCTGACCGGCGAGGGCATCGTGCGCGTCCCCCTGGGAGGCAAGGGCGCTGTGGTGCGCTCTCTCATGGCCGAGCTCGGAGTGGAGAAGGACGAGTGCGCCGCGGTGGGCGACCGCATCTGGGATTCGATGATGTTCGACGAGGTCGGGACGCGCATCGCGTTCAACCCGGCCGACGGCGAGGTAGGCGACTGCGCCGACGTCGTCGTCCGCAAGAAGGACCTCAGAGAGGTGCTCACGTATCTTTTTTGATCATTTTGGCCCTTCGTCCCCGGCGCCATCTCCAGGCGACCGCTCCGGTGGCCCCCGCCGCCGCGACGACCGCCGCGGCCGGGGCGAGCGGGCCGATGACAATCTGGGCGTGTTGGGACAGGTTGGTGCCTGCCTGGACGCCGTTGAGGCGAGCCTCGCCCTCCACCCAGACCTCGACGGTGCGGTTGCACATTCGTGCCGGTACCGTCGCCGTGAGCACGAATGTCCCCGAGCCCGAGCCCCTCACCGTGAACGTGCACGGGTTGCAATAGACCGCCCACCGGGCGGAGTTCAACGTGCGGATGTAGATATCCACATCCGTCCCGGACGGGTTGTCCACGGTGAGCGTCCCCTCGAGGGTGACCTCCTGGTCGTAGTAGCTCGCGTTGAGCTCCATCGTCTCGGGTGAGAGGGATATTGAGAGCTGTGGGTACACCGGAGGGGCGGCCTGCACCGGAGGCGCTCCCGCCGGGAGGGCCATGAGCGCGAGGGCGCCCAGCGCGGGCAGGACCGGTCTCACGGCCCGGCCCCCCTACCGGTCATCCGCCTTCGCCGCCGTCTCCACGCCACCGCGGCGGCCGCCACCGCCGTGACGATTGCCGCAAGCGCCCCCAGATGCGGCAATATGTCCTCGAGCCGGGTCGTGTAGTCTATCTTGTGCGGATTGGTCAGGTTGAAGTATTTCTCGACCGGCAGCCTGGTAACCCTCACCGTGAACGGGGGCGAGGTGTTGGAGGCGACGACGTCCCCGCGCCGGTAGGCCAGGCCCTGCACGGTGATGTTGCCCGTCATGTTGACGGTGGAATCCGCCATCTTGAACGAGCAGGTGAACGGCCGCTCGCCGGACCCCCGGAAGTAATGGACCTCCGGCTTGCACGCCGCGCTCCAGCCGGGAGGGGGCATTGTGAAGAGCGACACATCGATATCGAGCTGGAGCGGGTCGTCGAGCGAGAGCGTCCCGTTGAACTCGTACCAGCGTCCCGAGGCGTTCCAGACCACGTCCATCCCGGTGGCCTCGAGCGCTATGGAGATGGATGCGGGGCGCTCCGGCTCGGCCGGGGCTGGAGCATCGAAGAGAAGGAGCAGGGGTACCAGGATCGCCAGGACCCGGGCAAGGGACATCACCTATATCTTCTACTCCCCGATATATAATCCCATCGCTCCAAAGCTCTTTATCCCCCCAGCCCAATCCACGGCCGGAGGGCCATGCCCAACAACCGCTACTCGCGGCAGCTCATTTTGCCCCAGCTGGGCAAGGAGGGCCAGCAGAGGCTCCGTTCATCGAAGGTGCTCCTGGTCGGCGCCGGCGGGACGGGAGGCGCCATCGCCTGCCTTCTCGTCAGGGCCGGCATCGGAAAGCTCACGCTACTGGACCGCGACGTCGTCGAGCCCTCGAACCTCCACCGCCAGCAGCTCTTCGGGGAGAAGGACATCGGCGCGCCCAAGGCCTATCTCGCGCCGGAGGTCCTCAGGAGCATGAACTCCGAGGTGGAGGTGGTCGGCCTGGCGGAGGATTTCTCGCCCGCCAACGCCGAGAGGCTCGTGGCCGGCTCGGACATCGTGATGGACGGCACGGACAACCTGGAGACGCGCTTCATCATCAACGACGCCTGCGTCAAGCTCGGCAGGCCCTGGATCTACGTCGGGGCCATCGGCACGTACGGGATGCGGGCGTTCATCCGGCCCGACCGGGGCGCCTGCCTGCGCTGCTTCATCCCGAGCGCGCCCGGCGCCGGCACGGTGCCGACCTGCGCCACCGCCGGGGTGCTCAACACCGTCCCGGCGATAATGGGCGCCCTCGCCGCCAGCGAGGCGATGAAGTATTTGGCCGGGGCCCCGGTCTCGGAGAAGCTCCTGGTCCTCGACGCCTGGACGGAGGAATACCACTCGATCTCGCTTTCCAGGCGGAAGGACTGCCCCTGCTGCGGCAAGCGCCGGTTCGAGTTCCTGGAGGCCCCCGTCCAGACGAAGGTGCAGGTGCTCTGCGGCCACGACAGCGTCCAGATAACCCCGCCCAGGCCGGCGGCCCTCGACCTGCAGAGGCTCGCCGCGGCGTTTTCGGAATCGGGCGACGTCGAGGTCCACGGCCTCTGGCTCGTCCTCGTCGCCGGCCAGCACCGCATCACCATCTTCAAGAACGGGCGCGCCCTGATCTCGGGCACCAACGACGAGAAGACGGCGCGGGCGCTATACGCGAGATATGTGGGGAATTGACCCAATCCCTGTGGAAGGCGCAAGGCGCAAGGCGCAGGGCGCAAGGCTTGAGGCGCAAGGGTGAAGGCGCGAGGGACAAGGGGACCATAGTATTCCTCCCAGTTCCTTGCCCCTTGCGCCTTCACCCTTGCGCCTCAAGCCTTGCGCCCTGCGCCCTGCGCCCTGCGCCTTCCCCTTACAATATCTCCCCGGGCCGTATCCTCTGGGCCGCCTCGCGCAGCGTCCGGGCGTCCTCCTCCAGCTCCTTCTTCTCCCGGGCCGCCTCCTCCTCGCGGATGCGCCGGTCGAGCTTCTCGGCGCAGATGCGCCGGTCGCGCTGGACCTCCTGGTCCTTCGGGTTGTAGTCCAGCGACTTGTCGTACGCCGGCACGGCCTCGTCCAGCCGCCCGAGGAACTCGAGCGCCCGGCCCTTGTTGTGCCAGGCCACCGGGTTCTTCGAATCTATCTTGAGCGCCCTCTCGTAGGCGTCGAGGGCCATCTCGTGGTGCCCAAGCGCCGAGAGCGCCGCCCCGCGGTTCACGTGGGCGTTGACGTAGCGGTCGCTGACCGAGAGGGCGATGTCGAAGCACCTGAGGGCGTGCTGCGGGTCGCCCAGGTTCATCAGCGCGACGCCCTTGTTGTACCAGGTGTGCTCGTCTTTGGGGGCGAGCACCGTGGCGCGCTCGTACGCCTTGAGGGCCTCGCCGTGCTTCTCGAGCCCGGTGAGCGCCGTGCCCTTGTTCATCCAGGCGATGTCGTCGCGCCGGTTGAGCTCTATCGCCTTTTCGAAGCACGAGACGGCGGCCTCGGCGTTACCCAGCTCGAAGACCGCCACGCCGATGTCCACCCAGCAGTCCTGCAGGTTCGGGTTGGACGAGATGGCCCGGTGGTACTCCCGCGCCGCCTCCTTGGTCAGCCCCAGGTCGTGCAGGGCGCTCGCCTTGTAGTACCAGCCCAGCTCGTAGTCGGACTTGTAGCGGATGCCCTTGTCGAAGCACTCCACCGCCGCCACGTGCTCGCCCTCCCTGGCGAGCGCGCTGCCCTTGCCCACCCAGGCCTTGTAGTGGTCCGGCGAAAGCTCGAGGGCGTTGTCGAAGCACTCCACCGCCTCCTCGGAGCGGTCCAGCCGGTAGAGCGCCGCGCCCTTGTGGTACCAGGCCTCGGCGTTGTCCGAGTTTATCTCGAGGGCCTTCTCGAAGCAGTCCAGGGAGTCCTCGACCTCGCCCTGCTCGAATAGGGCGTTGCCCTTCTCGTCCCAGGGCCGGTCGTACTGGGGGTTGATGTCGATGGCCCTGTCGAAGCACTCCACCGCGTCCTTGAGCTTGCCCAGCTGCCGGTGGAGGCTGCCCTTGTTGAACCAGCCCTCGGCGTTCCTGGGGTTGATCTCGATGGCCTTGTCGAAGCACTCGAGCGCCCGCTTTATCTTGTTGAGCTTGGTGAGCTCCCAGCCCTTGAGGTTCCAGGGCTCCTCCATCGACGGGTCCAGGTCGATGGCCTTGTCGAAGCACTTGATGGCGTCGCGGGGCTGGCCCAGCCTGGCATGGGTCGAGCCCTTCTGCAGCCAGGCGTCCGTGAACTTCGGGTCCAGCGCCACCGCCTTCTCGTAGGATTCGACCGCGTCCCAGTTGCGCCCGACCTTGCCCAGGCACAGGCCGCGGAAGTAGTAGATGTTGGGGTACTGCGGGTCGACCAGTATCGCCCGGTCGTAGGCGCGCAGCGCCTCCTCCGGCCGCTCGCCCAGAAGCAGCGCCCGTCCCTGGCCGATGAGGGCGTCGACGTACCTCTCGTCCATCGAGAGCGCCTTCGAGAACGCCTCGATGGCGTCCTCGACCCGCCTGAGGTTGAGCAGCGACACGCCCTTGGCCCACCAGAGCTCCTTGTTTCCGGGGTCGAGCTCTATCGCGCGGTCGAACGCCTCCAGCGCCTCGCCGTCGCGGGAGAGCGCCTGGAGGGCCTTGCCCTTGTTCGCCCAGGCCTCGCCGAAGTCGCCCTTGAGCTTTATCGCGCTCTCGAAGCACTCCAGCGCCTCCGCCTCCCGCTTGAGCTTGCGCAGCGCCCGGCCCTTGCTGTTGTGCGCCCGAAAGTCGGTCGGGTTGGCCTCGATGGCCTTGTCCAGGCACTCGATGGCCTCCTCCACCCGCCCGAGCCGCTCCAGAAGGTCCAGCTTGCTCTTCCAGGCGTTGTCGTAGTTGGGGTTGATCTCGAGGGCCTTGTCGTAGCTTCCTATCGCCTGCTCGTCGTCTTGGAGCTCCTCGTATATGGCGCCCGTGCGCCACCAGGCCTCCTCGTTTCTCGAATTGAGCTTGAGGGCCCGCTTGTAGCACTTGAGGGCGTCCTCCACCTTCATGAGCTCGTGCAGCGCCGTCGCCTTGCGGAACCAGATGTCGTCGTCCTTGGGCTTGAGGCGGAGTATCTTGTTGTAGCAGATGATGGCGTCCTGGATCCGGCCTATCCTACGCAGGAGCTCGCCCTTGGCGCGCCAGAGCTGGTCGTCGTCGGGCCGTATCCGGAGAAGGATGTCGTAGACCTTGATGGCCTCCTCGTCGCGCCCCAGGCTCCGCAGCGCCACCGCCTTGTTCTGGAGCGCCGACTCGAGCTTGGGCCTGAGGGCCAGCGCCCGGTCGTAGCACCTGACGGCCTCCTCGAGCTTGTCTATCTTGAAAAGCACGTTGCCCTTGTTGTTCCAGGCCTCTATGTTCTTGGGCTCGCCGGCGAGCACCCGGTCGAAGCAGGGCAGGGCGTCCATGTGCCGGCCCAGCGAGTAGAGCACCTCGCCGCGGTGCTGCCAGGCCTTGAGGTTCTCCGGGTTGATCGTGACGGTCCTCTCGAAGCACCGCAGCGCCTCGTCGATGAGCTTCTTTCCCAGGTACATCTCGCCCAGCGCGAACCAGGCGGGCTCGAAGTTGAGGTTTATCATGGTCGAGCGGTCGAAGCAGGCTATTGCCTCGTCGTCCCGGCCGAGCTTGCGCAGCACCGCGCCCTTCTTGTACCAGGCGTTGAAGTCGTTTTGGTTCGTGGCGATGGCGTTGTCGTAGCAGGCCAGCGCCTCCTCGAAGCGCCCGGCCTTCACGAGCACGTCCTCGAGCCGGTTCCAGGCGTCGGCGTTCTTCGGGTTGAGCGCAAGCACCCGGTTGTAGGCCTCCACGGCCTCGTTCACGAGCTTCATGCGCTCGACTATGAGCCCCCGGATGTACCAGCCCTGCTCGTTGTTGGGCTCGAGCTCCAGCGAGCGCTTGAGCGCGGTCAGGGCCTCGCCGTGCTTGTCGAGGTGGTGGAGCGCCTCGCCCTTGTGGAAGAGGGTCTGGGCGTCGTTTTCGTTGAAGCGGAGTATCTGGTCATATGTCTTGACCGCCTCCACCCAGTTCTTCTGGGCCCGGAGGGTCTCGGCCTTGTACCGGTAGGCTATCTCCGTCTCCGGCCTAAGCTTTATGGCCATGTCCAGGGCGCGTATCGCAAGATCGGCCTTGCCGATGAAGTGGAGCGCCCGGCCCTTGTTGGTCCAGGCGTCGTGGTCCTTGGGGTTGTTGTCCAGGAGCCAGTCGAAGCACGATATCGACTCCTCGTAGCGGCCCAGGTTGAACAGGCAGTAGCCCTTGCCGTGCCACACCTTCTCGGTGGGGCTCATCTCCATGAGCCGGTCGTAGACCATGAGGGCCTCGTCGTAGCGCTCCAGCGAGTACAGCGCGTCGGCCTTCATCTCCCAGCTCTCGACGTCGTCGGGCTTGAGCTCGAGGACGCGGTCGAGGCTGCGGATGGCCTGGGGCATCTGCTGCAGGCCGAAGAGCGCCCCGGCCGAGGCCTTCCAGGCCTCCACGAAGTTGGGGTTGACCAGTGTCGCCCGGTCGAAGCAGGCGACGGCCTCCTGGGGCCGGCGGAGCTTCACCAGGACGTCGCCCTTCTTGAACCAGGCGTTGAAGTCGTTTTGGTTCTGCTTTATGGCGTTGTCGTAGACCTCGAGGGCGTCCTCGAGGCGGCCGGCCTTGACGAGGGCGTCCTCCTTGCGCTTCCAGGCCTCGTTGTTCTTGGGGTTGAGCCTCGTGATCTGGTCCCAGGAGTCGAGCGCCTCCTGGAAGAGCCCCAGCGCCTCGAGCGCCAGCGCCTTGTCGAACCAGCACCTCTCCGAGCGCGGCTCGAGCTCGAGTGAGCGGTTGTAGGACTTGAGGGCGTCCTGGTGGCGGCCGAGCTCCGAGAGGGCGGTCCCGCGGTTGTGGTGGACCTCGGCGTCGCGCGGGTTGAGCTTGATGACCATGTCGTAGGCCTTGACGGCCTCGCCGGGGTTCTTCAGCTTGCGGCAGGCCGCCGCCGTGTTGCGCCAGGCCTCCTCCAGGTTGGGCCGGACCTTGAGCGCCTTGTCGTAGGAGTCCACCGCCTCCTTGTACCTCTCCAGCCGGTAGAACACGTTGCCCTTGGCGTTCAGCACCTCGGCGTTGGAGGGGTCCATGCCCAGGACGCGGTCGTAGGTCTTGAGGGCGTCATCGTACCTTTCCAGGCCGTAGAGCGAGTGCCCCTTGCCGGTCAGGAGGGCCTTGTCGTCCGGGTGGGCTATCAGCGCCTTGTCGAAGGACTGGGCGGCGTCGATGTACTTGCCCAGGCGCAGGAGGGTCTCGCCCCGCGGGCCCCAGACGTCCGGATGGGTCGGGTTGAGCTCGGTGACGCGGTTGAACGACTTCTGGGCGATGTTCCAGTCCCTGGCCTCGAAGGCGAGCAGGCCGAGCTGGTACCAGGCCTCCCAGTGGGTGGGCTGGATGCCGACGCACTTGTCCAGGGCCTCCATAGCCTCGCGCTTTCTCTGGAAGTGGACGAGCACGAGCCCCTTCTCGTAGTAGGCCAGGGCGTTCATCGGGTCGATCTCGAGCACCCGGTCGAAGCACGAGAGGGCCTCGGCGGGCTTGCCCAGCTTGGTGAGCCCCACGCCCTTCTTGAACCAGGCGTCCTTGTCGCCCGGGGCGCTCTCGAGCACCCGGTCGAAGCACATCACGGACTCGTTGTACTTGCCTATCTCGTGCAGGGCGTTGGCCTTGTTGTACCAGGCCTCCATCCGGGTCGGGTTGATGGAGATGGCGCGGTCGTAGGCCTGGATGGCCTCCATTATCCGGCCCAGCTTCTTTAGCGCCACGCCCTTGTTGATGCACACGTCGACGTCGTTGGGGTTGAGCTCCAGCACCCGGTCGTAGCACCGGACGGCCTCGTTGTACTGGCCCAGGTAGTGGTACGCCACGCCCTTGTTGTTCCAGGCCTTCTCGTAGTCGGATTTCAGCCCGGTGGCCCGGTCGAAGGCCTGGATGGACTCGATGTGCTTTTCGAGGTGCATCAGGGCGACGCCCTTGTTGTACCAGGCCTTCTCGTTCTTCGGATTGAGCTGGAGCACCCGGGAGTAGCAGTCGATGGCCTCGACGTACTTCTTCATGTCGTCGAGGGCGTTGCCCTTGTTGTACAGCGCCGACTCGAAGTCGGGCTTGAGCTTGAGGGCCTTGTCGTAGTTCTCGATGGCCTTTGCCAGGTCACCGTAGGAATAGGCGACGTTCCCGAGCCTGAGATAGGTTTCCGGGTTCCCCACGAGCTTTCCGGTGGATTCCTCGACCTCCTTGACCTTCTGGCTGATGAGGTCGACCACCGCCCGGTCGCCCTTGGCCAATTGGAATTTCGCGTCCTTGTCGACGTCGAGCGAGACGCCCATGCGGTTCATGAGCAAATTGAGCTGGTTGGCCATCGCCTCGAGCTGCGCCTCGGACAGGCCGCGCACGTTGATGGACTTGATCTGCTGGACGACGTCCCCCTCCGAGACGAACGACATCGCGTCGCCGTATGTCGTGGGGCCGACGGATATCGAGGCCGGGCCCTTCATCGGGGCGCGGCGCCGAAGCCCCCCGGTGTCGTCCAGAAGGCCCCCTCCGGTCATCTTCTGGCCGCATTTTGAGCAGGACTTGGCGTCGTCCGGGTTGAGGAACCCGCACTTGCTGCACCGGGGCATAATCAGACCTGACCTTGGGTTGATGTTGTATCGATATAATTATTAATAAAGGTATTGTGGAAGGCGCAAGGCGCAAGGCGCAAGGCGCAAGGGGCGAAGGCGCAAGGCGGAAGGGTCAAGGAACAAGGAGATCAAATGGATTGGAGCTCCCCCTTTCCCCTTGCGCCTTGTCCCTCGCGCCTCAAGCCTTGCGCCTCGCGCCTTGCGCCTTGCGCCTTTCCACAATCCATTTCTCCGCCACCCTTCCGACCCAGCAATGATGACAGGCATAGACGTTCTTCTCGTCCTCGCCCGTCGCTATGCGGTGGCTGCGGGTGGTCGCGCCGCAGAGGGCGCACTTGCCGTCCTGGATATCCAAGATAAGGCGGCTCTTGTCGAGCTCGTCCCATTTGCCGGCCGCGGCAAGGTCGATGAGGTCCCGGACGAACTCGCTGGCCGAGCGGACGGGGCGGTAGGCGCCCCGGGTTATCCAGCGGACGGCCGCGGCGTTGTCGTACACGATGTAGGCGTCCTCCAGGATGTGCACGCCGACGGAGCGCTCCGCCTCGCCGGTGAAAGTCGCCTCGAGGTGCGCAAGCAGCGCCTCTTTCGTGCGCAGCACCGTCCTCTCCGATATCACGGGCTGGTCGCCCTCGAGCCAGTGGATGACGCGGTTCATTCCGATGACATTGCCGTTGCCCGACAGCTTGAACGCCCGGACGGTCTCGATGGTCTTGGCCAGGGCGAGCTGAGACTCCTCCTGGCTCAGCGCCTTACCCGATGCCATGTACTGCCGGGCGACCCCCAGCATCTCGCCCATCGTCAGGAAGAACCGCAGCCGGAGGAAGCATTCCAGGTGGAACATCGCCCCGCGGAACACCGTCGTCTGCGTCCCCTGCCCCGTGCCCCTTGCCCCCTGCCCCCCCCCCCCCGTCCCCTGCCCCGTGCCCCTTGCCCCTTGCCCCCCGGTCGGTTTCCCGCAGAACACGCAGTGCTCCCGGTCATCGGCGAGCTCCTTCTTCACGGCCTTGAAGTGGCCGCAGGGGCACCACTCCAGGAACGTGGCCCGGGGGTTCTGGCGCGTGCCGTACTCCGAGGCGACCCGGGCGGCCCGGCGCAGGCCCGTCGCGCCGCACGACGGGCACCTGCCGGGATCGCGCTCCCCCTCCTGCAGGTCGTCCTTGCTCAGCTTGTCGCGCGAAAACTCCATGTCCCGCCACTTGATGAAATAGACGCAGTCGTGCGCGACGCGGGGCCTTTCCGCCCTGAGCCCGGCGAGGGTGTCGCGGCTCCAGGCCCGGCACTCGTTGCGGACCGCCTCCACGCAGTGGTCGCAGAGCTCCCCGAACTGGAGCACGTCCCCGCCCTCGAACCAGGCAAAGACGGGGTTCAGCGGCTCGACCTCCTCCCTGGTAGGCCCTCCGACCGCTCCGCTCCCTCTGCCCCCGGTGCCCTTCCTGCCCCTCACGCCCTTCACGCCCTTCACACCCTTTCTGTTCTAGTGCATTCCAGCCCTGCTGCCCCGCTGCCCTGCTGCCCTGCTGCCCTGCTGCCCTGCTGCCCTGCTGCCCCGCTGCCCTGCTGCCCTGCTGCCTTCTCCCTTTCCCTAGCCCATCCTCTGCCGGCAGACCGTCAGTATCTCCCTGAGCCGGTCCTCGGCGAAGGCGGTGTTGGCCTCGAGCTCCTTGCGGGCCCGGGCGGCGTAGTCCTGGTCCCGCAGCCCGCCCAGGTTGATCTCGACGTTCAGCGCGGCGCCCCTCAGGGCGGCGTAGAGCATGAGACCGCCGACGCCGGCGTCGCTCGCCGCGCTCGGGTTCCCCTTGGAGGCTAGGACCCGCAGGAGGTCCAGGGCGTTGGAGCACTTGCGCGTCAGCTTGAGGGGGACCGCGGTCGCGCCCTTCATCGCCTCCTGGATCGCCTTGGAGCGCTCCACCTTGGCCTGCCCGGACTCCTTGGGCATCGAGTAGGCGGCGGTCACGCGCCCGTAGGCGGCGGTGTCCTCGTCCACGACGGCGAGCAGGTCCCGCCGGAAGTTCTCGAGCTTGCCCAGGGCGTCCTGGAGCTCCGGCCCGGAGCCCTCGTATCCCGGCCGGCCGATGGTCAGGCGCGCCACCATGCAGCCGAGCGCGGCGCCCAGGGAGCCCGCCAGCGCCGAGACGCTCCCGCCGCCCGGCGCCGGCACCGCCGAGGCGACCCCGTCGACGAAATCGCGAACCGTCCCCGATGTGAGTTCCGCCATGAGCATCAATTCCGCGGCGCCATGACAGGAAGGTCATATAAAGGTTGCTGGGAAATGCTTTCAGGCGCGATATCGATGAGGCGGGGGCGCAAGGCGAATGGGTGGAAGGCAGGAAGGCAGAAAGGCAGCAAGGCAGAAAGGCAGGAAGGCAGAAAGGCAGGAAGGCAGAAAGGCAGCAAGGCAGAAAGGCAGCAAGGCAGAAAGGCAGCAAGGCAGAACGGGATGGCAGCAAGGTAGCAAGGCAGGAAGGGTGAAAGGGGGAGGATTGTAATCCCTTACTGCCCTCCTGCCTTCCTGCCCTCCTGCCCTCCCTTGCTGCCTTCCTGCCTTCCTCCCTTGCTGCCTTGCACCCTCGCGCCTTGAGAGCGGAGCGTCGAACAGATGGACACGGTCGGACAGATAGTGGGCGGCGAGCACTCCGGGGTGCTCGTGCGGCAGAGGAGCGGCAGCGGCCTGGAGCTCGGGACGCTGCTCGTGGCGCCCGTCGACGAGACCGGGAGCGAGTACGCCCTGCTCCAGGTCTTCGACCTGCTCTACGGGAGCCAGCTCGAGCCGCGCGTTCTGGAGATGATGAGCGGCATGGGCCTCGAGGGCTACGGCGAGGGCGCCGACTTCATGGAGAGGAACCTGCGAAACTACGTCATGGCCCGGGCCCGGGCGCTGGTGCAGGTCCGGCGTTCGGGCGACGGGTACTCCATCCGGATGCCCAAGCGGCTGCCGCACTTCTTCTCCGAGCTCCGGCTGGCCGACGCCTCCCACCTCCGTTTCCTGGAGAAACCCAAAAACCCCGTCCTCCTGGGCAAGGTCCGCTCCGGCTCGACCGTCATCGACGTGGACGTCTTCCTGGACGGCAGCGACCTCTTCTCCCACCACGTGCTGATTCCGGCCACGACCGGCCGGGGCAAGAGCAACCTGGTCAAGGTCATGCTCTGGAGCGTGATAGGGCAGCCCTACTGCGGGCTGCTCGTGCTCGACTCCCACGACGAGTACTACGGGCGCGGCGGGCCCGGCCTCAAGGACCACCCCGAGGCCAGGACGGGGCTGGTCTACTACTCGCCCGCGCCTCCGAAGGGCGCCGTCTCGCTGCGGTTCAACCTCAGCCTTCTGCGGCCCTGGCACTTCCGGGGCATCGTCCCCCTCACTGACGCCCAGTACGAGGCGATGCGCGCCTTCCACAACCGGTTCGGGGACCGCTGGATTTCCGCGCTCATGACCACGCCCGAGCAGGAGGCCGAGGAGAGGCTGCGCGTGCAGCAGATAACCGCAAGCACCCTGAAGCGGCGGCTGGACCTAGTCCTGGGCGTCCATGTCGGCCCGGACGGGTTCGTGAAGAGCCGCACGCACGTCTTCGTCACGGACGGCGGTGAATCCACCGTCCTCGACATCTGCAACCGCCTCGAGGAGGGAAAAAAGGTCCTCGTGGACACCTCCCGCCTCTCCGACCAGGCCGAGCTGATAATCGGCAGCATCATCGCATCCGAGCTTCTGGACAGGTACAAGGGCTACCGCACGGCCGAGGAGGGGCACGGGAAGCCGGTCGTGTCCATGGTCATAGAGGAGGCGCCGCGCGTGCTGCGCGCCGAGGAAGGCGAGTCCAGCATCTTCGGCACCATCGCCCGCGAGGGCCGCAAGTTCCGCGTGGGCCTCGTGGCGATAACCCAGCTGGCGAGCCTCATCCCCCGGGAGATCCTCGCCAACCTCAACACCAAGATAATCCTGGGAAACGAGATGCGGGCCGAGCGCGACGCGATAATCGGCAGCGCCTCGCAGGACCTGGGCAGCCAGGGCCACCTCATCGCCTCGCTGGACAGGGGCGAGGCCATCGTGAGCTCCGTGTTCACGAAGTTCGCGATACCCATCCAGATACCGCTCTTCGAGAGCCTGGTGCCCGAGAAGAAGGCGGAGGCGAGGAAGGAGAAGATACGACTTGTAGGGTGAGCACGGAAGATGGACGGGGCCGGTTGGTCGAGAGGGCGTTCTACATCGAGCCAAGGGATTCTGAAGCGCTATCATTCTTAATAATCACGGCCTTGATATTCTTCGGCCTCCAGATGGGGATTTTTCTTGGCATCTTCCTTGGGCTCATTCCGGACAAGTTGTCCTGGTTTGCGTTCCGTGGACCGTTCTGATCGCTATCTTCATGTTCTTTGGGGCCGGCGAGACCAGGTATGCGTTCAAGGTCAGGTCGGGGAAACTGGACTGGGACCCATACAAGAAAGGGAATCCTTGCGAGGAAATGGATTCCGTTGGCCGAGACAAGCACTGAGGAGGTTCATATCGTGAGGGGGGGGAATCCATCGGTTTCAACCAGTTGAAAGAGACATTCATCGGGTTCGACCGAATTTCGAGGGCCTTTTTTTCGGCGGACCTTGCCCGCGAGGACGAATGCAGGCGGTCGATCATCGAGTACTACGGCAATGTCAGGAGACACAAACGGGGGCTCAACAAGGGCGAGGTGAAAATACTTCACGAAGCCGCGCGCCGGATCATGCAATCGTCCATATTGTTGGAGGACCGCGACGGGCACCTGGTTTGCCAGCCCATCGAAAAAAAGAACCTGAAGGACTCCAGGGCCTTCGAGGGGTTCATCCGCCGGAAGGTGAAGTCCGTCGTGTGAACAGAAACCTATAAGCAATAAGACGCCGGTCCACAATCCGGTGACGATGGCCGAGGAAGAGCCGCCCGAAGAGGGCTCCGCGAAATCCGATGACGCACACGATCGCGGCCCCCTCCTCTGGCCCCGTTTCTACGGCCCCTCGGTGGAATACAACCGGCCGGCCTTCGACAGGCACGGCATCCTGGTGCTGGCGGCGGCCGCCACCGCCCCCTTCCTCGCAACCGGGCTCCTGCTCCTGCGGGGAAGCGCCGAGAGCGGCCGGGTGGAGCTGCGCCTCGTCCGCGGCCAGCTTTCGGACGCGGCGAGATTCGAGTCCCTGCTGCGCAGAAAGACCAAGGATGTGGAGTGAGCGCCGCGCCCGCCTAAATTCCCCACGCCCCCCCGGGCGCCGCTATTAAATACCAGTCAGTCCCTTATATACGCATGGAAGGAGGTATCGCCGGTGGTGCGCCTTAGTATGGTCGAGGAGAAGGACCCGTCGCCCGACGAGCTGGGCAGGTACCTGGGCGAGTGGGTGGCCGTCCACGGGGGGAAGGTCATCGCCCACGGGACGGATCCCGAGCAAGTCTTGGGTGAGGCGACCCGGGTCACCGCGCCTGCAAAGGCCCAGCCCATGATCTACCGCGTCCCCGCGCGCAACCTGCTCCGCTACTGAGGGATTCTCCTGGCCGCGCGCAAGGGCGGGAAGCCGGGCACCTTCGTCGTCGACTACACGAAGCTCGCCTGGGAGGGGCACACCGACAAGATCCCGATGCTCCCGGTGGTGCTCTCCTGGGGCGACCGGACATTGAAGACCAAGATGCTCCTGGACACCGGCGCGGGGGTGAGCTTCATCCTCCCCTGGATGGCGCGCCATCTCGGGTTGACGATCGACGGGGGCGACCGGGTCGCGCCCGGCGCGGGGGGCGAGATGCGCGTCCGGTCCTCAAAGGTGGACATCCGGCCCGCCGTGCTGGACACGCGCGGGCGGCCGGCCCGGTGCAGGCGGCTGGGGTTCGTGCTGGTCACCGAGGACGACGACACGCTGCCGTTCCCCATGCTCGGGAGGCACCCGTTCTTCAACTGGTACGACGTGGAGATAAAGGAGAAGGACGACGTGTTCATCCTGAAGGAGAGGAGGGAGCGGTCCGGAGGGAAGTGAGCGGGGGGGAGGGTCCTGCCGGAGGGCCGGGTCCCCCGGCTCACCCCAGGGGGGCGCCGCACTCCGGGCAGCTCTTCCAGCCGGCCTCCACCGGGTTGCCGCAGGACGGGCACCCGCCGGCCTTCGGCGGCTCCCCGGCAGGCTCCCCCCGCCGGGCTGCCTCGCCGCCCGCCGCCTCCGGCGCGGCGGTCCCCGGTTTGCCCCGGGGCATCGCCCCCCCGAGGTCCGAGCCGCACTCCGGGCACTTGAGCCACCCGGCCTCCACCGGCTGGCCGCACGAGGGGCAGTTGCCCGCCGTGCCCAAGACAGCGCCCTCGGGCGCGAGCCTCCGCACGAACTCGCCGCAGGTCGGGCAGTTCTCCATGCTGGGCTCGAGGATCTTGCCGCACTTGGGGCACTCCAGGGCGTCCACGCTCAGCTTCGCCCGGGCCAGCGCCTCCTCGGTGGCGCGGGTCTCGTAGGTGCTGGGCCTCGCCGGGCCGGAGGGCATGTCGGCGGCCCCCTTCAGGGCCGCTGCGCAGTGGTGGCACACGAACCAGTCCTCCTCGACCGGCTGGCCGCAGGAGGGGCACGGGTAGGTCGCCCTGGGCCTGGGCTTGGGCGCCTCCTCGGCCTCGGGGGCGGGCGGCGGCGCCGCCGCCGGCGCCGCCGCGGCGGGCGCGCCCGCGCCGACCTTGTCCAGGGCGGCCGACCAGCTCTCGCGCTTCTTCCAGGCGAACGCCAGCACCCCGCCGATGACCGCGATGACCACGACCACCGCCACGACCGCGAGCGTCATGTCCGCCCCCTTGGCCGGGGGCACCGGCTCGGAGGCGTGGACCACCGTGAGGGTCCAGACGTGCTCCACCGAGGTCCGCCCGTCCGAGACAACCACCCGCACGAAGTACTGCCCCTCCGAGCTGTAGTTCGCGTCGAACGTGTAGTTGGCCTTGTCGGAGACCTGCAGGTCGTATATCCCGTCGTAGGTGAGCAGCCAGCGGTAGGTCAGCGCGTCGCTGTCCGGGTCGGAGGCCGAGACCCCGAACGTGAAGCTCGAGCCCTCCCGCATGGAGAATGTGGTGCCGGCGGGCTCGGTGATGGTGATGAACGGAGGGTTCGTGACCTCCCGCACGGTCACCTTCCACAGCCTCTGGAATGTCAGCTGCCCGGCCGTGGCGGTCAGGCTCACTGTGTGGTTGCCCGAGTCGGCGTAGCCGGGCGAGTAGGTGTAGTTGGATGTGCTCGAGAGGAGGTTCCCGTCCAGCCTCCATCGCAACGAGACCTGGCCGACGATGGCCTGGAGACCCGCAACATCCAGTGTGAACTCCTGCGCGCCGCCCTCGTCCACCGCGACGTCGCCGGCCGGCCGGGAGAGGCCGAACTCGACGATGGGATTGACGGCGGTGACGTTGAAGGACCAGGCGGTCGAGGCCGCAAGCTCCCCGTCCGTGGCCGAGAGGGCGAGCCTGTGGGGCCCGGCCTCGCCGTAGGCGGGGCGGTAGGTGTACGAGACCGAGCCCCCGGTCTCGGTCTTCACCTTCCGGCCGTCCAGGGTCCAGTCGACCGTGATCGCGTCGAAGTCCGGGTCGCGCACCGTGGCCGAGAACACCGTCTCGGTACCCTCGCGGGCGCCCGGGTCGCCGGACGGCCCGGCGTCCGTTATCGCCGGCGGGCGGTTGACGTTGCGCACCTTGACCTCCCACCTCTGGACGACCGCCGACTTGCCGTCGGACACGTTGACCGTGAGGTTGTGCATGCCGGCCTGGTCGTAGCCGGGCGCGTAGGGGAAGACCGGGTCCATCCCGGGCTGGAGGCCGCCGTCGACGAACCAGGAGTAGGTCAGCGTCCCGTTCTCGGGGTCCCAGGCGTTCACCGAGAAGTTCTGGACCGCCCCCTCCGACACCACTATCGGCGAGCCGCGCGGGCTGAAGACCCGGATCCTGGGGGGTATGTTGAAGTCCAGATAGAGCCCGGACAGGTTGAGGATCCCGGCCGTGGTGCTGAAGAAACGCAACGGCACGGATATGTTCCCGTCGGGGTCCTCGAGCTCGGGGTGGGCCAGGACATACCCGGTGATGTTCCCAAAGATGCCGTCCACGGCCGCCTCGCCCGAAAGCTCGCCCGGCCGGCTCCAGTCGATGGTCCCGTCCCCGCCGACGTCCAGCGTCAGGTCGGTGGGGTAAATTGTGTCCAGGGTGTAGTTCACGGTGATGTTCTCGAGGCCGGTGGCTGAGGTGAATGTGACCCGGTAGCGCAGCGTCTGCCCCGTGGCGGGGAACACGAGCTCGACGCCCGAGACCGCCGCGGTCCAGTCCGCCCCGTCGTTGTTGGAGAGCTCCACCGTGACCGGCGCCCCCGTCAGGGTCTGGTTCCAGGCCGCCCGGGCGCGGGCGATGTTTATCGGCGCCGGGACGGGAGCCGAGGTGAAGACCCCGCTGTAGGCCATCTGGAGGAACACTCCCACCGTGTCGGAGCGGGAGTTGGCGCAGGCGACGTCCATCAGGCCGTCGCCGTCCAGGTCGGCGATCGCGACCCCGTCCGGTCCGCCGCCCGCGTCGAGGCCGACCATCAGCTTGAGGGCCCAGGAGAGGTCCTCCGCGACGATGTCGACCTTGTTGGAGTTGAGGAGGATGTTGGAGACGGCGATGTCGAGGCGCGTGTCGTCGTTGAGGTCGCCGATCGCCGGCTGCCAGGGCTGCTTGGCCGAGCCGGGCACGTTGACCATGCCCACAAGGGTGCCGTCGGGCTTCTGGTAGTAGACGCCGGTCGTGTTCGACAGGGAGTTCGCCACGACGATGTCGGGCCGGCCGTTGCTGTCCACGTCGCCTATCGCGACACCGACCGGGTGGAGGCCGGAGTCCAGCTTCGCCGCCGGCAGCTGCAGCTGTCCGTTCCCGGTCTGGTAGTGTATCACGGTCTTGTTGTCGAGGTAGACGGTGTTCACAAGATCTGCGCGCCCGTCGTTGTTCACGTCCCCGATGGCGACGCACCGGGGCCCGTTTCCGACCGTGTAGGGGACCATGTTGTAGAAGCCCCCGCCGGCCTTCTGGATGAACACGCCCACGGTGCCGTCGCCCCAGTTCGCGGTGGCTATGTCCGTCCGGCCGTCGCCGTTGAGGTCGCCCAGGGCCAATCCGTCGGGGTAGATGCCGGCCTCGAGCGTGTCGTAGGCGGGGAACGTGCCCTGGTCGGTCTGGTTGAAGATGGCCACATAGCCGCTGTAATCGGACCGGACGGCCGCCACGGCGATGTCCCTGCGCCCGTCCCCGTTGATGTAGCCCATGGCGACGCCGTCGGGGCTCGCCCCGACCGGGAGCGAGACCATCGCGTTGAGGGTCCCGGAGGAGGTCTGGTAGAAGAGGCCGGTGCTGTTGGAGAGGCGGCAGGTCACGACGAGGTCGGCGCGCCCGTCGCCGTCGAGGTCGCCGGCCGCCAGGTAGTGGGGCACCCGGCCGGTAGGATAGGCGGTCATCGGGGTGAAGGGGCAATCGAGGGTGTTCCTGGTCATGTTGCCCAATCCGAAGGTGACGTTGTCACGGGTCCCCGTGGACCAGTCGGAGGAGCTCTCGTGGGAAAATCCCCTCTCGTTGGGAACCTTCAGTCCCCGGGCGGTCAGGGAGGCGTCCAGCGTGAACGACGTGGCCGGGACCTTCACGTAAACGGTGAAGTCGCCTCCCCCGGTCGGGAACTGGAGCTCCAGGGAGGGCGCCCCGTCCGAGAACGTCCGGGTGGTGCCCCCCATTGTCGCGGGCATCGCGCACAGCGAGGCGGCCAGCAGCATCAGGAACACAGGTACGACTGGTCTGGAACGCGTTGTCCGTGGCATGAATATCCTCTGAGTAATAACCGGGAAGGTATTTCAATGTACCGAGGGAAAAGAGGGGCAAGGGGCACGGGGCACGGGAGTTCCGGGTGCAGGGGCAGGGGGCAGGGGGGCGCGAAGGGAGGATGGCAGCACGGCAGAAAGGCAGAAAGGGAAGGCAGCAAG
>Ga0194125_10001283_pt1 | contig 42773 bp, 48 predicted proteins | sample TA2KigC250mmetaG_FD_148626 | JGI IMG/M metagenome (GOLD analysis project Ga0194125, IMG submission 148626) | Freshwater microbial communities from Lake Tanganyika, Tanzania - TA2015034 Kigoma Deep Cast 250m | ecosystem: Environmental > Aquatic > Freshwater > Lake | place: Tanzania: Lake...
TGGCGCACCTGTTCCAACGCATTTTTCTTGATCTGGAAGGTTATCGCTTGTTTGCTCGCCGCACTACTAGATATGCCGGGTATCACGGCAATTCCCAATGAACCGGATGATTTTGTCCTGCTCATCGGCGCGACGTTTGACGCGCTGCAGGATTACTTGACCGCGCGGAACGCGCAAGACGGCGAACCGCTGTTCACCGGCGAAGGCAACCGCGCGCGCGGGGCGCGAATGACGACGCGCGCGATTCGGGAGCGGGTCAACACCTACTTGCGCGCGGCGGGCATCAAAAAGCCGACGATCACCGCGCACAGTTTTCGCCATAGCGCGATCACCTGGGCGATCCGCAACGGCGCGAATCCGCTCGCCGTGCAACGGATGGCGCGGCACGCAAGTTTTGACACGACCCAACTGTACTACCACGAGACGAACCGAACCGGCAAGGACGCGGCAGAACGCTTTGTCCCGGAGTTGGCTTAATTCCCTTAATACGGAATTGCGGAATTAGAAACACCAGGGGAAAAAGCGCGTTTCCTATGCCGTCCTATCGCCTGTTCAATCGCGATTGCCGCGAAATTCTACCCGAACTTGCCGCGCTGGGCATCGCGATTATCGCGGATCCGCCCTACGGGATTCGTTACAATCCCGGCTATGGCAAGCGCCGGGGCGCGTACCCGATGAACGTCTCCAAGCAACGGCGCATCATCGGCGACGACAAGCCGTTTGACCCCGCGCACTTGCTACGCTTTGAAACGGTCGTCCTGTTCGGCGCGGAGAATTTCGCGGACAAACTCCCGGCAAGCCGATGCTGGTTTATCTGGGATAAGCGGTGTGGCGTGATTCCCCCGCGTGATCAAGGCGATTGCGAGTTGGCGTGGTGTAACGTGAAGGGCGTCCCGCGTGTCTTTCGTCACGTGTGGGACGGGATGATTCGGGCGAGCGAACGCAACACGCGGCGCGCGCATCCAACGCAGAAACCCGTCGCGCTGTTCAAGTGGATTATCGCGCAATTGAACTTGCCGCCCGCGACGACGATCTGCGATCCGTATATGGGCGTTGGCGCGTGTGGCGTCGCGGCGGCGGAACTTGGCTACAGTTTCATCGGGATTGAACTTGACCCGCTTTACTTTCATCACGCGGAATGGCGCATCGGCGCGGCATACGCGCAAATGACAATGAGCGAATCGCCGATTGCGAATTGCGAATTGCAAATAGCGAATTGCAAATTCGGAGAGGAGACAGAATGAACGAACCAACAAAAACGAACGGCGCGCCGAAAACCTGGGGCGCATCATCGGCGGAATTCTACGCAAGTTTGCGCGACAAGCCGATTCAAATTGTCACGCTCGACGGCAAGATCTACAAGGGGATGCTCGTGGGCGTAGACACATACGATTTGACGCTCCGCCAGGCGAACGGCGCGCCGATGCTCTTGGCGAAACACGCGGTCAAATTCATTCAAGCCGATACGCCGGGCGCGTGAGAGGTGAGCGATGCGAATTGTGATCGAGTTGGCGGACGGACGCGTGTTCGTCTTGGAATGGTATACCGTGCTCGCGCTGGTCGCGCTGGGGGCGACCGCGCTGGGGCTTGGCGTCCAGGTGCTCGCGCGGTGCCGGTAGGCAAAACGAGGTAGGTTATGGCTACGATTGCAAGGCAATGCAAAGCGAAAACGAAAAGCGGTGGAGAGCGCCGGACACGACCGCGCGGCAAAAAAGGCGCGCGCCCGAATGGGTTGACGTTCGCGCAAATGATCGCGGCGGCGATTGGCAATGAAGCGGCAAAAGGCAACGTTAGAGCGGCGCGGGAAATTCGGCGGGCAACCGAAGACGCGCCGCCGAACATCCTCGACGCGTCTGATATTCTGCCGGTAGCCGAAATGATCGCATTTGATAGCACGCGGGCATAGTGGAAATTGTCAAATGTTTTATGCCATTTCTGGGGCGTGAAAAAATGGGCTATTCGCACGGGAAGCGGCGCACGACGGTCGAGTGCTGTCACGTTTTGAGTGTGTGGGGCTATTTGCAACGCGCGCAAAAAGTGAATAGGGCGGACGCGGTGGACGCGATTGACTTTGAACTTGACGCCGCGCGCGCGGTGATTGAATTCACGCGCGACGGGCGATCGTACCGGCAAACGCTCACACTCACGACGACGCCGTGTCACTATGGCGGGGCGCGCGCGTGGTTTGTGTGTTCTCATTGCGGACGGCGCGTCGCCAAAGTCTATCTGCCGTGCAACGTATACTCCAACGGCGCGCGCGTGTGTGCGTGGTTATGCCGTCACTGCTGGGGCTTGACCTATGAGCAACGGCGCGCGCGGCGCGCCGGTTGCGGGCGGATGTGGGTTTACCAGCATCGGGCGGATCGGATCCGGGCGCGCTATTTTGAGCGCAAGGGCGCTCACACGCGAACGATAGTCAAACGGTATCACCAACTCCAAGCGTTGGACGCGCTTGCCGCCGCGAATCTGCAAATCCCCGCGTGGTTGCTCCGGGGGCTTGACGCGCTCGAATCGAAAACAGAGAACGAATGACCGCGAAAACTGTTGACCCGCAATCGAATACCTTTTGCCGAATCGTCGCCGCGCTGCTCATTGAATCCGCGCGCGCGACAAGTGCGACACACGCGCCTAAGCGCAAACGCAAACCCAACGGCAACGGACGGCGCAATCGGGAGTAAATCGCGATGCGAAACGTCGCCTTGTGCTATGTGCGTAAATCTATGGTGCGAACCGCCACGGACGCCGTGAGTCCGGAACGCCAACGCGCCAACTGCCAGGCGGAAGCCACGCGGCGCGGCTACGTTCCCGAATTCTATGAGGACGCGGAAGGGCACCGCTCGGGGCGATCCGAAAAAGGGCGTCCGGGTTGGCTTGCGTTCAAAGACCAATTGGCGCGCCCGGACGTCGCGGCGGTGATCGTCGAATCGCTCTCCCGCGCCAGCCGGAGCGTCAAGGACTTGGCGACCTTGCTCGACGAACTCCAAGCGCGCGAGATTGCGCTCGTGTCACTCAAAGAGCAGATTGACACGGCGACCGCGATGGGGCGCGCGTTCATCGGCATTATCGCGGTGATCAATCAGTTTGAAAGTGACATCGCATCGGAACGAATGAAGATGACCATTACTTTCAAACGCGAACACAAGGGGCAACACTTTGGCTATACGCCGTTCGGCTGCGAACGCGATCAAGCCGCCGACGGCGCGCTCCGCCCGTCACGTGAGGGCGTGTGGCGGATCGGCGACGCGGTCGTGGTGGGGTTGCGCGACGAACCGCCGTTCGCCGATGAAGCGCGCGCGGCGCAAGTGTGGCGGGGTTATCACGATGCGCTGGGGCGGTGTTTTGAATGGTACGCCGAAGGGGACACCGGGAATATCGCCTTGCGCGACCGTTTGAACGCGGCGGGGTATCTCTATCGGGACCGGCGCGGCAACCCGCGCGCGTTTGACGAAAACGACGTCCGCCGGATGCTCGCGGCGCAGCGGGTCTATGCCGGATTCATCCTGAACGGGCGCGCGAAAATGGGCGCGGGCGTATTGCGCGCCGCGAACTTTGCGCCGATCGTACCGCGTGAATTGTGTGATCGCGTTCAAGCGATGATGGTGACGCGGCGCAAGTACGGCGCGCAATTCATCGCGCATCGCAAGGGACGCTTGTATCTCTTGGGCGATCTGCTCTATTGCGGCGCGTGCGGTCAAAAAATGGGCGGCGTGTTTCAGGATGGCAAAGCGTTCTATCGGCATACGCGCGCCAAGCGACAATGCTCGGCGGGCGGTCAAACGCTCGCCGAACCGCTCGACGCCCAGGTGTTGGAAATGCTCCAACGCTTTACGGTGCCGGAGGATTTGAAAACGCGCATCGTCGCGCTCGCCCGTCAAATGCTGCAAGCGCAGGCGCGCCCCGAACATCGCGCCGCGCGCGCGACGCTCGCCAAGTTGGGGCGCAAGTTGGAGAACTTGAAAGAGCTGCGGATTGACGGCGAAATTGACCGCGCCGAATATGCGCGGCGCAAGGCGGAAATCGAAACGCAAATCCAAGCCGCGCAAGCGCACTTGGGCGATACGCCGCCGGACGCCGCGCGCCTCGAGCAACTCTTGACGAAAATAGATCGGATTGCGGACGTGGTGCGCGAGGGGAGCGCGCCGCGCAAGAAGGAACTGTATCGCGCTTTGTTTGAGCGCATCGAGCAAGTAGACGGGCGCATCACGCGCGCCATTCCGCGCGAATGGGCGCGCCCGTTTTTCAAAACCGCGTGACGACGGCACGCGAACGATAGCGACGACCGTGATAGCGCGGCGCAAAGTCTCTCCCGGGGCATTTTCTCCAGTTGTAAAAATCGTCGCTTGGTAATTTCTTACCAGGCGACGATTTTTACGACGGTGAGTCATCCGCCCGGATGGCGGTACCGCGCCGCGCTGATGCTTCCGCCGCCAACGAGTACGATATCAGGATCGGTTGCATCAGCCGTACCGCGCGCAACTCGCGCCGGGGATGTACGCGCTCTTCGACGCGGCAAGAACGCCGGCGCGCGCGGCGCCGCGCTCTCCGGCGCGGGACCCCGCATCATCGCGTTCGCGGTGCATCACGGCGAACCGGTGGCGCGCGCGTTGACGCAAGCCGCGCAGCGGATCGGCTTGGCTGGTACGACGCGCGTCGTCAGCGTCAGTCCGCGCGGCGCGGAGGTTCGGCAAGGATGACCTAGTTCGGTTTCGATCAAATTTGACAGGGGGGGGGGGGGATATGGTTAATTCACAAGTTTCGGTTTCAGCGTGTCAGGGGGATACTACGATGTATCGCAGTTGTACGTCCTGTAATTCATCCAATTCATTCTCAAGTCAAAACGCATTGCCGTCTGTTGCGCTTGCGCGCTAGCGGCTAGGCGTTTTTTATTTTTCCATCTGTCAGGAGGCGCACCGAACACTATTCCACCATCTTTTCATCCTATCGAATTTTGCAAACCGATTGAAATTTTGTCCAAGGAGACAAACAATGAACACACAATTTTTCCGCACGCTGTGCAAGCCCGCAACACTCTTCACGATGCTTGTGTTGCTGGTCGTACTGGCAAGCGCGGCACCCGTTACCACGTTTGCCGCACCCAAAGTAACGATCAACGAAACATTCCGCAACGGCACTGCGTCCGGCTGGAATCTGTCGGGGAGTGCGACACTCACGAGCGGTGGCGTAGACCCTGCCGGTGCTGGCTGGCTTCGCTTGACCAGCGCGACGAACGACCAAGCCGGCTCCGCAATTTACAACACCGCGTTCTCCAGTTCGGATGGTGTGCGCGCCACCTTCACCTATGCCACCTACGGCGGCTCCGGCGCGGACGGCTTTAGTTTCTACCTGATTGACGGCGCGACTGCAGTGCCAACTCTTGGCGCGGCTGCCGGCTCGCTCGGCTACTCGTGGTGGAATACGAGTCCATTCCAAAACGGTGTCACCAACGGCTACGTCGGAATCGGGTTTGACGAGTATGGCAATTTCTCGAACCAGGATTTTGGCGCTTGCGGCGCAGGCGCTTGCCCCGGTCGGGTAGCCAACTCGGTCACGATTCGCGGTTCGGGCAATCTGAATACCGGATTCAACTACCTGACGCGCGCGAGCGCGTCGATCGCAACCGCTAGCCGCGCGGGCGCCAAGCGCGCGCGCATCACAATCTCTGCCGGAGCCACCAAGTACATCACGGTCGAGATTGATTCCGGTTCCGGTTTTCAGACCATCATCAACAATTTCAATCTCACGGCAGCCGCTGGGCAAGTCGCGATGCCCACCACCTTCAAGATGGGCTTTTCCGCCAGCACCGGCGGCTTGACCAACTATCACGAAATTCGTGATCTGACGGTTGGTGGCTCTCAACCATCAACCACCACGCTCACCTCTTCACGCAATCCTTCAACGTCGGGTCAAGCGGTCACGTTTACCTGCACCGTCACCGGTTCGGCGGGCACGCCCACCGGCAACGTGAGTCTTTACGATGGCTCGACATTGCTTGGTAGCGGCAGTCTGAACGGCGCTGGACAGTGGACATACACCACATCAGCACTCGCCGTTGCATCGCACGCGCTGCGGTGCGAATACGGCGGCGACGGTACCTACGGTGTCAGCGCGGGCACGGTGACGCAAATTGTGAACGCGGCGGCAGCCGCTGAAGTTCCTGAAGCCGCCACGCTCTTGCTGATGAGCGGCGGCTTGGGTGGCGTTGGCGTTTGGCTGCGCTATCAATGGGCGCGGCGCAAGAAAGCCAAATAGCCAGATAGTCGCATAGTCAACTCATCAAATGCAAGTCCAGATGCGCTCAGCAAAGAATCGCAGGGCGCATCTGTGTTTTGACTATTCCCCCAAACTGTGTACTATCATTTGCAATGAATTCGCCATCCGCACCGCGCGCCGAGACCGATCCGCGCATCGTCAAACTTCTTTTCCTCGCGACGATTTTGCTTTTTCTCCCGACCTGGGTCTGGCTGATCGACGCGTGGTTGAGCAATCCGTACTATTCGCACGGACCGCTCGTCATCCTCGTCTCGCTCTATTTCGCGTGGGCGCGGCGCACGCGCGCCGGCGACGTGCCGCTGTTCAAACCGACACCGCTTGGCTGGGTCGTGATGATCGCCGCGCTCGCGATCCATTTGTGGGCGACGCTCTGGCGCGCGTATTACCTTTCCGCGCTGACGATTCCTTTCGCGTTCGGCGGCTTGCTCCTCACCTTGTACGGCTGGCGCATCACGCAACGCTTTGGCTTCCCGCTCGCGTTTTTGTTCTTGATGATCCCTCTGCCGATTGCCGAACGCCTGGGTCCGACGCTCGAAAGTTGGACCGCGTCGAGCGCGACCGCGCTCGCGCAATTGTTCGGCGTGGCGGCGCGGAACGAAGGCGCGCAAGTCTTTCTGCCCAACTCGACGTTCACCGTCGGGCTTCCGTGCGGCGGCTTGCGCTCCGCGATTGCGATCGTCACGCTGACGACGCTGGTCGCGTACATCTTGCAAGGACGCCGCGAAGCGCGCCTCGCGCTCTTTTTTGCGGCGATTCCGATCGCGCTCGCGGCAAATACGTTTCGCCTCGCGCTCTTGTTCGCGATTGCGAACGCGTGGGGCGCGGACGCCGCGCTCAAATATTTCCACGATTGGTCGAGTCCCGTTTTGTTCGCGTGCGCGTGCGCGCTGATCCTGGGACTGGCGCGCCTCCTTGGCGCGTGGCAAGTTCGCTGGGAGGTTGTGTTTCCACAATGAACGATGAAAATGTCATTGCGAACCGCGTAGCGGCGAAGCAATCTCCAATTTGCTCGTCGGAGATTGCTTCGGGCAAAAATCGCCCTCGCAATGACAAACCCCATTCCCTCGTGTTGCTTGGATTACTCATCCTCGTCGGCGGCGCGACATTGTTCATCGCGTACGCGCGCCCCACGCCTCCGCCGCCCGCGCCGAGCGCGCCATCGTCCAGCGCGACGCCGATGCACACGTACCTGATCGACACAGCGGGCTGGTACGAAATCACGCCGAACGAACGCGCGGTCGCCAGTCCATTCGATCTCTCCATCGAAAATTTGAAGGCGTTGCCGCCGCAGATCGGGCAATGGCAGAGCGATCCGATCAAACTCGGCGGCGAAGTCAACGAGTGGTTCGAAAATCCCGATCTCGCGCTCTCCTCGATTTATCGCGACGCGCGCGGCAATCAAGTGTGGTTTTCCACCTTCGGCAGTCGCGGGCGCAAAAGTTATTTCCTGTTCGAGCATACGCCGATCACGTCGTACCCGGCGGCTGGCTGGACGGTGCTGGAAAGCGGCGTCACAGCGATTCCCGTCGGCGAGAAAAATATTTTCACGCAACGCGCGTTGCTGACGATTGGCAGTGAGCGCCGGATCGTCTTTTACTTTTACCTCTGGTCGAGTTTCGATCGCGATCCGGAAAAAGGCGTGATCACCGCGCGCTTGCACGTGCCGGTCGCCACGAACGATCAAGCCGCGTTCGACGCGGGCGTGGATTTCATCCGCGCGCTCTTTCCTCAAGTTGTGACGTGGCGGCGGTTTTGAGCGCGCCGCGCGTTTTCACTCGTAACTGAGACTCTGCCGCACACTCAAACTCGCCGCGCTCAGCGCGGGCGCGATACTCGCGAGCGTCCCGACGACGATCACAATGACGAACCAGTACGCGATGCCGTTGGACGCGTACGCAAAATCGAGCGGTGTTTGAATGAACGCCATCCCGACTGCGCGCGCCATTCCGCGCGCGAGCGGCACGCTCGCGACAATCGCCAGCGCGAAACTGACGAGCGCGATGACGATGCTCTCGCCCCAGAAAATCTTGACGATGTCGCGGCTGTCCGCGCCAATCGCGCGCATCACGCCGATTTCTTTGCTGCGCTCCAGCACGTTGATGCTCATCATCCCCATCAACCCGATCCCGCCGACGAGCGCGGTCAACAGCGACATCACGAGCAAAAAGACGACGAGAATCTGATACAAACTTGTCACCTGGGTTTTGATCTCGCCGAGAATTTGCGTCGAGTAAACGTCAATTCCTTTTGTGTTCAGCAGCGCGATCACCTCGCGCGTGATTTGTTTTTGCGATGCCGCGTCGTGCGTCTTGTATTGCACTTGGAGCGTGATCGTCTTGTCGGTGCGCTTCAAAACGCGATCCAACGCGTCGAACGAAACGAAGACGCTCGTCTGCTTTTGCACCAAGTCCTGATTGATCCCGACGACGATCCATTCGGTTTCTGCGTAACCCTCGCCCAAATCTAGTTTTACGATGTCGCCGATCCTGACACCCTCTTGTTCCGCCCACTTGCGATTGATCACGATCGCGTTTTCATCAGTCGGCAGCAACCAGCGACCCGCTTGCAAGCGCGGCTTGTAAAATTGCGTGTCGTCGGGTCCCGCTTCAAGCAGCACTTGGACATTTTGTCCCGACGCAAGCTTCATCGTCGCCTGATTGAAATACCACGCCTCCGCGTGCGCGACTTGCGGGTGCGATTCGACGAGCGGCACGACCCAACTGACGCGCTGATCGCGCTTGAACGCAAAGAGCGCGTCCATACCGTACTGCCCCTCGATCAGATTGTCAATCGTCTTGCCGAACGACGCGTCCACGCTCAACACCGCGATAAAAATCGCGCCGCCGAGCATCAACGTGATCAGCGTCAGCGCGAGGCGGTCGGGCACGCGCACCGCGTTCCGCAGCGCGAGCGCCCACACGCGCGGCAAGCCGCGAATCTCGCCCAGCCAGCGACTGAGCCGATGATTACCGCTCCCGCCGCCGAGTCCGTAATCCGAAATCGCTTGGCGCACGGTGATACGCGCGCCTTCCCACAACGGTTTCACCGATGCGACAAACGGGACGATTAACCCAATGATAAGCATCACGATTTGCGCGAGATGCGATGGGCGATACGGGAACAAGTCCACGTTGATCTGGCGCGCGAGATAATTCGCGAGTTGATAGCCCGCGCGTTCCGCGAACGGCATCGCCAGCGCGGTGCCGAGCAGTCCGTACACGAGCACCGTGAGTGCGTACGCGCGCATTACCAGCAACGCGTCTGCGCCAATCGCCTTCATCACGCCGATTTGTTTGATCTGCTGCGCGACGAGCGCGCTGATCGTGTTCGTCACGAGAAAGCTGGAGAGCAAGAGCGAAAGCACACTGAGAATCCCCATCACGAGAAACAGTACATTCAACACGTCCTGCGCGGGATGAACGTTCGGATCGCGCAGCGTCACGCGCGCGACCGTGTACCCCGCGCGTTCGAGTTTGTCGCGCGCGGCGACGGCGACGGCGGCTTTTTGCGACGCGTCGTTGACCGTGAGATAAATCGTGTTGACGCGGTCGTGCCCTTGCAGTTGCTTGAGCGTGTCCGCGTTGATGAACACGATCGGATTGCCTTTCACCGACGCCATCACGTCGTCCTGTTGATGCGCCGTGCCGACAATCGTCAATACTTTTTCGCTGCCCAGCGCGTCCACGCTGATCGTGTCGCCGATTTGCGCGTTCATCGCGCCAAGCGACGCGCGTTCGGCGATCACCTGTCCGCGTTCGGCGTACCACTTGCCGCGTTCCGGCGCGACGATGTTGATCGTCTGCGCGTCGGGACCGGGAATCACGATGAATTCCATCGTCTTCCACGAATTATCATTGCGAGCGTTTTCCGCGAAGCAATCTCCGCCTTGCGAATTGGGGATTGCTTCGTCGCACAAACCGCTCCTCGCAATGACAATTGGCGCGTTGCGGTATCGCCCATTAAACACCGCGCGCCCTTGTACATCCGCAACGCCAGAAACTTTTTGCAGCATCGCCACATCGTCCGGCTGGACGCCGTTCGGCACGCTGATTTCGATCTGCGCGGGATTGATCGCGCGATAGCGCGCGCGCAGATCGCGCGTCAGAATATCTTGCGTGACGACGATCATCCCCACACCCAGCACGCCAATCGCGATACTGAGCGCGACGAGCAACGTGCGATTCAAGTTGCCCCAGAGGTCTCGCAACGTTTTGTATCTCAGCGTGCGAAGTGAGTTTAGCATTGTCACATTCCTTTCGATATGAGTGGGAGAGTGGGGGAGTGGGAGAGAGGGAGAAACGATCTCCTTGTCTCCCCCTCTCCCCCTCACGCATTCACGATGCACCCATCCTGCACGCGCACGACGCGCGGCATCCGCTTCGCCAATTCGCGATCGTGTGTCACGAGCATCAGCGTTTTGCCGCGCCGCGACATCTCGCCGAACATATCGAAGACCTGCTCCGCCGTTTTGCTGTCGAGATTGCCCGTCGGCTCGTCGCCGACAATGAGCGGCGGATCGTTCGCGAGCGCGCGCGCGATTGCCGCGCGCTGCTGCTGTCCGCCGCTGACTGCACTCGGCAATTTGTGCGCCTGATCCGCAAGCCCAACTTGATCGAGCAGATGCAGCGCGCGGTTTTTGCGCTCGCCCACGGGGTACGTGTTGCAGAAATCCATCGGCAGCATCACGTTTTCGAGAATCGTCAGAGTCGGCAGCAATTGGAAGAATTGAAAGATGACGCCGATGTTGCGTCCGCGCCAACGCGCCATCTGATTTTCGTTCATCCGGTTGAGATTCGTGCCCGCGACCATCACACGTCCGCTCGTCGGACGATCAATGCCGGTGAGCATATTGATCAGCGTAGATTTGCCGGAACCGCTTGGTCCAACGACCGCGACAAATTCGCCGCGCGCGACGGTGAGCGACACGTCGCGCAAAATTCGCACCGCGCCCGCGTCGGTCTTGAATTCTTTGTTCAGGTGTTCGATCTCGATTACGTCTGACATTATGCGCCTCGCTTTCGAGGCGAGTGTAACACGCGCGCGCGCGGCGCGATAGTGTCGGGCGTCATTTGGCGCGGGTGACGCCGGTCACGTAAATACAAAAACCTTCCAGGTTTTCAAAACCTGGAAGGTTTCTTCATTCCCCACTTTTCCACTTGAGATGTTCGCGTTCCAGCCACGCGAATTTTTTCTGCAACGCTTTGGTGTACAGCCGCTTCCAATCGAATCCGGCGTAATCGCCCCACGCCTTGAAGACGCGCGGGTCAATGTAATTTTTCAGCGACGTGCCCAAGTTGTAATCGCGCGTCCGCTTTGCCAAATCCAATTGCAACGACGCGCGTTCGACGCGTTCCACGTAATTTTTCTGCGCGAGTTCCGGCGCGCGGCGCGCGTGTTCCAGCGTGGCTTGCGCTTTGGTGACGCGCTCTTCGTACTGGCGCGGCGCGGTCGCCAGCGATTCTTGCGCGCGTTTGAGCGTGGCTTCTGCTTGCGCGATCCCTTTCACGACTTTTCGCGCTTTCTCGCGTTTCGCTTTCGTCGCCGCGTCCAACGCTTTGCGCGCCGATGCCATCCGTTCCCTGAGCCGCTTGAGTTTCGCGTCGTTGCCTTTTTTCGCTGCGGCGACGGCGCGGCGCGCGGCGCGCAAACGCTTGTTGAATTGCGCCAACACCTTTTTCGCTTTCGGTGGTTTTTGCTTTTCGAGTTTGGCGAGCGCGGCTCGCTTCTTCTTCAACGCCGCGAGCGCGGCAGTTTCGGCGGGCTTGTGCGCGGCGCGCAAATGATCGAGCGCGGCTTGGCGCGTCTGGATCGTCGCGTCGAGTTTCGGCAGATCGGCTTGCGCGGCGCGCGCGTTTGCCAGCGCGATTTCGCGCGCCGTAACTTGCGCGGCAAGTTTTGCCGGATCCGGCTTTGCGGTCAACAGTTTCTCTAGCGTCTTTTCGCGCGGCGCGATTTGCGCTTGCAATTTCGTCACATCCGGTTTCGCCGCGCGCAAGCGTTGCACTTGTACTTCGCGCTTTGCCAGATTCTCTTCCCAGTTTTTGGGAGGCGTGCGCTTGTGGTTGCAGACGACGGCGGCTTCCAGGTTCGCCAGTTTCGCGATATACTCTTTCTGATAATTCGGCGCGTCGTTTGTTACTCTACCTTCGCGTTCGAGATACGAACGAACGGTGTAGGTCGCGTGGTAGGTGCGGAAAACTTTCGCGGTCAAGCCCGGAACGATCCCGCTCAAGAATTTGTTGACGTGCGTCGAATCAATCTTGTCGAAAATCTGGTCGCCGATCTTTTTGCCGTGCGTGAGGTCTTGCAGGTTGCGCGCGAGAATCAGTTCGTCGTGATTGAGCGGCAACGATTTCTGCCACGCCACGCTGTCCTTGCCGAGAAAATCAAATTCGATGTGGTCGCGTCCGATCCGCACGTGCTCGACGCGCAAGGTGGACGCGCCGACCGTGTCTGCTTCGTCTTCGTCCTTCTCGTCGCCCACGCGCATCGCCAGCCGATCGATCAAGTAACACACGGTGGCAAGTTGGCGCGTCTTCATTTCGTCCGCGCGAATTTTTGCCGCGCGCTTTTCCAATTGCTCGTCTTGTTGGCGCAAGCGCGCGAGCGCGTTTTCGAGTTTGGTGCGCGCGTCGGTTTGGTTGGTTTCCAGCGCGCGCAACAATTGATCTTCGAGTGATTTCTTTTGCGCGTTCACTTGGGCGCGTTGTTTGTCGAGCGTAGCGCGCGCGCGCGTCTCTTCGTAATCCATCCGCTTTGCTATTTCGGCGCGCACCTTGTCCACGCTCGTTTCGAGTTTTGCCGCCTTGAGATATTTTTCCTTGTCGCGTTCCTGCCGCAGGTGCGACGTTTCCGCCAGCCAGATGTACTTGCGCTTTTTCGCGAGTTCGTCCCACCACGACGCGATCCACATCGAATCGTGATCGTGGACGATTTCTTTCCAGTTGCCCGGCGGCGCGGGCGCGTCTTCGTCCAGGTTGAGCGTCACATCTTCCGGCGTGACGCGATCTTTCCACTTGCCGCGCAACGGATGCTGACCGCGCCCCATCAAAATTCCCGGCGGCTCGACCAAGTACGCGCCGATTTCGGTTTCGTTCCCGTCGAGCATCGCGACGCCGTACTGGGCTTTCAATGTGTCGCGTTCTTGTTTGCGTTCGGCGGATCGTTTCTTTTTTTCTTCCGGCGAAAGATTCGCGGTCTTTTCGCGTTCGGCAAGCGCGTGCAATTCCGCGAAATCGATCTCAGCGAGCGTGAGGTTGGCAAAGCGCGCGTCGAGCTTCGCGACGAAATCGGTCAGAAAATTTTTCTGGAACACCGGATCGAGCACGTAGGGCGTGTCTTTTTTCTTCGCCCACGCCATCAGCATCTCTTCCTGCTCCGGCGTCAGCTTTACTTTTTCGTTTTTGATGCGCACGACGAGCGCGCGATAATCGTACGGCGGCGGAAACGCGACTCCGTTGTGGCGCAAGGTTGTCCATTTCAAATTGCAAACTCCTGAAAATAGTCAATTGGTCAACGAGTCATCTAGTCACCTAGTTGACGGACGAGTAGGATTATAGCGCAAAGGAGCGATCTCGGCAAGCGAGATATTTCGGTTTTTCTTTTTCCTTGCGTTGTGCTATACTTTGCCCGCCAATGATTACCAGTTCTTCCAACCCCAAAGCCAAACTCGTCCGCGCGCTTGCGCGCAAAAAAGAACGCTACGCCGCGCGGCAATTCGTCATCGAAGGTGTCCGGCTGATTGACGACGCGCTCAACGCGCGCGTCGCGCCGACGCTCGTTTTGCACACCGCGCAAATCGAAGACGATGCGCGCGCGTTGCTCGACCGCGCGCGTGCGGCGACGCCGGAAGTGTTCGCGGTGAGCGACGCGGTGATGCAAGACCTGACGACAACCGAAACGCCGCAAGGCATCCTCGCCATCGTCCCGTTTCCCGATTTGCCACTGCCCGCGCCGCCACAATTCGTTTTGATTCTCGACGCGGTGCGCGATCCTGGAAACGTCGGTACGATTTTGCGTTCCGCGCGCGCGGCGGGCGTGGACGCGCTGTTCTTTGCGCCCGGCACCGCCGATCCGTTCAACGACAAAGTCGTGCGCGCGGCGATGGGCGCGCATTTTGCGATCCCGTTCCGCGCCGCGTCGTGGCAAATGCTCGCGGACGCGACACGACACTGCGCGCAAATTTTTCTCGCCGACGCGCGCGGCGATTGCGTCTACACGCGCGCCGATTGGGCGCGCCCGGTCGCGCTGATCGTCGGCGGCGAAGCGGCAGGCGCGAGCGACGACGCGCGCCAACTCGCGACGGCGCGCGTCGCGATTCCACTGCGCGGCGGCGCGGAATCGTTGAACGCGGCAATGGCGGCGACGCTTCTCTTGTTTGAAGCAACGCGAAATTTCAGTATGCAGTGATCGGCATTCAGTATTCAGCCCCTTGGTACCGAACACGGAATACTGAACACGGTCCACTTTCTTGTGAGATTGTGATATAATTCGCGCAGAAAAGCGGACAAGGAGGACACCGATGACCGACTCATTCGCGCGCTATCGTCCGTACCTTGCAATGTTTGCTTTGTTCGTCAGCGTGATGGCTGGCACGATCTTTTTCTTGCGGCGTCCCGAACCACCCGCCGCCGTGACGATCACGACCGCCACGCCGCGCGCCACCGCAACTCCGGCTTCGATCATCGTGGACGTACGCGGCGCGGTGAACAAGCCCGGCGTCTACACCTTGCCGGTGGGTAGCCGCGTGCAAGACGCGCTCGCGCGCGCCGGCGACGCGCTGCCGAACGCGGACACACGCGCGCTCAACCTCGCGCGGCGACTCAACGACGGCGAACAAATCTACATCCCGACGATCGGCGAAGCGACGCCGGTGCCGCCGCCGGTCTCCGGGAAAACCGCGCCGACCGCGACGCGCGGCGCGAGCAAGATCAATCTCAACACCGCCACGCTCGCCGAACTCGATACGTTGCCGGGGATCGGTCCCGCGATCGCGCAACGGATCATTGACTATCGCGCGCAGAACGGCGATTTCAAAACGATCGAAGATGTGAAAAAAGTGCGCGGCATCGGCGACGCGCTGTTCAGTCAGATCAAAGAGTTGATTACGGTGCAGTGAGCGTAAACCGTGATGCGTGATCGGAGGAAAGATGCAAAAGTTCGCAATGGTTTTTTCGTTGATTGTCTTGGTGGCGTGCGCCGCGCCTGCGCCAACGGTCGCGCCCAAGCCAACCTCCGCGCCTGCGCCAATGCCAACCGCCGCGGCAAAACCAACTTCGCCCCCGCCGACTAGAGCGCCCGCCGCCACCGCGACCACTGCCGGAAAATCGCCGATCGGTCCGGCAAGCAAGGCGACGACGGCGCCCACACCCCAATCCATCAAATTGGAAAACGTCAAGAAAGACAAACAAGCCGATGGCAGTTCACTCACGCGCGCCAACGTGACTGCGCCGGACAACCTGGGGCTGGGACAGATCGAACTCGCGTCGCCGGACGCGATGTTGTTGAGCGAGACGCGCACGATCCGTTTGCGATTATCTCCCGCGCAACAACTGACTTCGTTGACGCCGGTCGCCGCGCCGGGCAAAACGCCGGACGTTCCAAATTTCCTGTACCGTTTGTCCGGCAACGTGCAATTGTATCCGGTGATGTTCGCCGAATTGCGCGCGCTCGCGTTTGACGCGGATCAAAAGGGTCCGGTGCGCCGCCTCGTCGAAGCGAACAAGCCGGTCGAATGGGCGTGGGTGGTGAAACCACTCGCGGAAGGTCGCCACGAATTGACGCTTGAACTTTCGATTCCGATGGTCGTCAACGGCGTCAACACCGAAATGAGCACGCACGTCCTCCAAGACTTGACGATCGCGATCCAGGTCGCCGCGCAACCGATTGTGCCAACCGCGACGCCGCGCACGACGACGGATCGGATCGGCGATTCGATGATCGAACATTCCGGCGCATTGCTCGCCGCGCTCATCGGCATTTTCGGCACGCTGCTCGGCGGGCTCTTCGCGCTGTTGCGGCGCCGATCGTAGCGGCGGAATGATCCGCGAAGAACGCGCCGCGCGCCACACTTGATTTTTTATTCGCGTGATGCGCGGACAAGCAATGCTCGAGGTAGAATGAAACCTACTCCCCGCACGCTCCCGCGCCGCCTCCGCGCCGTGTGGCGCGATACCGCGCTGCTCTTGCGCGATTTTCGTGCGCCGTTGATTCTGTTCGCCGCGCTCATCGGCGGCGGCGGCGCGGCGTATTTTTATCTCGCCGCGCAAACGGGCGAACCGGTGGACACGCTTGGCGAGGCGATCTATCTCGCGCTGGCGATGGTCTTTTTCCAAGCCGCCGGAGATTTTCCGCATGCGTGGTATCTCCAACTGTTTTATTTCATTATGCCCGTGCTGGGTTTGAGCATTCTCGCGCAAGGACTTGCCGATTTCGGCGTACTGTTGTTCAACCGCAACGCGCGCAGCAAGGAGTGGGAAATGGCAATCGCGTCCACGTTCAATCATCACATCGTCGTCGTCGGTTTGGGGCACCTGGGTTATCGCGTCGTCTGGCAGTTGCGCGAATTGAACCAGGATGTGGTCGTGATCGAAGTCAAGCCGCGCGACGATCTGGTGGCGAATCTGCGCGCATTCGACATTCCGATTCTGGAAGGGGACGCGACGCGCGAAGCGCTGCTCGCTGCGGCGGGGATCCAGCGCGCGCGCGTCCTGGTGTTGTGCACCCAGAACGATAATTTGAATATGCAGATCGCGGTCAAGGCGCGCAGTCTGAACAAGGACGTGCGCGTCATTATGCGGATCTTCGACGACGATTTTGCGCGCGCGCTGCGACAACAGTTCGGGTTCACCGCGCTCAGCGCGACGGGGATGGCGGCGCCGGTCTTCGCGGCAACGGCGGCGGGAATGGATATTTCGCATCCGATCACCATCGAAGGACAAGCGCTCTCACTCGCGCGAATGGACATCGCGCCCAACTCGAAATTGATCGGACGGACGATGAATCAGATCGAACAACAGTACGATGTCAGCGTCGTGCTGCTCCACAACACGCACGGACGCGATTTTCATCCGGCGGGCGATAAACACATCGCGGCGAGCGACGTGATCGCGGTGTTGGGCGGACACACGCAGATCAATCGGCTGGCGCAGGACAACCGGTAATCGGATCGCCTGTTTGCGCGCGCCCATTCGCGCGGGAATGTAAAGCGCGCGACTGGATGTGATGCGACCCAGCATTGCGCGATGCCACGAAATTGGCAATCGCGCATCGCGCTCCCTCGCTTGTCAAATTTCAGATTTGTAGTATAATCTTATGTATCCGACGATCTTGGAGGTCTCGATGAAGAGAATTATTTCGTTTCTCGGACTCGCACTGCTGTTGACGCTGGTCGCCAGCGCGACCGCGGTCAGTGCCGCGCCCGCCGCGCAACATTCCGCCGCGTGGACTGGCTTTTACTTCAACAATATGTATCTGCAAGGCAGCCCGGTTTTCACGCGCGACGATCCGTACATTGATTTCAACTGGGGTTATGGGGGCCCGGGCGGCGGCATTCCCGGCACGAACTTTTCCGTGCGGTGGCTGCGCTGGCTCTATATGGATCGCGCCGGCAACTGGACGTTCCTGACGATCACCGACGACGGCGTGCGCGTGTGGGTAGACAATCAATTGATCATTGATGCGTGGTACGATCAGCCGCCGACGCAACACACGGCGACGCGCCATCTGACGCAAGGATATCACCTGGTTCAGATGGAATATTACCAGCACCTCGTCAACGCCGAAGCGCATTTCCAGGTCCGCTATGGCGCGCCCACTCCGCCCCAGCCGCAACCGCAACCCGGTCCTCAACCGTTCGATCTCGCGATTGACACGCGCAGTCCGTACTTTAGCAAGGGCGGCGACGCGTCCGGCTGGAACGCGTTCGCGAACGGCTACTATGGCATCGCGTACTGGACGTACAACAATCTGTTCGCGCTGTACCGCTACAACTGGGCGCGCTGGAATTTGCCGCCGACGCGCGCGTGTCACTACGAAGTCTCGATCTATATTCCGCATCGCGTTGCCACGACGCGCCAAGCGCGCTATTGGATCGCGCACAACGGTCGGTTCGATGCGCGCACCGTCAATCAAGCGGCGTACACCAACCAGTGGGTCTCGCTCGGCACCTTCGACTTTCACGGACGCGGCGGCGAGTACGTCTCGCTCTCCGACGTGACCGGCGAGCCGTACCTCTCCACCTTTCTCGTCTTCGACTCGGTGAATTTCGCGCCGCGCTGTACGATGTGGTGACGACGAATAAACGAAGGCAACCCTCCGCGCCGCGTGTTCGCCCTGTGAGCACGCGGCGCGTTTGTCAATTCGGGAATAATCAAATATACTTGCGGCGTGATGAAATCCCGAAAACTAACGCTCCTCATCGGCATCGTCATTGTATCGATCGCCACCGCGCGTCCCGCGCCCGCACAATCTACGAGCGCCTGGACGGGTTATTACTTTGCCAATCCCAATTTGCAAGGCGCGCCCGCACTCGTCCGCGACGATGCCAATATTGATTTCAATTGGGGCAACGCCAGCCCCGCGCCCGGCATCCCCGCCGATAATTTTTCCGTGCGCTGGACGCGCTGGCTGTACTTCGACGCGCCGGGCAATTGGACCTTTGTCATCACGGTGGACGACGGCGCGCGCCTGTTCGTTGACGATCAACTCGCGCTGGACGCGTGGCAGGATCAGCAAGCCACCACGCGCTCGATCACGCTGAATCTCACGCAGGCGTTTCATCGCGTTCGCCTGGAATACTACGACCGCAGCGGCGCCGCGCAAGCGCAACTGCAAATCCTCTCCGCACATTTTCCCGACTGGCGCGGCGAGTATTTTAACAACGCGACGCTCTCCGGCACGCCAACGTTCACGCGCAACGACAGCGCGCTCAATTTCAATTTTGGGACGGCTGGACCCGGCGGCGGAATCGCGGCGGATAAATTTTCCGCGCGCTGGACGCGCAGTTTGTACTTCCGCGCCGGACGCTATCGCTTTGCCACGCGCACGCACGACGGCGCGCGGTTGTGGGTGGACAATCAATTGCTGATCGACCGATGGCGCGATCAACGCGTCACGACCTGGACGGGCGAAATCGCGCTCGCCGAAGGCGATCACTTGATCCGGATGGAATACTACAACGCCAGCGGCGCAGGCATCGCGTCGCTCACCTGGTCGGCGCTTTCGGGCGGCGCGGAAATTTGGCGCGGCGAATATTTCGACAACGCGGGACTGACCGGCGCGCCGGCGTTCACGCGCGACGATGCCGCGCTCAATTTCAACTGGGGCAGCGCGTCGCCCGGCGCCGGCGTCTCCGGTCCCAACTGGTCGGTGCGCTGGACGACCAAGCGCGCGCTCACGCTGCCCGGTTATTACACCGTCACCGCGACGGCAGACGATGGCGTGCGCGTCTGGGTGAACAACACGTTGCTGATTGACGAATGGCACGATCAATCGCCGACCACGTACGCCGCGCTGGTGTATCTCGCGTCCGGCACGCACGACTGGCGCGTCGAATATTACAATCACGGCGGGGTCGCCGCGCTTGCCGCGCAGATCACGCCGGGCGCAGTCGCGCCGGACGCGCGGACATCGCCCGCCCCCGCGACCGGCGACATCGCGATTGACACCCAGAGCGCGTACTTTGTCAAGCGCGGCGCGGACGACGCGTGGCAAACCGCGCCGAACGGCTACGGCGGGACCGCGTTCGCGCTGAAGAACAATCCGTTCGCACAGCTCGAATCAAAGTGGGCGCGTTGGTACGCGCCGCTGCCGCGTCCTGGGTTGTACGATGTCGCGGTCTACGTTCCAGCGAACATCGGCACGACGCGCGGCGCGCGCTACGCGATCGCGCACGCCGACGCGTACGATTGGCGCACGCTCGATCAAACGTTGTACGCCAACCAGTGGGTCAGTCTGGGCATTTATTATTTCAGCGCGACCGGCGACGAATACGTCGCGCTCTCCGACGCCACATTTGAATCGGCGCGCGCGACGACGCTGGTCGTGGACGCGGTGCGATTTTCCGCGCGCTGACATTGGCGGCGGTCGGCGGTCATCCGTCGGCGGTCGTCTGCTCAAGGGGGAGGACAGCAATGCCAAAGAAAATCGTCCGTTCAAAACCCAAACGCGCGCCGCGCCCGACCCGCGCGCGGCCCGTGTTGGTGATGGTTCACGGCGGGGGCTCGTTTCCCGAAGACTGGTACAAACCGCTGGTCGCCGCCGTCGAAAAAGAACTCGGCAAGCCGTTTGCGTACTTGCCGGTCTACTACGCCGACGTGGTAAAACCGGTGGGCGTGCGCGCGTTGGAAACGCCGGAAGAAGCGCAATTCAAAAAGGATTTCGAGCGCGAACTCGAAAAATCGTTCGACGCCGCGCGCGCCAGCCCGACGCTTCCGGCGGATCGCGCGGTGGGCATTGTCGGGTTGCCTGCGCCGCTGGAACGCATCGGCGGAATCGCGCAAGAACTCGCCGGATATTTTTTCGACGCGAACCTGCGCGCCAAAATTCAAGCGCGCCTGATCAAGCAACTCGACGCGGCGAAAAAACAATCGAACCGGATCATCGTCGCCAGTCTTTCGCTCGGCACGGTCGTGTGTTTCGATGTGTTGAAGCCGCACGCCGATCGTTACCACATCGCGCTTGTGGTTCACGACCGGCTCGCCGATCGCCAAGTTGCGCGCCGTCCGGCGTTATGACGACGACCTGGGCGCGATCACCGCGCAAACCGTCGCGCGCTGGTACAATCTCTACGACACGACCGATTGGATCGCGGATCCGTTGGGTCCCGCGTTTCCGAAACCGGGTTATCGCCTGCACGATATTTTCGTCAACGTCGCGTTCGATCCCATTTCCTCGCACGATTATTTCAACAATCGCGAGACGATCCAAATGTTTGCCGACGCGCTGCGCTGACGCACGCGCGTGATTTTCCAGAGGAGGAAACAATGCCTGACGAAACGCTGGGAACAATCGGCGGCGACAGGCCGTCGCGCACGGTCGAACAACCGCGCGCGGGGGTGGTGATCGTCCACGGCGCGGGCATCTGGCAGCAAGATTATTGGAAGCCGATTGTGAACGCGCTCCAAGGTTGCCTGGATAGTTCTGCCGGAACGCCGACGCTGGGCGCGGTGGGCGTGTGCTACTCGGATGTGATCAATTCCGCCGAAGCCAGCACCGCGCGCGCGATCACGCTCGCGCCGCGCCAGCACGCGTTTATGAACGCGTTGCTCTGGGATAATCTGCTACTGAAGATTGCCACTGCGCCGCCGGAACAAATTCTAAAGAAAGTTTCTAGTCACTTTGATCCGCTCGGCGCGCTGGGGCTGGCAGCGCGCCCGCTCGAGACCGGACTCGATTTGTTGGCGCGCGCCCTGCTCGGCAAATCGCTCAATCAACTGAGCGATCAAGTCGCGCAGACGATTTTGCCGGGTGGAATGAACGTCGCCGCGACGATTCAAGACGTGTGCCTCTATTTGTTCGACGATCAATTTGCGCGCAAGATTCGGCAGGAGTTGATTGACGGGTTGCGCGACGCGCAACAGTACGACGAAATCCTTCTCGTCAGTCACAGTCTCGGCTCGGTCGTTGCGTTCGATGTGTTGAACGGGTGGACGGAAAGCAAACCCAGGATCTCGCACTGGTTTACGCTCGGTTGTCCGTTGACCAAGGTTTTGCGTTTGCGCCCCGGCACCCTGAATCGGTTGAACAACGCGAACGTGGCGCATTGGTACAACGTCTACGATACGACCGACATCGTCGCCGGGGCGCTGGGTCCCACGTTCACCAAGCCGGGTTACCATATCCACGATATTTTCATTGACATTGGAAGCGATCCGATTGGCTCGCACGATTATTTTGGCAACCGGACGACGCTGAAGTTGATCGCGGACGCGATCCAAACAATCACCTAATCCCCCAATCACCAAACGAGGACCCAATGCCCAAAGCGATTCTGTTCGATCTCGACGGCACGTTGATTGACGATTCGATGGAGACGTTTCTGCCGCCGTATTTTGCCGCGCTGACGAAAAAACTCGCGCACCTGGTTGCGCCGGAACAATTGATCGCGCAACTCAACGCGTCCACGCGCGCGATGGTCACCAACGCCGATCCGACGCGTACGCTCGCCGATACCTTCGCCGCCGACTTTTTCCCGCGCCTCGGCGTGCCGCGCGAAACGCTGATGCCGCTGTTCGACGATTTTTACGCGCGCGAATATCTCGAGCTGCGCGCGTACGTCAACCCGGTCCCGGAAGCGCGCACGGTCGTCCAACGCGCGGTCGCGGCGCGTTTGCCGATCGTGATCGCGACGATGCCGGTCTTTCCGCTGGTCGCGGTGCAACATCGTCTGGCGTGGGGCAAACTCGCGGATTTCGAATACGCGTTGATCACGTCGTACGAAAATATGCGCGCATCCAAACCGAACCCGGCGTACTATCGCGAGATCGCGGCAAAGATCGGTTGCGCCCCGGAAGAGTGTGTGATGGTCGGCAACGAAGTGCAAAACGATATCCTGCCCGCGCGGCGCGTCGGAATGAAAACCTTCTGGGTCACCAGCGCGGCATTTATGGCGACGGATGTTCCCGCCGATTGGCGCGGGACCCTCGCGGAATTCGGCGCGCTGTTGGAACGCGGAGATTTATAGATTCGGATTCGCATTTGCCAACAACGAAAATTGTGGTATAATGCGAATCGTAATTGGGCGGTTAGCTCAGATTGGTTAGAGCGCAGCGTTGACATCGCTGAGGCCATAGGTTCAACTCCTATACCGCCCACTGTGCAGTCAACAGAGTGAATAGTGGCGAAGACCAAGCCGAGTAGGCGAAGAAGTTGTGTCAGGGAGATCGCGCCGCGATTGCAAGCGCGATTCACAAACCTTCGACGAAAACCCCTTGCGAGCCACGCGGCGCCACCGTTATCGGCAATCGAGTGTGCAAACGCCCAATGACGCGCGTGTGCGAACCTGGGTGGAACCACGGGAGAACTCTCTCGTCCCAAGCGGACGTGAGAGTTTTTTGTTTTTCTGCCACCGAAGCGCGCAGAAACACACGGAAGAAAATTTTCCGTTTCGGAACTTGCCGGCGCGCTAAAAAATGATCGCGTGTCAAGTTTGGAGGCGCGGATCAACGCGGCGTGCATTCGCGTGGCGACCTGGGACGGTCACTGGGAAGCGGTTTCGGTCGAACTGATCCAAAAACCGAATATTGACCGATTGCGCCGCGTTATGATACAATTCACCAGCGAACTGCAAGCGCTGCGTCTGCCGAGCGCGCCCGTGCATCCGATCATCGTGCGCGAGGAGCCGGATCGTCCGCCACCGCGTTTGGATCGCGACATCGAACGCGGAAGGGCGTCCGTCGTCGGACGCGTGCGCGATCATAAATTCGTCGCGCGGGGACACAACACCCTGCGCGGCGCGGCGGGCGGGACGCGGTTGAACGCGGAATTGTTGGTCGCGAAGAAAATGATCCAATGAAAAATGAGCAAATGACAAATGAAAAGTGACAAATGAGCACAGTTTTCTCATTCGCGGATCGCAATTCCTAATTCGCAATTCGCAATTTTGTCATTTGTTCATTCGTCATTTGTCATTCCGAAAGGAGTTTGGTGGCAACAATCGATCTATTTCATTACGCGCGCGTCGAAGACCTGGACGCGATTTCGGACGAGGGCTTGAAGCCCGGGGCGCGCGCGCTTACCGTCGAATCGGCGCTGCGCGCGAATTCGGTGTACGTGTGGCTGGCGCCGGACTACGACGTGATGGGGTACAGCGATAATCCAAAGTACATCTGCTTGCGCGCGCGCGTGGACACCACGCGTTGTCGCGTTGCGCCGATGGAGTTGATCGTCGCGGCATACGTCAATCACATCGGGCGCGGTCAGCCGAAGAATCCGGACGTGGCAGCCAAGTTGATCGCGGCGTACGAAAAAGTCGCCGCGCCGCTGTACGATTATCTGCCCGGAATGTTTCGCGCGCCCGAAGTGCTGGTCGAAGGGGAAATCAGCGCGGACGATATCGCGGTGGTCAAAGCGCCCGAAGCCGGGATGCGCGGCGAAGAAAATCGGCGGCAGTACGCGTCGCGCTGGGGCGAGCATTTGATCCGCGTGCTCGGCACGCAGCGCACGCTGATGCAATTGCGCGAGTCCACCGAAGCAATCGTCAATCGCGGTTTGGGGATGCGCGTGGCAAAGCACGACGACGCGACGGCGTATCTCGAAACGTATATGCTCGTCGAGACCGGCGAATTTTTCACCGTCGAAAAGGAAGACTAGCGCGCGCCGCGCTCAACGCAGAAACGCCAAGAGCTGATCGATCCAATCGCTGAACGATCCTGGCGTGGCGCGACGCGTCGGCGGCTCGGAGCCGGGCGGATATTTTTCCGCCCAATGCGCGTTGCGCGGCTCGCTCAGCGCGCTGGTCACCGGAACGCCGGCGCGCAATAAGAGGTATTCCGCCCACTTGAGTTGGCGGCGCTTGACGCAAAAATACAAATCGTCTCCGGCAATTCCGCGATCCCAAACCTTGACGCCGTGGCGCGCCAGCAAGCGTTCGATGTCAATGCCGCGCCAGGGCGAACCGCGTGCGACGCGAATCGTCGGCGCGTTCGATGAGAACACGCACGCGAAGAATTCATCCACGAGTCCGGCGACGCCGCGCTGAGCGTACGCGTTGTGCCAGTCCGCGTTGCGAAACGTGGAAATCATTCCTTCGATCCGATTGATCGGATCGAAGTATGCAGGCAAGTCTAGCAAATCCATTGACACACAACCCAATGCGAACTCTTGTTCTATTTTACAACGATTTTTCTTTTTTGTAAAATCTTTTCTTTGCCCCGGGAAATCTCAGTGTGGAGACGAAAATGGTGCGCGGCTTCATTTTCGGCACGATTTTTTCCCTGTTCGTTGCGTTGGCATATTGGGTGTCCAACAAACTTCCCTACAACGTTGATGTTGGATCGCTCGGCTTTGGACTTGCGATTGCCGCGCTTTCCGGCGCGGCGTGGGCAATGCTGAACGGCTGGTGGTCAACCGTCACCAAACCGTACAGGCCGATGACGATCACGTTAGAGACAAAACAGACGCCGTCCCAGATCAGTTTTGCTTCGATCTGGGCAATCGCCAAAGGAATTATTTTCATTGCCATCGTGATCGCGGTGATTGTGCTTATGCTGAGTTCTTGATCTACAAAAGGAGGTGGTGGCAATGACTGAAGATGCGACTGGCACCACGCGTACGAAAAAATTTGCCGCCACCTCGTGGCGACGCTAACGGAGAAAACATAATGGACGACAAATTAATTCCCCTGCGCCATTCTGCCGCGCACGTGATGGCGCAAGCGGTGATGGAACTGTATCCCGGCGCGAAACTGGGTTTCGGTCCCGCGATTGAAGACGGTTTCTACTACGACTTTGAACTGCCGCGCGCGATCACCCCGGACGATCTGCCAGCCATCGAAGCGCGAATGAAAGAGATCGTCAAGGGCAAGCACCCATTCCAGCATGCCGAACTTTCGATTGACGCGGCGCGCGCGCAATTCGCCGCGCAGCCGTTCAAACTCGATCAGGTGTACGCGCTCTCGACCGGCGCGATGGGCGAACACGGCGAAACCGCGGCGAAACCGGCGGAAAGCGTTTCGACGTACACGCACGCAAACTTCACCGACCTGTGTCGCGGTCCGCACCTCGCGCACACCGGCGAGATTCCGGCGGACGCGCTCAAGCTGCTTTCGATTGCCGGGGCGTACTGGCGCGGCGACGAAAAAAATCCGCAACTGACGCGCATCTACGGCACAGTCTGGTCATCGAAAAAAGAATTGGACGAGTACTTGTGGCGGCTCGAAGAAGCGAAGAAACGCGATCATCGCAAACTGGGTCGCGAACTTGGCTTGTTTTATTTTTCGGACGACATCGGACCTGGGTTGCCGCTCTTCACACCCAAAGGCGAAATCGTCCGATACTTGATGGAAGATTTCGTGCGCGAGACGCAGACCAAGTACGGTTATCAGCACGTTTGGACCGGGCATATGGTCAAAGAAGATTTGTATCGCAAGTCGGGTCACTATGACAATTATCGCGATTCGATGTTTCCGGCGATGGAAGATGAAGGCGTCGTCTTTCGCCTCAAGCCGATGAATTGCCCGAGCCATATGACCTTGTTCAACGAAATGGGCAAACATTCGTATCGCGAATTTCCGTTGCGGATGGCGGAATTTGCGACGCTCTATCGCTACGAAAAACGCGGCGAGTTGTCCGGCTTGACGCGCGTGCGCGCGCTGACCCAGGACGATTGCCACGTCTTTTGCACCGAAGATCAAATCGAAAGCGAATTCACACTCGCGCTCAATCTGATCCGCAAAGTCCTCGACACGTACAAATTCACCGATTACAAAGTGCGCCTGTCGCTGCGCGGCGACACTGGCAAGTACGTGCAGGACGACGAGAAATGGGACAAGGCGACGCGCGCATTGCGTTCCGCGCTCGACACGAACAAGGTCGAGTACTTTGTCGCGGAAGGCGAAGCCGCGTTCTACGGACCCAAAGCCGATTTTCTCGCGCGCGACGTGCTGGGCCGCGAATGGCAACTCTCGACGATCCAGGTGGATTTCATCCAGCCCGCGCGCATCGGTTGCGAGTACGTCGCGGAAGACGGTTCGATGCGAACGCCGGTCGTGATCCATCGCGCTGTCACCGGCTCGACCGAACGCTTCCTGGGTGTGCTGATCGAACAATTCGCCGGAGCGTTTCCGGTCTGGCTCGCGCCGGTGCAAATGATGATCGTGCCGATTGCCGACCGGCACCTGGAGTACGCGAATTTCGTCGCGGCGCAACTGCGCGCGCAAAATTTCCGCGTCGAAGTGGACACGCGCGCCGAGCGGATGAACGCGAAAATTCGCGACGCGCAACTGCAAAAGATTCCGTATATGCTCGTCGTCGGCGACAAGGAAGAAGAAGCGCAAGCCGTCGCGGTGCGCCTGCGAACCGGCGAAGACCTGAAAGCGATCCCGCTCGATCAGTTCCGCGCGATGGCGAAAAAGATCGTAGATGAAAAGTCGTTGGAACTCAAGTAGGGTGAGGCGGCGCTGTGGAAATTCGCTACAGCCAGCATCTCCAATTCAAACTTTGGACGCGCCGGATCCCAAACGATTTGCCTGAACGGATCCATCGCGAAAGTCGGCAGCGATATTTTAATCAGCACAGCGTCCGCCATATCGCCGTGATGGAAACATTGTTTCAACATCGCCGAACGTTGATGATGATCGCGTACGATCAATTTCCCGATCATGTCGAGATCATCACCATCCATCCAATCACCAAAACGCAAGTCCAGGATCGTGTGCAAAGCGGGAGGTGGAGTTATGAATAAACCGTACCTGAATTACGACAAGGCAAACGACATTCTTTATATCGTGATTCGCGAAGGCGAAGAACATCACTTCGACGAAGTGGCTGAGGGGATCGTCGTCGAATTCGATGAAAACGATCAACCCATTGGCATTGAGATTAACGACGCTTCGCGGGTGATGACTCGCACCATCGGACACGAACGCCTTGCATTGGCGATGGCTTGATGTTTTGGAGGATCAATGTCCCTTGAATCAAAAATCGCGAACAAGACCGCGCGCGTCGCGGTTGTCGGACTGGGGTATGTCGGCTTGCCGCTGGCGGTCGAATTGGCGCGCGAAGGATTTCCCGTCGTCGGCATTGACATCGACGCGCGCAAAGTCAAATCGCTCAACGCGCGCGTCAGTTACATCCCCGACGTGCCGAGCGCGAAACTGCATCGCGTCGTCGCCCGAAAGAAATTTGCGGCGACCACCGATTATGCCGTCGTCGAAAAAACGGACGTGATTTTCATCTGCGTCCCCACGCCGTTCGACGCGATGAAAGCGCCCGATCTCGCGCCAGTCATTGCGGCGACGAAGAGTATCGCGCCGCATCTGCGCGCCGGGCAGTTGGTGATCTTGCAAAGCACGACGTACCCCGGCACGACCGAAGAAGTGTGCCAGCCGATTCTGGAGCAAGGCGGGTTGCGCGCCGGAAAAGATTTTCACCTCGCGTTCTCGCCGGAGCGGATCGATCCCGGCGCGACGAGCAGCGCGGGCTGGGACGTGAAAAACACGCCCAAGACGCTGGGCGGCTTGACGCCGCGTTGCGCCGCGCTCGCCCAAAAATTGCTCGTGCATCTGACGCCGAACGTGTTCCTCGTTTCGTCGCCGCGCGCGGCGGAGATGAGCAAACTGCTCGAAAATATTTTCCGATCGGTGAACATCGCGCTCGTCAACGAACTCGCGCTCTTGTCCGAGCGAATGAACATTGACATCTGGGAAGTGATCGACGCGGCAAAGACCAAGCCCTTCGGGTTTATGCCGTTCTATCCGGGCGCGGGCGTCGGCGGACACTGCATCCCGGTCGATCCGTACTATCTGTCGTGGAAAGCGCGCGAGTACGATTTCTTTACGCGTTTTATCGAACTGGCGGCCGACGTGAACCAGGGTATGCCGTACCACGTCGTCAAGTTAGCCAATGACGCGCTGAATCGCGCCGGCAAATCACTGCGGAACGCGCGCGTGTTGGTGCTGGGCGTCGCGTTCAAGTCCGGCGTGGACGACGCGCGCAACTCGCCCGCCGAACGCGTGATCGAGGTGTTGCTGGGGTACGGCGCGCGTGTCACGTACCACGATCCGTTCGTTCCCAAGTTCCACGTCGGCGGCGATGTGTTCCAGCGCGAACGCGTCGATCTCACGTCCGTCCCGTTGACGCGCGCCGCGCTCACAGCGTGCGACATCGCGATCATCGTCACCGCGCACAAAAAGATCAACTACCGGCTGGTCGTGGAGAATGCGCCGCTGATCGTGGATTCGGCGAATGCGACCAAGGGTTTGGGGCGCGCGGAAAAAATCACGCGCGTCGGCGCGCCCAAGGAGCAGAAATGATCGATCCGGCTGCGCCCGCTATTCCGATCCCGGAACATCCGCCGCTTCTCATCATCGTCTCCGGACCCTCCGGCGTAGGCAAAGACGCCGCGCTCAAACGGATGCGCGAGTTGAAATTTCCGTTTCACTTTTTGGTCACCAACACGACGCGTCCTAAACGCCCGGAAGAAGTGAACGATCAGGACTATCACTTTATCACGCCGGAACAATTCGCGGCGATGGACGCGCGCGGCGAATTCCTGGAACGCGCCGTCGTCTACGGGTACGATTACGGCAACTCGAAACAAGAAGTGCGCGACGCGCTGGCGCGGGGGCAAGACGTGATTATGCGGATTGACGTGCAAGGCGCGGCGACGATCCGGCGGCGCGTGCCCGAAGCCGTTTTTATTTTCCTGATGCCGCCTTCGATCAAATCGCTGGAAGCGCGCCTGCGGAAACGACGCACCGAACCGGAAGAGTATTTGAAAATCCGCCTGCACGCCGCGCAATTGGAAATGAACGAAGTCGAAAAGTTCGATTACGTGATCGTCAACGAAGACGACGCGCTGGACGAGACGGCGGAGTTGATGCGCGCGATCATTCAAGCGGAACGGTGCCGCGTGAAACCGCGCCGCATCGAATTGTGAGAAAGTTTTTCCCCCAGCAGAGAAACCTGGGGGATTTTTTTCGTTCGCAATGACAAAAAGGGCTGACCCGCTATAAAAAACTTCCGATGTCTAGTGAACATCGGAAGTCTGAGGCGCCGAGCGGATTTGGACCGCTGATCAGGGTTTTGCAGACCCTTGCCTTACCACTTGGCCACGGCGCCAGCATCTCAAGTATATGTGAATTGCGCGCCGTTGTCAAATCGTCAGGCGACCACGCTGGCGATCAGCTGTTGCCCTTCCGGCGATTCGACGAATTCGCGGAATTTCAACTGCGCGCAGGTGCACGTCCGCAGTTTGTTGCGCGCGAGCAAAATGTGGCGCTGGATGCGCAAGCCTTCCACCGTAATCGCTTTGATCCGACCCAGTTCCAAGCCGCGGCGCGCCGCCACGCGCGACACGAACGAGACCCCGTGTCCCGCTTCGACCGCCGCTTCGGCGGCTTCGACGCTCCCCAGTTCCATCGTCACGCGCAAATCGCCGGAGGGCAAGCCGTGCTCCGCCAAAGTCGCCAGCACCAGGTGACGCGTGGCGGCGCCGCTCTCGCGCAACACCCAATCGGCTTCGCGCAATTCTTCCGGGGCGATCGCGCCGCGCGTCGCCCAAGGATGATTCGCCGCGACGATCAGGATCAATTCGTCGGTGAAAAACGGAAAACACTCCACGTCCTTGCTTTTGGCAGGCAAACTCAACACGCCGATATGAATCTGCTTGGTCAGCAAGCGCTCTTCAACTTCTTGGCGCGACATCACTTCGACACTAAACTGCGTGTCCGGATATTTTTTGCGAAACGCGCCGATGAGATGCGGCAAGATATATTTGCCCGGGCTCGTGCTGCAACCGATGACGACGTGACCCTTGACGATCCCCTGCTGCGCGCACATCGTCTCCTCGATTCGCGCGGAGAGGTTGACCAATTCGCGCGCCAGCGGCAGCAAATCGTGCCCCGCTTCGGTCAGCGCGATGCGCTTGCCGTTGCGCTGGAAGAGTTGCACATTGAGCCGTTGTTCCAAGTTTTGGATTTGAAAACTGATCGCGGGTTGGCTCAGGTGCAATTTGCGCGCCGCCGCCGAAAAATTTTCTTCCTCCGCCGCCGCCAAAAATACGCGCAGTTCGTGCACTTCGATCATCCGTCCTCCCTCCAACAAAAAACCTCGCCCGATTTGGGAGAGGCATCAATGACTATTCTCTGCCGCACAGTGTACCCGTTCGCGTGAAAAAGTCAAACAGCGGTCAACCCGGTTTGCGCGCGATGAATTTCGCGCTGTAGACCGGCGCCAACCGATTTTCGCCCCCCGCGATTTTTTCCACGCCGACGAAACCGGCGGCGCGCATCTTTTCGATGTACGCTCTTTCCATAATCGCGCCGCTGATGCAGGACGCCCACGATGTCATATTCGCGCGCAGGATTTCCGGCAGCGGCACGCGCGTCACGATATCCGAGATCGCGGCGCGCCCCCCCGGCTTCAATACGCGGAATGCTTCGTGGAAAACGCGATCTTTGTCCGGCGCAAGATTCACCACGCAGTTCGAAATGATCACGTCCACTGAATTGTCGTCCACCGGCAAATTTTCCAACTCGCCGTGCCGAAACTCGACATTCGTCGCGCCGATTTTTTGCGCGTTCGCGCGCGCGAGCGCCAGCATCTCCGGCGTCATATCCACGCCGATCACGCGTCCGCTCGCGCCGACGCGTTTCGCCGCGTAGAAACAATCGAGTCCGCCGCCGCTGCCGAGATCGAGCACCGTTTCGCCCGGCTGCACCCGCGCGATTTCGAGCGGCGTGCCGCAACCGAGCGACGCGTTGACGATGTCGTCCGGCAGCGCGTCTTTCGTCGTGAGCAAATCCGCCGGAATCACATCCGACGGCGCGCAACAACTGCTTGGCTTGCCCGCGAGTTTCTGGCGCGCGATGCCGGCGTACCGCGCGCGGACGTGCGCTTTGATTCGAGTGTCGTCCACCATCCTCCTCCTGTTAATATATTTATGTATCTAAATTCGTCTATGTGATATTTCTTAAAAAAGCCGCCTGCGAGCGGCTCGGTTCAACTACGCGCGCGCCTTGCGCGCCGCTTTGGCGACGCGAACCGCCCGCGACTTGCCAAACTTTGCCCACAGCATCCCGCAGCACTCGTCCACGTTTTCGGCGTTGAGCGAGTACAAGATTTCCTTGCCTTCGCGTCGGCTATGGACCAACCCTTCGTGCTTGAGAATCTTGAGATGGTGCGAGATCGTCGGCTGCGAGGAACGCGCGAACGCGGCGACGATGTCGCTGACGCGCATCTCCCCCTTCTTTTGAAGCATTTGCAGTATGTCTTGCCGCGTCGAGTCGCCTAACGCGCGGCAAAACGCGACACAATCAATGCCTGTCACAGTCACCTTCTATTTGGACGCGGCGCCAGTGCGCCGACGACATATTGACAAATTTCAATATGTCTATATTATACTACAGAAATTCAATTTGTCAAGGGCTGGCGTTCCGGCACCCCCGCGCGGCGCGGATACCGCTCCGGCGTCGCCGCGACTTTTTCGATGACGACGAGGTGGCGCGGCTCCAGCCCCGGCAACCGCACCGGCGCGATCGCGCGCACGCGTCCGCCGAGCAGAGCGAGCGCGCGCGCCGCCGCGCGGATTTCGTCGTCAACCTCGACGCCCTTTTGCGCGATGAAGACGCCGCCCTGCCGCACGAATGGTAGCGCGTACTCCACCAGCGTCGCCAAATTTGCAACCGCGCGCGCGACGGCGACATCGTACTGCGCGCGGTGCGCCGCGTCACGCGCGAGGTCTTCGGCGCGCGCTTGAATCGCGACCGCGTCGCGCAGGTCAAGTTGCGTGATGATGTGCTTGAGAAACGCGACTTTTTTGCCGGTCGCTTCGAGCAGGATCAGCCGCAAATGCGGCAGCGCGATTTTGAGTGGGATGCCGGGAAAGCCCGCGCCCGCGCCGATGTCAATAACGCGCGGTGTCATTGCGAGGAGCGTTTTCCGCGACGAAGCCGCCCGCGGGGCGTCCAAATCGCGAATTGGGGATTGCTTCGCCTCGCTCGCAATGACAGCCGCAACCGACAACGAATCGAGAAAGTGTTTGACGATCACGTCATCGCGCGCGGTGATCGTCGTGAGGTTGACGCGCGTGTTCCACGCGACGAGTTCACGGTAGTACGTGTCAAACGCGTCGGTTTGCGCCGGCGTCAGCGTGATGCCGAACGCGCGCGCGCCTTCGTCCAGAGGGCTCGTCATTCAACCTTGATGCGCGTTGCCTTCGCGGTGGATTTTTCTTTTTCCGCCTGGTCGAGTTTTTCGATGCGCGCGTCCAGCAGGGAACGCCACGCCAACAGCATTTCGCGCTGCGCCGCACGGCGATGCATCCGAAATTCTTCGGGGAACATTTCGCCGCGTCCCTCTTTCATTTCTTTGCGGAACGCCTTGATCGCGGCGGCAAGATGATCTTCCCAGGTCAAATCTTTTTCTTCATCGGGCTTTGCCATTTTGTCCTCCCAATTCCTGCCACAGAGGACACAGGGGACACAGAGAAACTCTTGTTTTCATCTCTGTGCTTTCTGTGTCCTCTGTGGCTAATCCTCTACCGACAGATCGCGTTTTTCAGCGTGCGGCTGGATGCGGCGTTCGAGACGCGGGGTGAAACGCGCGGCAATCGTTTCGATGATGAAATCAACGGGATGCACTGCCGCCAGTCCGGTGTTCTCTTCGAAGATGACGCGCGGGCGTCCGGTTTGCGCGCTGATTGCCACATCTTGATACGGCACGTATGCTTGCACGACGCCGATCAGGTACGGCGCGACTTGCGGTTTCGTTCCTTCAATCGCCACGGCTTCGGGTTTCAGGACGACGGGACCGCCGCTGTTGCCGGGAAACACGAACGCATCCACGAGAAAAATCTTGCTCGACCGCGCCAACAAATCGCGCACGCGCGCGAGCGTCCCACTGCGGACGATCACCGTGTTGCGATGCTGGCCGACAAGTCCCATCGGAAAACCCAGCACGTACGCAAAATCGCCCTCGGTGACGCCGAGCGCGTTCAGCGCGTCAATCGTCGCGCTGTGTTGATCGCCTTGAAAGTACGCGACCTGCATTCCGCTTTCCTGCAGCAGATCGAAATGGATCGGCATCACCGCCACGTCAATCGCGTCGTCGGGATGCGTGAACCAGAGCGGTTTGTTTCCGTCGAACAAACTCAGATCGAATTCGCGCGCGGGCTTGGCGGCGTGCGGATTGCAGCGCAGATACGCCTTGTCCAGACCTGCCAAAACGTGGCGATTCGTGACGAGGTAGACCTGGTATTCGCGCGCACGCGTGTTCGTCGGCACGCCGTACAAAAATCCCGAGGCGATCCAACGCCGTTCGCCTGCGGCGTCATCGGCGCCGATCGCGACGACGCAATCGGTGAAGAAAGGGGGAATCAGCGCCATCGTCACGCCGTCTCGAACTGAAGCACGCGCATTTTTTCTGGAGACACGCGCGTGCTTAATGATAACATTTCAACTCCGACGACATTGCCGTCTTTGTCAAAATCAAGAATCACGCCAGGCTGCACTTCTTCCGACTCTACAATCGCAGATTCGTCCAAACGAAAGTAGAGTGCGTCGTTTTCCTTATCAACTTTCAGTCTCATTGTTTCCTCCTCAATCGCCGATCAAAAAACACCGTCACAACTCGATTGGGATAAACGTGCGGATTGACTACGACTCTCAAGAAACGCCCACCATGTTCGGCGATGGATTTGATGTAGTGGGTATTGTTGTCCGCGCCAGGATCCACCTGGTCGGGCGCGTTGATGGCGCGCCACATCCACTCTTCGGGAATATTGCGCTCAATCAGCATTTCTTTCGTGTGCGTCGAGATTTCGATGTCAATCATCGCTTCACTTTTTCAGCCACACACATCAACGACGTCCCAATCGGCAAATCCACGCGCGAGACCAGCGCAGCTTCGATGCGACCGACGCCGCGCAGGATCGTGTTGAGCAGTGGCGACACGGGTTCCATTTCAACCTGGTATTCGTCTTGCGACAAGTGATGCGAGCGCAATTCCTTTTTCTGCCCCAGTTTGTTTCGCAGCAGGATCAGCGGCGCGGACAACGGGAAGACGAAAAAGAAACCGAACGTGATCCGCCGCACGCGAAACCCCGCGCGCTCGACACGCTCGCGCAGTTCGCGCGGCGTGTAACGATGCTTGTGTCCGTTGATCTCGTCGTTGTAACTCCACAGCGATTGCAGCGCAGGCACCGAAATTGTCAGGATGCTGCGCGGGCGCGCGACGCGGTACGCTTCGCGCAAAATCGCTTCGTCCGCGTCCACATGCTCGATCACGTCGAGCGCGGTGACGAGATCGAACGACGCGTCGTCGAACGGCAGTGCGCGCGTCGCGTCGCCTTGCCGCACGGCATAGCCGCGCGCTTGCGCCAGCGCGACCGGGCGCGCGTCCACTTCGACGCCCTGGACGCGTCCGTAGCGCGACAAGTGATGGACCATATTTCCCGCGCCGCAGCCGATGTCGAGCACGTCGCCATCGCGGCGCGGCACACTCGCGTCGAGCAAATTCAAAAGCGACCAGGCGCGCGTCGCAAACCACCAATGTTTGTCTTCGGGGAGTTCAGTGATCGTTGTCATTGGTTGTATTTTACACCAAACAGGACAAGGGGACAAGGTGACAGGGAGACATGGAGCGGACTTTCCTTGTCACGGACTTTCCTTCACGATCAACTGAAATACGTCAGGTCGCGCGTAATGCCCCACCACATCGAAATCGAATTTGCTTTGCGCGACGAGTGCAAGATCGAGGTCGGCGTACAGAATTCCTTCTTGATCGAACAGCGGTCCCGCAAGCACTTGACCGAACGGCGAGACAATCGCGCTGCCGCCGCGGCACATCACGTCGGGCTGATTCGCGAGTTCGGCGTAACACGGCAAGTCGGTTGGATACATCGCTTTGGCGACGAATTGATTGCAGCCGAGCACGAAACAGCGTCCTTCGAGCGCGATGTGAACGAGCGTTGCCTGCCACACGTCGCGCGCGTCGGCAGTCGGCGCGAGATAAATTTCGACGCCCTTTTGGTACATCGCCGCGCGCGCAAGCGGCATATAATTTTCCCAGCAAATCAGCCCGCCGACTTTGCCGAACTCGGTTTCGAGCACGGTGAGCGTCGAGCCGTCGCCTTCGCCCCAGATCAATCGCTCCGCCGCCGTCGGTTTGAGTTTGCGATGCTTGCCGAGTAGTCGTCCGTCGGGCGCGAAATACAACAGCGTGCAGTAGAGCGTGCCGCGACTGTTTTCATCGCGCTCGATCACACCGACGACGAGGTACGCGTTTGCTTCGCGCGCGGCTTGCCCAAGTTGCGCGGTCGCGCGACTCGGCACGTCCACCGCGTTTTCCCAATAGCGTTGCCACAACTGGCGACCTTCGGGCGTGCGATTGCCGACGATGACGCCGAACGAAAAACCGCGCGGATACGCGGGGATAAATGCTTCGGGAAAAAGAATCAAACGCGCGCCTTGCGCGGCGGCTTCGCGCGTGAGCTGACACGTTTTTTCGACAGTGGCTTCGCGGTCGAATAGCACCGGCGCGGCTTGGATGACGGCGGTTTTTACAATTGGTGGGTGATCTCCCATTTTATCCTCTCAAATTCTGACACGGAGACATGGAGACCAGGAGACACGGAGAGGTATTTTCTCCTTGTCACCTTGTCACCAGGTCTCCCTGTCATTCTTCTCGCGATACTTTTCCGCGCAATGCTTTGACCCGCCCCAGCCGTTTCTTGCTTTCCAGCCGACGCTCCTTTGCCGCGCGCGAGGGCTTGGTCTTGCGGCGCGGCTTGGGCGGCAGCGCGGCTTGCCGGATCAGCGCGATCAAACGCGCGCGCGCGTCCGCGCGGTTTTGCTCTTGCGTGCGAAAGCGCGTCGCTTCGATCACGAGTTCGCCTTCCGCATTGATGCGATTGCGCGCGATGTTCAGCAGGCGCGCGCGCACGTCGTCGGGCAGTGACGGCGAATGGCGCGCATCGAAGCGCAATTGCACTGCCGTCGCGACCTTGTTGACGTTCTGCCCGCCGGGTCCGGACGCGCGGATAAAGGTTTCATCTAGTTCGGAGTCGGCGAGCGCGAGATCACGCGTGATGAAAATCGTCATATTGCGGCAATTGTATCACAGCTTGCCCAAAAACGTGACGCGGAGACAAGGAAACTTTCCGTGCGGCTCCGTGTCCCCGTGTCTCCGTGTCCTGGTTTTCAGACGCGCTTGCCCGTGATGTAATGCTCCAATTGCTCGATCAAAAACTCCTTGTCCGAAATGACGACCTTGACCACGTCGCCAATCGAAATGACGCCGACCAATTGATCGTCCGCAAGCACGGGCAGATGCCGGATGTGTTCGGCGGTCATCAACGCCATACACTCTTCAATCGTTTGCTCGGGACGGACAAAGTACACCTTGTCGGTCATAATTTCGCGGACGCGCGTGTCCTTGGAGAACTTGCCTTTGAGGACCACCTTGCGCGCGTAATCGCGTTCGGAAATAATCCCTACGACGCGCGATCCTTCCAGCACCATCAGCGCGCCTACATTTTTCTCCGCCATCAATGTGAGCGCGGCGTAGACCGTCGCCTCCGGCGCGATGGACCAAACGGCGCGACCTTTTTCCTGCAAGAGTTGCGCAACTGTTGACATCCTTCCCTCCTTCCGCGTCATAGTATATCCACAACCCGCGCGCAGGTCAATCGCGTTTTCCGAACGCGCGAACGAGCGCGCGAACTTGATAAATATTGAGGCAAATGCTACAATCGGAGCCGTTCCGCTGTGCGCTTAAAATTTTGCGAAGGAGTCTTTTCAATGTCGAACGATGGTGCGCCCGCCAAACCTGCGCGCAATTGGCTGTGGCAACCGAACCTGATCGTCTTTGTTTCGAGCGCGTGCATTATGATTCTGGAACTCGTCGCCGGGCGAATGATCGCGCCGCACGTCGGCTCGTCGCTGTACACCTGGACGAGCGTGATCGGCGTCGTGCTGGCGGGCATCTCGCTGGGCAATTATCTGGGGGGACGCTTTGCCGATCGCTGGGCGTCGCTCCGGTTTCTGGGAAGCATCTATCTTCTCGCCGCGCTCACGTCGTTCATCGTCTTGTGGGTGGATCGGATGGGGCGCGTCACGCCCGGCGACTGGCCCATCGTCGTCGAGATTCTCGCGCTGACGACCGCGATGTTCTTCGTCCCCTGCACGATCCTGGGAATGATTTCGCCGATTGTCGCGAAACTCGCGGTGAGCGATCTGGCGAAGACCGGCAGCACCGTCGGCAAGATTTACGCGGCGGGCACGCTCGGCAGTATCGTCGGCACGTTCGCGACCGGGTTCGTATTGATTTCGTGGTTCGGCACGTACACGATTGTGATCGGCGTCGCGCTGCTGCTCGGCGCGCTGGGGGTCGTGTTTCTGTTTGGCGCGCGGTGGCAAGCGCTGTTGCTTGCCAGCACCATCGTCCTTTGCGGCGCGGCGATTTCGGTGAACCAAAAGTGGAACGAAGGTCCCTGCGTGGTCGAAACGAATTATTACTGCATCAAGATTTACGACGAACAGGTTGGCGGTGAGCCGATTCGGCAGTTGGTGCTCGATCATCTCGTTCACAGTTACGTTTCGCTGACCGATCCCAAGACGCTGGTCTACGGCTATGAAAAAATTTACGCCGAGATGGCAGAGTACCGCACGCGCACCAAAACTTCGCCCGACGTGCTGATGATCGGCGGCGGCGGGTACACCTTCGCGCGCTATATGCAAACCGTCTATCCGCAAAACGAAATGCACGTCATCGAGATCGATCCCGGCGTGACGCAATTCGCGTACGATCAGCTCGCGTTGCCGCGCGAGATGAAGATCGTCACGGCGAACGAAGACGCGCGGACGTTCTTTGCGCGTCCGCCGACGAAGAAGTACGATTTGATCCTGGGTGACGCGTTCAACCACTATTCGGTGCCGTACCATCTCACGACCAAGGAATTCAACGAACGCGTCCGGCAGTGGCTTGCCGACGACGGGCTGTACGTCGTCAACATCATTGACGGACCGTACGGCGAATTCGTGCGCGCGTATTTTCACACCCTGCGCCAGACGTTCAAGCACGTTTATCTCGTCGAGGGCAATTACGCGTGGCGCGAGGCGTCGCGCAGTTTCTTCGTGCTGATCGGCACGGACAAAGCGATGGATTTGGCGACGCTTGCCACGTGCGAAGCCGGAGACGGCGACGCGCTGACGTATCGGTTGCTCCCCGCGCAAGCCGAGATTGACCGGCTGTTGACCGAAGCGCCACTCATCACGCTGACCGATCAGTACGTCCCGGTCGATCAGATGCTCGCGTCGGTGTTCCAAGAAACCAAGCCCAAGTGACGCGCGCGCGGTTCACAAAATTCTGGACGCTGCCGGATCGCGCGCCCTCGAATCCCGATTGCCTGATCGTGCCGTCGTACGCGCTGAAAGATCGCGCGACCCCCACGCGACCCACGCGCGCGCAGATCGAATTGGCGGCGGCGTGGTGGCGCAAATTTCCGCGCGCGCACATCGTGATGTGCACCGGCGACAACCAGGGGCTCGGCGTGACGAACGCGCGCGTGATGTGCGAGTACGCGCTGCGCTTGGGCGTGCCGCGCGAAAATCTGATCGAGGAAGACGCGTCGCGCAACACGCGGGAAAATCTTTTCAATGCGTGGCGGCTCGCGGCGCGCCAGAGCGCGCGTCAGCCCACGCTCGTCACGCTCGATCTGTACACGCGGCGCGCCGTCGCCACCGCGCGGAAACAAGGTTGGCGCGATTTTTACTGGCTCTCGGTTTACGCGGAAGGCGAATCGGCGTACGGGCTCAAGGCGATCCAAACGCACTCGCGCGCGACGATCTTGTGCTACGAAATGATCGCGACGATGTACAGCAAAGTCGTCGGATGGATTTAGATCATTTGCTCCCTTGTCATTTCGAGAAGGCGATCTTTGCCGACGAGAAATCTCGTTTTCGCAGCCAGAGATTTCTCGCTGCGCTCGAAATGACAACCGGGCTGGACAATTATTTTGACTTTGATTGCGCTTGGGGATATACTAAATTTTAGAGGTTTCGAATGCAACTTGCTTCAAGGGCGAAGCCCCAAGTGGTCTTGTCTCGATCTCATCAATTTGAATTCCAAGTGCGCCGATCAGCGATGCGTGGTATGTCTTCGCGGTGGGCGCGTTTTGTTTTCCGATGGCAAGGAGCAACTTGATTGTTCAAACTCTGATCAAACCCGGCGAATATCGCGATTCGGTCGCGCTGATGTTGATCGCACGCGAGTTGACCGCGCTGCCCGGCGTCGCCGATGTTTCGGTCGTGATGGGCACGCCCGCAAACAAAGCCGTCCTCGCGCAAGCCGGTTTGTTGAACGACGCGGCAAACGCGGCGACGCCGAACGATTTGCTGATCGCGGTCAAAGCGAAAGATGATGCGGCGGCGCGCGCGGCGTTACATAAGGCGCAGGAGTTGCTCGCGCAGAGAGCCGCGTCACCGCAAATCGGCAGCGCGGCGCGTCCGCGCACGCTGCGCGCCGCGCTGCGCGCAACTCCGGGCGCGAACCTCGCGATCGTTTCGGTCGCGGGGCAGTACGCGGCGGCGCAAGCGTGGGACGCGTTGCGCGCGGGGCTTCACGTTTTGCTCTTCAGCGATCACGTCGCAGTGGAAGACGAAATCGCGCTGAAAGAGTACGCGCGCGATCAGGGCTTGCTATTGATGGGACCCGGCGCGGGCACGGCGCTCATCAACGGCGTCGGGCTCGGCTTTGCGAACGCGGTGCCGCGCGGCAACATCGGCATTGTCGCGGCGGCGGGAACCGGCTTGCAAGAGGTGAGCACGCTGATCGCGAAAGCCGGAGCGGGCATCACGCAAGGGATCGGCACCGGCGGGCGCGATGTGAGCGAGCGCGTCGGCGGAATAATGATGCTGGAAGGATTGCGCGCGCTGCAAGCCGATCCAAAGACGCGCGTGATCGTCATCGTGTCGAAACTTCCGGCGCCGAGTGTGACGGAAAAAATTCTGGCGCAGGTGGGAACGTCTGACAAACCGACGGTGCTTGCGTTGATGTCGAATTTGTCATTGCGAGGAGCGATTTTTGCGACGAAGCAATCCCCGATTCGCGAGGTGGAGATTGCTTCGCACAAAACGCTCGCAATGACAGCCAGAGACTTGCGCGAAGCCGCAGCATTGGCAGTCGCGTTATCGCGCGGAGAAAGTGTGAACGCGGCGCGCAAGAAACTCGCGGCGGAGGATCGCGCGCTCGCGATCAAGGCGCGCGCGTTGCGGCGCAAGTTGAACGCGCGGCAAAGATACGCGCGCGGGCTGTACTCCGGCGGAACGTTGTGCGAAGAGACGATGCGAATTTGGCAGGCGTCGCTCGGCGCGGTCTGGTCGAACGCGCCGCTCGATCCGAAATTCAAATTACCGGATTCGAACCAGAGCAGGCGGCACACCGTCGTCGATCTTGGTGAAGAAGAATTCACGATTGGGCGTCCGCACCCGATGATCGACAATTCCGTGCGCGTGAAACGCCTTTTGCAAGAAGCGCGCGATCCGAGCGTCGCGGTGATCGCGCTCGACGTGGTGATCGGCTACGGCGCGCATCCGGATCCGGCGGCGGAGTTGGGCGCGGCAATCGCGGAGGCGAAAGCGATCGCGCGCAAACGCGGACGTGAGTTGATCGTCGTCGCGTCCGTCACCGGCACGGAAAACGATCCGCAAAGTTTGTCGCGACAGACCATCGCGCTGAAAAAAGCGGGCACGATCGTATTGGAAAGCAATGCGGTAGTAGCAAAGTTTGCTAGTTGCATAGTTGGATAGTTTGATAGTTGCTTGACAGAGAACAACTACCCAACTACGCAACCATCCAACCATCCAACTATTTTGGAGAAAATATGGACGACATTACAAGCGGACGCGAATTTTTGAAATCAAGCCGGTGGGTGGAATTGCGCGGGGCACCGACAGATCAGAAACGCAAATTGCCGTTTCCGCCGCTGCAAAAACCATGCCCCGCCGACGCGCAATTGATTGACCTGGTCGCGCCAAAAGATTTTACCGTCGGCAAGATTCCGTTGAGCGACGCGATCAGTCGGCGGATCAGTCATCGCAAATTCATGGACGGATTTCTTTCGCTGGAGGAATTGTCGTTTCTGTTGTGGGCATCGCAAGGGGTGAAAGAAATTGTGCGCGATGGTTACGCGACGCGGCGCAATGTGCCATCGGGCGGCGCGCGCCATCCGTTCGAGACGTACTTGTGCGTCCAGCGCGTCCAAGGATTGACGCCGGGGCTGTATCGTTATCTGGCGATCGAACACAAACTGATTTTGCAGAACGACGATCCGGCAATGTATCGCAAGGTGAATGATGCGACTGAGAATCAAAATTTCGGCGGCGCGGTGATTTTCATCTGGACGACGATTCCGTATCGAACCGAGTGGCGGTACAGTTTCGTCGCGCACAAACTCATCTTGCTCGACGCCGGGCACGTCTGCCAGAACTTGTACCTCGCGTGTGAAGCGATTGGCTGCGGCACCTGCGCGATTGGCGCGTACAATCAAGAGAAAATGGACGCGGTGCTCGGCGTGGATGGCAAGGATGAGTTGACGGTGTATTGCGCGCCGGTTGGGAAAATTTAGTGCGAAAGTTGGATAGTTTGTTAGTTTGATAGTTTTCCTGCCGAAGAGAATCATCCAACTATCAAACCACGCAACTACCCAACTACTCAACAGACGTTATCAAAAATAAGGTAAAATGTATGCATGCTCAAATACTCCGAATTGAAACGAGATCGTCGCAAGTTTCTTGCACTGACTGGATTAACGCTCAAAGAGTTCAGTGCCCTGTTGCCGGCATT
>Ga0194125_10001297_pt1 | contig 42516 bp, 30 predicted proteins | sample TA2KigC250mmetaG_FD_148626 | JGI IMG/M metagenome (GOLD analysis project Ga0194125, IMG submission 148626) | Freshwater microbial communities from Lake Tanganyika, Tanzania - TA2015034 Kigoma Deep Cast 250m | ecosystem: Environmental > Aquatic > Freshwater > Lake | place: Tanzania: Lake...
GCGCCGGACACGCTCTACTTCGGCTGCCGGTTCGCCGGCTCCACCGAGGCGGCGGTGCGCATGGCCGCGAAGTACTGCGACATCGTCAGCTACAACATCTACCGGCACACGCTCGACGCGTTCAAGCTGCCCGACGGCGTCGACAAGCCGGTACTCGTCGGCGAGTTCCACTTCGGCGCGCTCGACCGCGGGCTCTTCCACCACAGCCTGATCGGCGTGGAGAACCAGGAGGCCCGCGGCAGGGCCTACACGGCGTACGTGACCTCGGCGCTGCGGCATCCGAGCTTCGTCGGCGTGCACTGGCACCAGTACGGCGACCAGCCGACGACCGGCCGCTTCGACGGCGAGAACTTCCAGAACGGCTTCGTCGACGTCTGCGACACGCCGTATCCCGAAACCATCGCCGGCATCCGCGAGGTCGGCTACCGGATGTACGAGATCCGTGCCGGACGGTGACGCAACGGGGCGTTGCGGGCGGCGAGGCGGATTCCGGGCGGCACCGGCTTGCATCGCGCCGCCCGTGGTGCATCGTGCATGCGATGCATGCGCCATCCCCTGCGGTTCCGGATCGCCCGCGCCTGGGGCTGTGCTGCCAATTCGTTCGCCAGCCGATCCGGTTCCGCACGACCACGGCGGCGGCGCTGGCGCGACTGCCGCGCCGCGGGCAGCTCGCCCGGCTGGCCGAGATCTGCGGCCACAACGCGCAGGCCCTCCTCGCGGCGCTGGAGTTCTGCCGGGCCCGGGCGATCGGGTCCTTCCGAATCGGCAGCTCGTTGCTGCCGGTCCGGACGCATCCGGCGGTCGGGTATCGCCTCGAGGACCTGCCGGGGGGAGGCGGCCTCGTCGAGCGGTTCCGCCAGTGCGGCGCGTTCGCGCGGGAGCACGGCATCCGGACCGGATTCCACCCGGACCAGTTCATCGTCATGAACTCGCCCGACCGCGGCGTGGTGGCCCGTTCGGTCGCGGACCTGCGCGCGCATGCGGAGATGGCACAGTGGACCCATGCCGACACGATCAACATCCACGCGGGCGGCGCGTACGGCGACAAGCGCTCCGCCCTCGACCGCCTGGAGCGCAACCTCGACCGGCTGCCGGCCGCGGTGCGGTCCCGCCTGACTCTAGAGAACGACGACCGCACCTTCACGCCCTCCGACCTGCTCCCGCTCTGCCGGCGGAGCGGAATCCCGATGGTCTATGACGTCCACCACCACCGGTGCAACCCCGACGGGCTGAGCGTGGAGGCGGCGACCCGCGCCGCGCGCGCGACCTGGGACCGCGAACCGCTCTTCCACGTCTCCAGTCCGCTCGAGGGGTGGAGCGGCGCCCGGCCCGAACGGCACCACGACTACATCGATCTCGCGGACTTCCCCGCGGAGTGGATCGGGCTGCCCGTCACCGTCGAGGTGGAAGCCAAGGCCAAGGAACTGGCCGTGGCGAAACTCCGCAACGCCCTTCGTGGCCGGCGTTGACACCGCCCCGGCAGCGCGCAAACTGAGTCATGGACACGACTTCCCGGCAGCGCGTGGAATCCCTGCTGGCCGACCGGGCGGTTCGCCGCGCTGGCGACGCAGGGCGGCGGGGCGCCGTACACAAGCCTCGTGGCGTTTGCCGCGACGCCGGACCTGCGGCACATCGTCTTCCCCACGCGGGCGGGCACACGGAAGTTCGCGAACCTGGAATCCGAGCCGCGGGTCGCGCTGCTGGTCGACAACCGGTCCAACACGGCCGACGACTACCGCAACGCAACCGCGGTCACCGCGATCGGCAGCGTCCGCATCGAGACCGGGCCGGGGGCGGACGGACTTCGCGCGCGCCTTCTCGCCCGGCACCCGATGCTGGCGGAGTTCCTGGCGTCGCCCGATTGCCGCATCGCCGCCGTCGCGGTGTCCCACTACCTGCTCGTGACCCGGTTCGAATCCGTCGTACGCATCGACCCGTGCGACCGGGGATCCGAGGAATCCGAGTCCCAGCCATGAGGGTCCCGCTCATCCTGGCCCTGGCGGCCGTCATCGTGGCGCGGGCCGCGGATCCGCCGCCGGTGGGCCGTGTTGCGGACGTCCGGGCCGTGGTCGCGGAAACCCATGCCGCGTCGCTCAAGCTGCGCGAGCACTCCCTGCGCAGGACGATCGCGAAGGACACGTGCTGGCCCGATGGCGTCTGGGGCGACAATCTCTGGTGTCTCGCGGCGCTCTACCTGAACGAGAAGACGGACGCGGCGAACGCGCGCCTGCTGCGCCGGGCGAGGGAGTACACCACCACGAATCCTGCGGATCCTCCGCACCCCACGCCGGAGGACCCCGGCGGCGCGCCGTGGACGTTCTTCTCCGTGAACGACTACGTGCGGATGCTCTGTCTCTTCCACGCGAAGAGCCCGCAGTTCCCCGGACGTCTGAAGCCGGAAACCGAGGCCGCGATGAAGGAGGCGCTGTGGGTGTGGGCCAGCGGGGAAAGCCGGGTCGCCGATGCCGGTCCCGAGGATCTCCTGCTGCTGCTGGGCACGGAGAACCACGACCTGAACCGGCGTCCGGCCTACTATCTCATCTCCGCCCTGCTGCAGGACGATCCGGCCTATCGCGACCGCACGCTGGCCGACGGGCACACCACCGCCGAACACGCGGGTGCGTACGCGAAGTTCTTCCGCGACTGGCCGCGCCGCCGCGCGCAGACGGGGCTCTGGGTCGAGATCGGCTCCACCACGTATCAGAAGTACTCCTGGCCCGCGCTCTTCAACCTGCACGAACTCGCGCCCGATCCCGTCATCCGCCATCGCTTCGGCCTGCTGCTCGACCTCGCGTTCGTCGAAGAGGCGCAGATGTCGGTACACGGGATCCGCGGCGGCGGGCGCAGCCGGGCCGACCACGGGGCCGGCGGCTTCGACGCCTGCAAGAACCTGCTCTTCGCCCATGCGGGTCAGCCCGCGGGCTCCAGCCATTCGCGCATCCCGGAGACGAGCCGCTACCAGCTTCCCCCCGAGGCGATTCTCCTGGGCCGGGGCGCCGTTCCGGCGGCGGCTCCCTTCGTGATCCGCAACCGCGTTCTCGGGGAGCTCGAGGTTGCCCGCCCTGCCGATGCCCGCGGCGAGCGGCTGGCCGCGGACTCGGCGCTGGTCAACTACGCGTACCGCGGCCCGGGCTATCTCCTCGGCAGCACCCTTCAGAACCCGGCGCTTTCGATGCTCGATCCCGGGACGGGCGATCCAATGCTCAAGTACGCCGGCATATCCCGCCAGAAGCGCGCCTGCGGTCTGCTCTTCGACGAGCCTGCATCCCCGACGGTCAGCCAAGTCCATCCGGTCGTCGAGGACACCGCCGGCGGGCGCCCGCAGCATTCGTTCTGGAGCGTTCAGCACGAGAGCGTCCTGCTGGTCCAGCGCATCGCCAGCCACGGGAGAAGCACCTTGGGCTCCTACAGTACGGGGAAGCTCGGCATGCGATTCGAGGGGGCCGGCCTCGAGAGGGTCGAGGAGGGCGGCTGGATCTTCGCCGGCAACGGGAAGGCCTTCGTCGGCGTGAAGTTCCTGGATGGCGCGTACCGGTGGGATGAGAAGCGGGTCCAGGCCGACCCCGCGAACTTCAAGGGCCCCGGCGACACCGGGCGCATCCTGCTGCACGCCGGGGATGTCGTCCGCCACGGCTCGTTCGTCCGCTTCCGCGAGGCGGTGCGCGCCCATCCGCTCACGGTGACTGCGGGCATGGTCGACTACCGCTTCGGCGCGCAACGGATCGAGATGAGCCGTTACGACGCGACGGCGCCGCAGGCTTTCCTTCTTCCCCGCATCAACGGCGTGCCCGTCGAACTCCGCCCCGCGGCGACGTACCAAAGCCCCTTCCTTAACGGCGCCTTCGGCAGCGACCGGATCACGGTCACCGTCGGCCCCATCAAGCGGGTGCTGGATTTCGCGACCGAGGGCAGGTAATCGCATGCCGTTTCCATCCGTTCATCCCCGCGCCCCCCCTGCACGACGTCACGCTGGAGGCGACCCTCCATGACCGGTTCCCCCGTCACGGCCGGGAGTAGATGGGATCCCGGATTCCAACCACCGCTTCCTGCCCACGGGATCGGAACTGGAGGGCCGCGCTCTGTCGCGGCCGAAACCAGGCGTATGATGCGACGGGTCCTTTCGCGCGCACCCGGCATGGCCAGGAATCAGGCGCGGCGCCGGGGGATTCAACGGCGGCGGCGGATGTGTAGGCTCCGCGGGCATGTTTCGGCATCCGGGAGGCAGGGATGAGACAGCGATTCAGGGCGGTGCGCATGGAAGGGGTGATCACTGCGTGGGGCGCTGCGATTCTGTTACTTGCTGCGGTCGCTCGGGCGGCGGCGTTCGTGCTGGCGGGGCCGGAGGGTGCGGCGCCGGTGTTCGTCGCGCCGGGGGAGCCGGAGTGCGTGCGGCTGGCGGCGGAGGACCTCGTGCGCGATGTCGCGCGGATCACGGGCCGGACGCCCGCGTTCGCGAAAGACTCCGACGATGCGGGCGTCGTGCTCGCCTCCGTGAACCGGCCGGAGTCGGCCGCCCTGCTCGAACGGATGGCGCCGGGTCTTGCCGGCGGGCTGGCGGGGAAGTGGGAGGCGCACCGCGTGGAGATCGTCGGGCCGCGGCTCATCGTCGCCGGGAGCGACGAGCGCGGGACGATGTTCGGGCTCTACGCATTCATCGAGGAGCAGCTCGGCGTCGATCCGCTGCATTTCTGGACCTCGCGCGCGCCGCGTCCGCGGGAGCGGCTCGAATGGGACCGCGTGCGGATGGCGTCCGACGGGCCCTCGTTCAGGTTCCGCGGCTGGTTCATCAACGACGAGGACCTGCTGACCGAGTGGAAGGAGAGCGGTGGCGCGCGTCGGATCGACTACCCGTACTACGGCCAGGTCGTGAACAGCGAGGTCATGCGCGCGGTCGCCGAGTCGCTCGTGCGGAGCCGCTGCAACCTGATCATCCCGGCGAGCTTCGTCGACATCCTCAACCCGCCCGAGGCCGCGCTGCTGGAGGAATGCGCGCGCCGCGGCGTGTTCCTGTCGCAGCACCACGTCGAACCGATGGGCGTGAGCGCCTTCGCCTACTTCAACTACTGGAAGGCCCGCGGCCGCGATCTGAAGTACTCCTACTTCAGCCATCCGGACGAGGTGCGCGAGGTCTGGCGCGTCTACGCGGAGGCGTGGGCGGCGCACCCGAACGTGATCTGGCAGCTCGGCCTGCGCGGCATCGCGGACCGGCCGATGTGGATGGCCGACCCCGCGACGCCGCAGTCGGACGCCGACCGCGGGCGGTTGATCTCCGACGCGATGGCGGAGCAGGTCCGGATCCTCGACAAGGTGGCCCCGGGGCGGCCGCGGATCCTGTCCACCACGCTCTGGGCCGAGGGCTCCGCGCTCAACCGGCAGGGGCTGCTGACGATCCCGACGAACACGATCGTCGTCTTCGCCGACAACTCGCCGGGATGGAAGTGGCAGGAGGATTTCCACACGACGCCGCGCGATCCGCGGAACGCGTACGGCGTCTACTACCACCACGGCCTGATCGGCTCCGGGCCGCACCTCGCGCAGGTGCCGTCGCCGCGGAAGACCCACGAGTGCCTGCGCATGGCGATGGACAAGGGCGCCGGGACCTACGCGATCTGCAACGTCGGCAACATCCGCGAGTTCGTGCTCGGGATCGACGCGACCGCGAAGATGACGTGGCGCATGGACGGGTTCGATCCCGATGCCTGGCTCGACGGATGGGTGCGGACGCGATTCCCGTCGCGCGCGGCGGAGGTTGCCGCCGCCTACCGAGCCTACTTCGACGCGTGGGCGATCCATCCCGAGCAGAACGTGCCGTTCCTGATGGACGGCCAGATGTTCGGCGCCGGCAACTCCGCGCTCGGGAAGATCGCGAAGCGGCTCAAAGAAAAGACGCCAAAGCCGTCCGTGGCGACGAGCGCGCCGGCCCCGAAGGCCGGCGGCGACGCGTTCTGGGCGGGCCTGAGCGACATGCATCCGCGCGCTCTCGGGCGCGCAGCGACGCTCCATCATCTCGCGGCGCAGCGGGACGGGCTGTCCAAGGCGATCAAGACGGCCGAGGCGGCGGCGGCAGCACTGCCGGCCGGCAAGGCCGCCTTCCTTCGCGACAACCTGGTCCACCAGGCCATGATCATGGTGCGGACCGGCCTGTGGCTGGAGCACGTCGAGGCCGCCGGCGACAACCTTGACCGTGGCGACCGGGCCGCCTGTGCCGAGGCGCTGGCATCGGCCGAGGCCTCGTTTGCTGCGATCCCGCGGCTTTCCGAGTCCTACTGCCGCGGCCCATGGGAGAACTGGTACCGCGGCTGCAAGAAGCTCAACATCGAGGCGACCCTGAAGCGCACGCGCGACGTCCTCGCGCAGGCGCGCAGCACGGAGCCGCGACCGCGTCCGTAGCGCGTGCAGGCCGAGGTCGCTTGTCATGCGACGGCGCAGATGAACTATCGATGCCCGGAATATGATAAGGAATGCTGCGATGAGCCTCACCAGACGAGACTTCTTGCTCTCCGCCGCAGGCGGGGCACTGGCGGCGGGCGTGGGCGGTTGTGCGCACGTCGGGCAGCGTAAAGCCGGGAAACCAGGCTTGGTCGCGAAGGTGGTGCGGGTGGGCGGGGTGTTGAGGATCGCCATCAACGGCGAGGTCTTCGATCCGCTGGCCTACCGGTCGTACCGGCCGACGCCGGAACTGGTGCGGGGTTTCCACGCCACCGGGCTGCGGCTGGCCAACGTCACTCACACCGGCATGCTCTGCACGCTGGACGTGCCGTACTCCCTGTTCGGCGAGGTCTGGACGGGGCCCCGCCGGTTCAACTGGGATCACTTCGACGCCCAGATGGAGATGTTCGAGGCGAACGCGCCGGGCGCCTACTACAATATCGCGCTCCAGCTCGACACCCGCGACTGGGCGCTGAAGTCGCATCCGGACTGGTCGAACTGCTACTGGAACCTCGTCGAGATGGCCGGCCATGAGCCGTGGCGGGCCGAGACCGCGGAGTCGCTGCAGGAGTTCCTGCGGCAGATCGAGGCGCGCTACGGCGACCGCGTCTTCGCCTACAGCCTGCTCTGCGGCAGCTCGACCGAGTGGTACACCAACTCGCAGGGCCGCGGCCGGCCCGAGGCGGCGATCCGGGAGCACCCGCTGAAGACGGCGGCGTTCCGCAGGTTCACCGGCGATCCGGCGGCGACGATGCCGACGCTGGAGGAACTGCATCGGACCTCGCACGGCGCGTTGCGCGACCCGGTGGCCGACGCGGCGGCGCTGCGCTACTGGCGGTTCCACCACGAGATCATCGGCGACGCCATCGTCCATTTCGCCGGGAAGGCGCAGGAGGTGCTGCAGCACCGCAAGCTGCTCGGCCTCTTCTACGGCTACCTGACGCAGCTCAGCAGTGCGCGGCTGCTGCAGGAGGGCCATCTCGGGTACGAACGGGTCTGGCGGTCGCCCGATCTGGACATGATCTACGCGCCGGCGAAGTACGGCGCTCCGCGCAGCCTCGAGGGCGCCAGCGGCTACCTGCTGACGGTCGATTCGCTCGACCTTCGCGACAAGCTGGTCTTCCAGGAGATCGACCACACGACCCACATCGCGCGGAGCACCGTGGAGAACGGCCGCGAGATTCCGGGTTCCGGCACGAAGCTCCGGAACGCCTTCGAAACCCGGCAGGTGCTGAGGCGGGAGTTCGCGCTGACGCGGGTCAAGCGCACCGCGCTGTGGTGGTTCGACTTCCTCGGCGGCAACTACGCGAGCCCGGAGATGATGGCGATGGTCGACGAACTCGCGCGGGTGCAGGACCGGCTGCGCGACGTGCCGATGCGGTCCGTCGCCCAGATCGCGGTCTTCGGCGACGTGCCGTCGATGTACCACGTGAACGCGGGCTCCAGCCTGGCCGACGACCTGCTGGTGCAGCCGCCCGACGCGCTCGCCCGCATCGGCGCGCCGTACGACATCTACAACTTCTCGGACATCGACCACCCGCAACTCCCGTTCGCGCAGTACAAGCTGCTCATCTTCCTCAACGCCCTCCGCATACCCCCCGCCAGGCGCGAGTTCATCCGCGCCGAACTGCAAACGGGCAACCGGACCCTCCTCTGGATCCATGCGCCGGACTACATCCAGCCGGACGGCTTCTCCGCCGACGCCATTTCCGCGATCACCGGCATCACCGTGACCGCGCGCGCCGGGGATGACAGCGTCGTGCAGGCCGTCGGGGCCCGCTTCGGTTTCGGACGGAAGGTGGCTCCGCTGTTCGAGGTTCACGACAAGGACGCGGACGTGATCGGCACCTACGTCTCCAACGACGCCCCCGCGCTCGTCCGCAAGACGTTCGCCGGGCACCACGCGGTGTACAGCGCCGTCGGGAATCTGCCCTCCGCGGTCTACCGCGAGATCGCCCGCACCGCGGGCGTCCACATCTACTACGAGGGAAGCGATCCGACCTATATCAACAGCCGCCTCCTCGGCATCCATATGCAGAAGGACACCAACCCGCAGATCACCTTCCCGGTCACCACGCCCTGCCGGCTCGAAGAGCTCTTTGACGGCGGTGAAATCCGCGTCGAGAACGGCGTCTGCCGCCTGCCTCACCAACCCGGAGTCGCAAAACTGTACCTGGTGCAATCATGAGAACTGCACGGCGCGAATTCCTGCGACACGCGGTGCTCGGCGGAGCCGCGGCGTCGTTTCCCAACCTCATCCCCGCCCGCGTGCTCGGCGCCGATGGCGCAGTCACGCCGAACAACCGCATCAACGTCGCGTTGATCGGCACGGGACGGCAGGTGTTCTATGCCAACCTGCCGTGGTTTCTCTGGTCCGAGGACGTGCAGGTCGTCGCGGTGTGCGACGTGGACTCGTGGCGCATGGAGCAGGCGAAGAAGCTGGTCGAGGAGAGCTACGCGAAGAAGGCCGGGCTCGGCCGCTACAAGGGCTGCGCGACGCATCGCGACTTCCGCGAGGTGCTGGCGCGCAAAGACGTGGACGCCGTCATGATCTCCACGCCGGACCATTGGCACGCCTGCATGGCCATTGCCGCCGCCAAGGCCGGCAAGGACATCGCGCTGGAGAAACCGATTTCGCTCTCGGTCGAGCAAGGCCGCGCCATCGCGGACGCGGTCACGAGGCACAAGGTGGTCTGCCGCACCGACACCGAGGTGCGTTCGCAGCAATGGTTCCAGCAGCTTTGCCAGGTCGTCCGCAACCGCCGCATCGGCGAGGTCAAGCGCGTGATGGTCGGCGTGCCCAAGGACCCCGCGCCGCTCGCGGAGACTCCCGGGCCGATGCCGGTGCCGCCGGAGTTGGACTACGACCTGTGGCAAGGCCCCGCGCCCGCGCGCCCCTACACGCTCACGCGCGTTCACTCTCCGCGCAGCGGCCTCGACTACACCGCCGGCACCGGGCCGGGGTGGATGCACATCAGCGACTACTCCCTCGGAACTCTGCTGAACTGGGGCACGCACACCGTCGACATCGCGCAGTGGGCGTTGGACACCGAGCGCACCGGCCCCGTCGAGGTCGAGGGACGTGCCGAGTTCCGGGACAATCTCTGGGATGTGCCGCGCAACTTCGAGATGCGCTATCGCTACGCCAGCGGCATCGAGATGCTCTATGTCGCCGACCGTCCCTTCGTCCGCGTCGAGGGCACCGAAGGCTGGATCGAGAACACATGGTTCCAGTCCGGCGGTTTCAAGGCGAGCGCTCCGGAGCTACTGAAGTGGAAGCCCGGCCCGAACGACATCCACCTGCCTTGCGTCAGCGAGAAGGAGGACTTCATCAACTGCGTCCGCAGCCGCAAGGATCCGATCATCACCGCGGAGATCGGCCATCGCACCGCGACGATCTGCCAGATCGGCTTCATCGCCGCCAGGCTCGGCCAGAAACTGAAGTGGGATCCCGCCGCCGAGAAGTTCACCGCCAACGACGAAGCCAACCAACTGCTCTCCCGTCCGCTGCGCGCGCCGTGGACGCTTTGACCAGCCCGCACGAAAGGCTGAGGCATCATGGGAATCTCCCGACGCAATTTCATCCTCACGGCCGCCGGCGGTAGCATCGGCGGGCTCACCGCGACCACGCGGGCTGCGAAACCGCCCGACAAGCAGGGCGGTGTCGTCGTCATTCCGGAACGCCAGGTCCCGGTGCTCGCCGAGGCCGACGTGGTGGTGTGCGGCGGGGGCACCGCGGGGCTGGCGGCGGCGTTTTGCGCGGCGCGGCATGGCGCGAAGGTGATCCTGCTGGAGCGCTGGCCAAGCCTCGGCGGAATGGCGACCAACGCGCTCGTCAACATCTGGCACACCAGCGATCGGAAGAAACAGGTCATCACTGGGTTCGTCCAGGAAGCGGTTGACCGCGGCGGGCGATTTGTGCGGCGCATGGCCCATTACCCCACCAAGCCGGAAACGCACGAGTTCGACTCGACGGGCATGCGCGTCGTCTTCGACCGGATGCTCAAGGATGCGGGCGTACGGGTGTTCTGCAACCTCGCCGCGGTCGAGTCGATCGTCTCGGAAGGGCGCATGCGCGCGGTGCTGGTGGACACGAAGACCGGGCGCAAGGCGGTCCGCGGACGGGTCTTCATCGACGCAACGGGTGACGGGGACGTCGCGGCCAACGCGGGGCTGCCGTTCGATTTCGGGCGCGCCGGCGACGGGGCCGTGCAGGGCATGACGATGATGTTCCGTCTGCGCGGCCTGGATGCCGCGGCGATCCGGGCGCATCCCGGGGATGCCGGGCGGGTATTCGACCTCATGCGGAAGCTCCGCGACGAGGGACGATTCCCGCAGTTCCTGGAGATGGCCGCCCGGTCGTACCTCACGAGCCCGCGCGAGCCGGTCGTTTCGTACAACATGTGTCCCGTCGCCGGGAATCCGCTCGGCGAGGAGGAATTGACGCGGCTTTCCGCGCAGGCCCGCGAGCAGGTGTATGCCTACGTGGATCTCTGGCGGGAGCAGATGCCCGGATTCAGCGCGGCGGAGGTCGAGCAGATGGGGTTCGCCCTGGGCGTCCGCGAATCCCGACGCATCCGCGGCCTCCGGACGCTCGATGCCCGGATGGTCGTCAAGGCGGTCAAGCAGCCCGACGCCATCGGGCACGGCTTCTGGATGATCGATATCCACGACCCGAAGGGGACCGGCCACACGACGTGGGTGGACCAGAAGGCGGAGACGATGCCGCCGGCCGGCGACAGCTACCACATTCCGCTCGGCATGTGCCTGAACGACCGCATCCCCAACGTCGCCGTCGTTGGCCGTTGCGCGTCGTCCACGCATGAGGGGCTCGCGTCGGTGCGTCTCCAATCCCACTGCATGGTGATGGGGCAGGGCGTCGGCACCTGCGCCGCGCTCGCGCTCGGCGCCGGCGTGGATATGGCCGCGTTCGACATCCGCAAACTGCAATCGCAACTGCGCAAGGACGGCGTCTACCTGGAGAACGTTCCCGCATGAACCCAACCATCAATGCGCCCCCTGCGTTGCCCCACGGGAGCATGAAGGCAGGGCTGCAGCAGGTGCCGGAGAAGGTCAACGGACGGGAGAACAAGCCATGACGCCGAGTTTCAGCCGGATTATCGCGACGTTGCTGCCGCTGGTCGGTTCGAGCGTCCACGCGGCCGACGCCACCGCAGGTCGCGTCGACACCATCACCCGCATGCCGGGGCTCGTGGCGTTCTGGGATTTCGTGAACCGCGAGCCGGACGGGGCGCGGCGGTTCACGGCGCATGTGCCGGCGGGGGCGGCGAACGACTACGCACTCGACGCCGCGAACTACGTGAAGGACTACTGGGGCGCGGGGCGGGAGGCGACGTACGCCGACTTTCCGCTGATGGGCCGCGGGCTGTTCGGACAGGCGATTCGAATCCGGAAGGAGACCGACCCGGACTTCCGTCCGTTCCTGTTCGTGCCGCGTGCGCGGCTGCACGACACGCCGCTCGACATCAAGGGCGCGGGGAAGTCGGTGACCGTCGTCGTGTGGGCGATCCGCGAGAGCGGCAACCACGCGCTGGCGGGGATCTGGCACGAGGGGACCGACCTCAAGCAGAAGGAGACGGCCGGCATCGCGCGCGCGGTGCGCGGGCAGCGGCAGTACGCGCTCTTCGCCGGGCTGAACAAGGGGGGCAGCGCCTGCGGCCACGTGTCCGAGAACGGCGCCAGTTCGTTCCTGAACAAGTACGCGCTGCACAAGTGCAACTCCGCGGGCATCTCGCGCGAGGTCCCGGCCGACTCGCCGGCGGAGGTGCTCGACGCCGCGTGGCAGTGCTTCGCGATGACCTTCGACGATGCGACGGACGAACTGACCGGATGGCTCGACGGCGTCGCCGGCGACCGGTGGCTGGAGAATCCGCAGAAGGACGGCCTGATCTCGTTCGCGGCGAACGCGTGGCTGCAGGGCCGCCTGCACCGCGAGCCTGGCCTGCAGCCGGGCGAGGATCCGGACTTTCCGAAGGACCAGTTCTACAACCCGCCGGAGGCGAAGCCCGTCGCGGTGCAGGTCGTCCGCGAGACGGCGGACGAGCGCGTCGAGGTGCGCGAGTACGGCTATACGAGAGTCCGTGTGACGACGCGCGCGGGGAAGGAAGTCGGGCGCGAACTCGTCGCGCTACGCCTGAACCCGTGGTGGTATCCGCACGGCATTTACCGGCCGGCTGACGACGGGACGGGCGGCCCGTTCACGATCGGCCGCGTCATCCACAGCTCCCGCGGCGTCGGCTTCACCGGCTGGATCGGCGGTGTTGCCGTCTTCGACCGGGCGCTGTCGGCCGGCGAACTGAAGCGGTTGTCGGACCTCGCCCTCGGCCCGGAGGCTATTCCCAAGGAATGAGATACGGGCTCCATGCCCATGCCGGAGCGTCCTGCAGGTGTGAATGCGACGTCCCTCTGGAATCGGTTTCCGATCCGCGCGGACTGCCCATGGCACGGTCGAGTCGCTCCACCAAGCGTGGAAGATCGCGTTCGCCGGGACCGGCCCCCATCGCCGCCCGTCCGGGCGGTCAGGCGAACTCGATGTGGAAGTGGATGATGTCTTCCTGCGGCTCGCTGGTGACCTTGTACTGGCTGTGGGTGAAGACGCGCTGCATCGGCCGGTTTGCGCGAAGCACCTCGGCCGTGAACCCGCGGATGCCGTACCGCTTGGCGATCGTCGCGAGATGATTGAGAAGGAACGTGCCGATGCCGCGGTTCTGCCACTTGTCGTGGACGATGAACGCGACCTCGGCGAGGTTGGTCTTCTCGTTGAGGTAATACCTGCCGATCGCGACGATGTCCTCGCCGTACGGGGCGGGGACCGTGGCCACGATCGCGATGTCGCTGCGGTGGTTGATGAAGACGAAATCCTGGATCTGCTGCTGCGGGATCGTCTTGATGTGCTTCATGAACCGGTAGTACTTCGTCTCCTCCGACAGCGCGTAGAACATGTCCCGCACGTTGGGCTCGTCGGTCGGATGGATGGGCCGGAACATCACCTGCGTGCCGTCGCGCAGGAGCCGGGAGGTCCTGAACTCCTGCGGGCCGACGACGATCTTCCCCTCGACGCCCGCCATTTCGGGCCGGAGGTATCTCGTTTCGATCGCCTCGCGGACGAGTTGGGGGCGGAACTTCGGGTCGGCGATGGCGATCAGGGCCAGGGCCCGCGCCTGCACGCTCTTGCCGTGAAGGTACGCGACGCCGTGTTCGGTCACGACGTAGTGAACGTCGCCGCGGGTGGTCACGACCCCCGCGCCGGGGCTCAACCGGGTGACGATGCGGGAGATCGATCCGCCCTTGGCCGTCGACGGCAGGGCGATGATGGCCCGCCCGCCGGCGGAGCGCCCCGCGCCGCGGTTGAAGTCGACCTGTCCGCCGATGCCGGAGTAGAACCGGTTGCCGATCGAGTCCGCGCAGACCTGGCCGGTGAGATCGATCTCCATCGCAACGTTGATCGCCACCTGCCTGTGCTGGCGGCTGATCAGGAACGGGTCGTTGACGTACTCGGTGGGATGGAAGGCGAAGACCGGGTTGTTGTCGATGTAGTCGTAGAGTTTCTTGGTTCCCATGCAGAAACTGGCGACGACGCGACCGCGGTCGACGGTCTTCCTCGCGCCGGTGACGGCGCCGGATTCGACGAGGTCGATCATCGAGTCGGTGAACATCTCGGTGTGGATGCCGAGATCCTTGCGGTCCTTGAGGAACGGAACGACCGCCTGGGGGATCGAGCCGATCCCGAACTCCACCGTGGTGCCGTGGTCGACGAGCGCGGCGACGTACCGGCCGATGCGACGGGTGATCTCGTCGGGCTCCTTCGGCACCACCTCGATCACGGGCTCGTCCACCGGCACGAGGTAGTCGATGTCGTTAACGTCGATGAACGAATCGCCCAGCGTCCGCGGCATCTGCGGATTGACTTCGGCGATGACGATCCGCGCGTTGGCGGCGGCGCTCTTGACGATGTCGACGGAAACGCCGAGGCTGCAGCGCCCGCGCTCGTCCGGCGGCGTCACTTCGATCAGGGCCGCGTCGAGCGGGATCTGGCCGGAGTTGAACAGGGTGGGGATGTCGGACAGGAACACCGGGGTGTAATCACCGAGCCCCTCCTGGATGATCCCGCGCACGTTCTCCGCGATGAAGAAGCTGTTGACGCGGAAGAAACTCGAGAACTGGTGGTCTGCGTACGGCGCGTCGCCGGAGGTCAGCAGGTGGACGACCTCGGTGTCGGGCAGATCCTTGCCCCGGGCGGTTAGCGCGCGGACCAGTTCTTCCGGCTGGCCGCATCCCGTGCCGATGAAGATCCGCTGGCCGGGCCGGATGGCGCCGATCGCCTCATCGGCGGTCACGACCTGATGCTTGTACTTCGTCTGCCAGTCGGGATCCCACGTCTGTTTCTTCTTCTGTGCCATGGCGGGCCTCATTCCTTGGCGAGGGTGATGCGCGCGTCGGCGGCCACGGATTCGCGGCCGACTTCGGCGACCATGAAGGGGTTGATGTCCATCTCGGTGATCTGGGGAAAGTCGGTCGCCAGCTGGCTGATTCGCTGCAGCGCCTCGGCGATCGCCTGGACATCGACGCTCCGCTGGCCGCGGACGCCGCGCAGCAGGCCGAACGACTTGGTGCTCTCGAGCATCTGCATGGCCTCCTCCTGCGTGATGGGGGCCAGGTGGAAGGCGACGTCCTTCATGACTTCGACGAAGATGCCGCCGAGGCCGAACATGAGCATCGGGCCGAACTGCGGGTCGCGCGTCATGCCCAGGATGACCTCGCGGCCCCGGCCGCACATCTTCTCCACGTAGACGTCCTGCAGACGGGCGGCCGGCACCCGCTGGGGGATGCGGAGCATCATGAGGTCGTAGGCGTCGCGCACGGCGTCCGCGCTGTTCAAGTGGAGCTTGACGCCGCCCAGGTCGGACTTGTGGATGATATCCGGCGAGGCGATCTTCATGGCGACCGGATAGCCGATGCGTTCGGCGATTTCGACCGCGGCCTGCGCCGAGTCCGCCAGCGCGCCCGGGGGGATGTGGAAGTCGTACGCCTGGATGATCTCCTTGGCCGCGGCCTCGCCGACCTGGAGTTCGCCGGTTCGGATGTGGCGTTGAACGATGCGTTCGACGCGCCGCCGGTTCACCGGGAAGCGGGTCACCACGCGGGGCGGGCGCCGCAGCCAGGCGGAGTACTCGCACATGGCGACGAGCGCGGCCACGGCCCGCTCGGGCGAGGGGTAGTCCGGCAGGCGGGCGTCGATCAGCGCGGCCCGCCCGGCGCGGACATCGTCGCCGCCCATGAAGGAGACCAGGACGGGCTTGGTGGACCCGGCCGCCGCGGCGTGGATCGCGCGCGCCGTCTCGACGGCATCGGTCATCGCCTGGGGGGTCAGAATCACGACGACGGCGTCGACGCCATCGTCCTTGAGGACGCCCTCGAGGGCGATGCCGTACCGGCCGGCGTCGGCGTCGCCGAGCACGTCGACCGGGTTGTTCACGCTGGCGGCCGCCGGCAGGACCTTCCGCAGAGGATCGGCGATGGCCGGGGAGATCCCGGCCATCTTGAGGCCCGACAACTCGATGGCGTCCGCCGCCATGATGCCCGGCCCGCCGGCGTTGGTCAGCACCGCGACGCGGTTGCCGCGGGGGAGGGGCTGCATGTCGAAGGCGGTGGCGATGTCGAAGAGCGTCTCGAATCGTTCCGCCCGGACGACGCCCGCCCGGCGGAAGGCCGCCGCGTACCCGACATCCGCGCCGGCCAGACTGCCGGTGTGCGACGACGCGGCCCGGCCGCCCGCCGCCGTCACGCCCGCCTTGAACAGCACGACGGGCTTCTTCGATGCGGCCTCCTCGGCGGACTTGATGAACGCGTCGCCCGCGGCGACGCTTTCGAGATAGCCGACGATGACCTTCGTGTCGGGATCGTCCGCCAGCGCCTCGAGAAAATCGGTTTCCGAGAGATCCGCCTTGTTGCCCATGCTGACGAGCTTCGACAGGCCCAGCCGGCGCTCCGCCGACCAGTCGAGAATGGCGGTCAGCAGCGCGCCCGACTGCGAGATCACCGAGATGCCGCCCTTTCGCGGCATGTGCTTGGCGAACGACGCGTTCATGTTGTGGTGCGCGTTGATGAGGCCGAGACAGTTCGGCCCGAGCAGCCGGACGTTCCGGCTGCGGCACCGCGCGGCCAGCGCGCGCTCGCGTCCGGCGCCTTCGGCGCCGACTTCCTTGAAGCCGGCCGTGATGACGACGATGGCTCCCGCGCCCGCCTCGATCGCGTCATCGACCGCCGCGGGAACGGCGGCCGTGGGAACGGAAATCACCGCCAGGTCGATCGACGTGCCGATCGCCTTGCACGAGGGCTTGCAGGGCAGGCCCAGGATCTCCGCCGCCGTGGGGTTGACCGGCGTCAGCCCCCCCCCGAATCCGTTGGCTTGCAGGTTGGACAGGATCTCGTACCCAACCTTGCCGGGCGTGCGGGACGCTCCGACGACCGCGATGTTCCCGGGCTTCAGCAATGCTTCCAGCATGGATCATCCTCTCTCCGCGTTCTCATCCAGGGACGGGACCACCCGGCCGGCGGCCGGCTGAAAACGCCATCCACATTGTCCCTTGCGAACCGATCCGCGTTCCGCTAGACTATTATACAGCACGTCGCGGTTGGGTTCGTACCGCCTCTCTTCAGTATGAACGAGAAAACGCCTACGTTAGCGTAGGCGGGGTGGACGAATCAAGCCGCAGTTCAGGCGGTGCGATCGAAACCAACGAAAGGTGAGTGCCATGTCGGAACAGAAGACGGGATCCGCTGAGGGTGTCTCCATTCCTCCTTCGCCCGAGTTTGCGTCCAAGGCCCATGTGAAGTCGTTCGCCGATTACAAGGCCATGTACGATCGTTCGATCCGCGACCCGGAGGGGTTCTGGGGGGACATCGCCGGCCAGTTCGAATGGAAGCAGAAGTGGACCAAGGTCCGCGACTTCACGTTCGAGCGCCCGGTTGAGATCAAGTGGTTCATCGGCGGCAAGACGAACCTCTCGGTCAACTGCCTCGACCGGCACCTGGCGAAGCGGGGCAACCAGACGGCGATCCTCTGGGAGGGCAACGTGCCCGGCGAGGATTCGAAGCTGACCTACCGCGAGTTGTACGAGGCCGTCTGCAAGTTCGCCAACGCGCTGCGATCGCTGGGCGTGAAGAAGGGCGACCGGGTGTGCATCTACCTGCAGATGATCCCGCAGGCCGCCATCGCGTGCCTCGCGTGCGCGCGCATCGGCGCGGTGCACTCGGTGGTGTTCGGCGCCTTCAGCGCGGATGCGCTGCGCGACCGCATCAACGATTCGGCCTGCTCGGTGCTGATCACCCAGGACACCGCGCTGCGCGGGGCCAAGAGCGATATCCCGATGAAGACGAACGCCGACAGGGCCGTCGCGCAGTGCCCCAGCATCCGCTCCGTGGTCGTCGTCAAGCGCACCGGTCACGAGGTTCCCATGCAGGCGGGCCGGGATGTCTGGTATCACGAACTGGTGAAGAACCAGGCCGCCACGTGCGAGCCGGAGTGGATGGATTCCGAGGATCCCCTGTTCATCCTCTATACGTCGGGGTCGACCGGAAAGCCCAAGGGCGTGCTGCACACGACCGGCGGCTACATGGTCTACGCCGCGACGACCTTCAAGTACATCTTCGACTATCACGAGGGTGACATCTGGTGGTGCACGGCGGACATCGGATGGGTCACGGGCCACACGTACATCGTCTACGGTCCGCTGTGCAACGGCGCGATCACGATCATGTTCGAGGGCGTGCCGACCTATCCCGACAGCGGCCGGTTCTGGGACGTGGTCGACAAGTACAAGGTCACCCAGTTCTACACCGCGCCGACCGCGATCCGGGCGCTGATGCGCGACGGCGAGGGTCCGATCCGGGCGCGCAACCTGAACAGCCTCAAGCTTCTGGGCAGCGTGGGCGAGCCGATCAATCCGGAAGTCTGGCTGTGGTACCGCAACAACGTCGGCCACGGCAAGACCCCGGTGGTGGACACCTGGTGGCAGACGGAGACCGGCGGCATCCTGATCACGCCGCTGCCGGGCGCCCACGCGCTCAAGCCGGGCAGCGCGAGCCGTCCCTTCTTCGGCGTCGAGCCGGTGATTCTGGACGACAACGGCAAGGAAGTGCCCGACGGCACCTCCGGCAAGCTGTGCATCAAGGCCGCCTGGCCGGGCATCATGCGCACGACCTACGGCGACCATGAGCGTTTCGTGCAGACGTACTTCTCGACCTACAAGGGGTACTACTTCACGGGCGACGGTTGCCGCCGGGACAAGGACGGCGACTACTGGCTGCTGGGCCGCGTGGACGACGTCATCAACGTCTCCGGTCACCGCATGGGCACCGCGGAAGTCGAAAGCGCCCTGGTCTCGCATCCGGCCGTGGCGGAATCCGCGGTCGTGGGTTGCCCGCACGAGATCAAGGGACAGGGGATCTACGCGTACGTGACCCTCAAGACGGGGAACGAGTACACCGACGCGCTCAAGAAGGTCCTCATGAAGCACGTCCGCGAGCAGATCGGACCGATCGCCGTCCCGGACGTCATCCAGTGGGCCCCGGGACTGCCGAAGACGCGATCGGGCAAGATCATGCGGCGCATCCTCCGCAAGATCGCCGAAGGCGCGATCGACCAGGTGGGCGATACCAGCACCCTGGCCGACCCGTCCGTCGTCACTCACTTGGTGGAGGAATCCAAGAGTCTGGTGGGCGGAAAGCGCTGACGATACGTTGAGAAGGACGCGCGATTGGAACGGAACAGCCCCGGCCGCCGGGTGAGGCGGCCGGGGCTGGCTTTTTGACGGGGAAGGGAAATTCAAACGGAGGGGTCGTCATGACGGATTCAAGAAGCATGAATCGATGGTGGGTGGTGGCCGGTGGCATCCTGATTCAACTCTGCCTCGGCGCCATATACGCATGGTCGGCGTTCACGGGAAAACTGACGGCCGAGCCGTTTCAGTTCACGAAGACCCAGACACAGGTCATCTTCTCCGTCGGCCTGCTGGCGTTCGCCGTTGTCATGGCGCTGGTCGCCGGGCCGTGGCAGAAGACGGCCGGGCCGAAGAAGGTCGCCATGGCGGGCGGTCTCGTGCTGGGCGGGGGATACCTTCTGGCCGGCGCGATGGGCTCCAGCTTCTGGGGCATCCTGCTGGGCGTTGGCGTCCTCGGAGGCGCGGGCATCGGCCTGGGCTATGTCTGCCCCATTGCCGCCCTGGTCAAGTGGTTTCCCGACAAGAAAGGCCTGATCACCGGGCTCGCGGTGGCCGGATTCGGCTTCGGCGCGCTCATCTGGATCAAACTGACCAGCGGGTTCAAATTCGGCCCCGTGGATCTGACGCCCGGATGGGCGGGTCTGTACGGGATGGGGTGGTCGGTCAGCCAGGTGTTCAAGCTGTACGGCATCCTGTTCGCCGCCCTCGTGGTGCTCGGGGCGCAGGTGATGGTCAATCCGCCGAAGGGATGGAGTCCCGCCGGATGGACCGCGCCGTCGTCGGCCTCGGCCGCGACGACCGGCGGCGTGAACTTCGGCGCCGCGCAGATGGCGCGCACGCCGCAGTTCTGGACGGTGTTCCTGACGTTCCTCGTCGGCGCGACCTCCGGCTTGATGGTGATCGGCGTCATCCAGTTGTTCGGCAAGGACGCCCTGGCCACCAAGGGAATCGACCCGGCACAGGCCAACATCATCACCGGAACGGCCATGGGCTTGTTCTACGCCCTCATGAACGGCTTCGGCCGGATCGCGTGGGGTTCGATGTCCGACCGGATGGGGCGCAAGAACGCCATTACGCTCATGTGCCTTCTCCAGGGCATCATGATGGTCCTGTTCTACTTCATCGGCGGCCGGGAGTGGGGCCTCTACCTGGGCGCGGCGGTGATCGGGTTCAACTTCGGCGGCAATTTCGCGCTGTTCCCCGCGATCACGGCGGACTACTTCGGCAACGCCAATGTCGGCACGAATTACCCGTGGGTCTTCATGTCCTACGGCCTCGGCGGCGTGGTCGGACCGGTTCTCGGCGGGATGATGGGCGACGCGCGGGCCTGGATGTGGGCGTTCATCCCCGCGGGCATCGCCTGTCTCGTCATGGCGGCCGTCATCCGATCGCTCACCCCGCCGAAGGCGGCCGCCTGACGCCGAGCCGCCATGCAGCGGAAGATCTTCGTCCACTCGGCGGCGCTGGATGAGGGCGGGTATCCGCACTCCTGCCCCTTCAGCAGCCGTCGGGCCGGGCAAACGCTCGCCAAGGCGGCCTCGTTCGGCCTGACGGAGGGCGCGGACCGGCAGGTCGTCGCCCCGGAGCCCGTTCCTCCGGAGCTTCTGCGACGGTTCCATACCGACGCCTACCTGGGCGCCCTTCGCGACGCCGGCCGCGGGACGATCGAGCCCGCCCGCGCGCTGGCCGCCGGGCTGGGGACGCCGGATTGCCCGATCTTCCAGGGCATGTTCGATTTCCTCTCCCTCGCGGCGGGAGGGTCGATCGTCGGCGCGCGATGGATCGCCGAGGGCAGGGCGGACATCGCGTTCAACCCGTCCGGCGGGTTCCACCATGCGCATCCGGACCACGCGTCCGGCTTCTGCTTCATCAACGACGTCGTGCTGGCGGCCGAAACGCTGGTCGACTCGGGCCGCCGCGTGGCGTTCATCGACGTGGACGCGCATCACTGCGACGGCGTGCAGCGCGCGTTCTACTCCCGGTCGGATGTCATGACGCTGTCGATGCACGAGAGCGGGCGGACGCTGTTTCCCGGCACGGGCTTCGAGAACGAGATCGGCGAGGGTCCGGGCCGCGGCTACTGCGTGAACCTGCCGCTCCCGGTCGGGACGTACGACACGATCTACATGAGCGCGTTCCGCGGCGTCATCCTGCCGCTCGTGAAGGCGTTCAACCCGGACGTCGTGATGATCGAGCTGGGCATGGACGCCCTGGCCGGCGACCCCCTGGCGCATCTCCATCTGACCAACAACACGCAGACGGATATCGTCGAGTTGCTGATGGAACTGAACAAGCCGATGCTGGTCACCGGCGGGGGCGGGTACAACATCGAGAATACCGTCCGGGCCTGGACCCTGTGCTGGAGCGTCATGTGCGGAGATCATTCCCATCACGACGATCTGGGGATGATGATGGGCGGCGTGATGATGGAGAACACCGACTGGTTCGGCGGCCTTCGCGACCGGGTCCTGCTCTCCGACGCCGGCTTGCGTGCGGAGGTCGACGAGGACGTCGCAAAGGTCGTCGACCGCATCCGGGCGACCGTGTTTCCCCTCCACGGCATCTGATTGGACCTGCGCTGCCCGCCCGCGGACGTTCGGACCGGTTGCGCGGGACCTTCCCCATCACCGTCCGCGCCCATGGACAGGCCGCGACGGCCGGGGTGCCGGTACGGCCGAAGACCGGAGGCAATCCCGCATGGGCTGACCGGAGGCGGTGCGCCTATGCGGGCGGCGCGGCGGACAGGGCCTCGGCGGGGCGCAGGCCCGACGCTTCGAGGGCGGCGGGGAGCGCGGTCCAGGGCTCGGTGACGCCCTCGGCCAGGAGGAAGGCGAGGTAGATCGCGCTGTTGCGGTCACCCCACTGTTCCCGGATGGCGGCGATGCCCTTCGCGAGGGAGCCGGCGTCGGGCGCGGCGGGCTCGCCCTCCAGCATGCAGCCGGTATGCGGAATGCCCTGCACGTCCAGGAACCGCTCGATCATCGCCGCGTGGTCCTGCACCAGCCAGGCGCGCAGGAATCCGTCGTGGTGGGCGCGGAAGGCGGGGCCCGCGGCCCGCGCGGCCAGCCAGTCCGCCTGCTTCGCCGCCGGCTGTGTCTTGAGGAACTTCTCGCGGAAGCGCATCGCGGTCGCCAGTGCCAGCAGCACGGCCGGGCGCACCTGCCGCGACATCTCGTCGTTCGCGCCCAGGAAGGCCGCGCACGCCTGCGTGCGCTCCGCCGCCGTCAGGCCCCGCCAGATTTCCAGATACGTAAGCATGCCGGTTCTCCCGCGCGCGGCCCGCCGGGTTGCCCGGAAGGCCCGCCGCGCGCTCGGCCGCCAGTCTACACCATCTTCGCCTGTCTGGCCCGGATTCCGATGCAGCCTGCCCGGGCCGGCGGTTCCGGGCCTTCCGGGCGGGGCGTGGGGAACCGGTTGACCCCGGGGCGGGCACCGGGTTCAATCGGTTCGTCGCGGAAGGCGGTGACGATCGTGAAGCGGATCAGGCTCAACACCGGCGGGATCGAGGTCTCGCGGATGGCGTACGGGACGTGGCGGATGCTGTCGACGAAGCCGTCGGCTCAGGAGATCAACCGCCGGCTCCACCTCTGCCTCGAACTCGGCATCACGACGATCGACACCGCGGAGATCTACGGGCTCTACGAGGTCGAGAAGGCCCTTGGCGCGGCGCTCGCGCTCTCGCCGGGGCTGCGCGACCGGCTGGAGATCGTCACCAAGGCCGGCATCTACGTGCCCTGCGCCCATCACCCCGAGCGCCGAACGGCGCATTACAACGCCACGGGCGACCGGCTGGTGAAGAGCCTCGAAAAATCGCTGCGATGGCTCGGCACGGACCGGATCGACCTCTTCCTCGTCCACCGCCCCGACTGGCTGACGCGCGCGGACGACACGGCGGACGGCCTCAACCGGCTGCTCGCCGCCGGCAAGATCCGGACCGCCGGGGTCTCGAACTACAGCGCAGCGCAGTTCGAGACACTGAACGCCTGCATGCGGCAGCCGCTGGCAACGAACCAGGTCGAGTTCCATCTGCTGCGCATGGACCCGATCACCGACGGCACGTTCGCCCAGTGCGAGCGGCTCGGCATCCCGCCGATGGCGTGGAGCCCGCTGGCGGGCGGACGTCTCTTCGATCCCGCGAACCCGGCGGCGCAGCGGCTCGCCGCGGCGGCGGAGTCCATGGCCGCGCGCACCGGCGGCGCGACGCTGGAACAGCTCGCTTACGCGTGGATCCTTGCGCATCCGAGCCGGCCGGTTGCGGTCATCGGCACGAACCGCGGGGAGCGCATCCGAAGCGCGGTGGCCGCGGAGGCGGTCGCGCTGGAGCGCGAGGACTGGTACGCCCTCTGGGAGGCGGCGCAGGGGAGGAAGATCCCATGAGTGCGATCCGCCCCGTCACCGTCGCCATGTTCGTCGCGGCCGGGGCGGCGAGCGGCGCCGTCGTCGACCTGCGCCCGGACTGGGACGAGTCGCGGCCCCTGGCGAACCCGGACAAGGGCTGGTACCACCACCACTTCGACAACACGGTCGAGAAGTACCTCGTCGAGCGCGACGAGGAGCTGACGGCGTTCCCCGGGATGGACCACCTCTACCTGCGCCTCGCGTGGGCCTACCTGGAGCCGGCGGAGGGCCGCTTCGACTGGAAGGTGATCGACGAGCCGATCGCGAAGTGGACCGCGAAAGGCATGGGGATCGCCTTCCGCATCAGCTGCAAGGAGACCGGCACGAGTCGCATCGAGCAGCAGTTCGCGACGCCGCGGTGGGTGCGCGATGCGGGTGCGAAGGGCGGACATTTCGTCAAAGGGAAGCCCGCCGGCCCGGAGGCGCCGTGGGAGCCGGTCTACGACGACCCCGTCTTCCTCGCGAAGCTCGACGCCTTTCTCGCCGCGTTCGCCGCGCGCTACGACGGCAAGCCGTGGCTTCGCTATGTCGACATCGGCAGCTTCGGCGACTGGGGCGAGGGGCACACCTCGTCCGGCAGCGGGCTCAAGTACCCGTTCGAGGCGTTCGAGCGGCACATCGATATCCACCTGCGGCACTTCACGAAGTCGCCCCTGGTGATCTCCGACGACTACGTCACCAGCCTCGTCAGCACCAACGACCGCCGGCGGCTGCACGCGAAGATCGCGGCGGCGGGCATCGGCTACCGCGACGACAGCATCCTGGTCGACTGGTACGTGAAGACCTACACCCCGACGTTCACCGTGCGCAGCCCGGGGCTGTTCGAGGATACCTGGCGGCGGACGCCCACGGTCTTCGAGCTCGAACACTACGGGAAGGTGAAGGAGAACGGGAACTGGGTTCCGCGGCCGGGATCGTCGCTCGCGGTGCACGGCGGCGGCCGGACCGGGGCCGACTACTTCCGCGGCGCGCTGGAGCGGCTGCACGCCACCTGGATCGGCTTCCACGGTTACGCGCGCCACTGGCTCGCCGACAACCCGCAGCTCACCGTCGAGATGCTGAACCGCTGCGGTTACTGGTTCTTCCCGCACACCGTCGAAAGGCCGGACGTCCTGAAGGCCGGCGCGTCGAACGCGGTGTCCATCGCCTGGGAGAACCGCGGCGTGGCGCCGGCCTACCGGCCCTACACGCTGGTCCTCAGGCTGGAAGGCCCGGAGACGTTCGAGTGCGCCCAGCCCTCGGGCAACATGCGCTGGATGCCGGAGCCTCCCGGCAAGACCTGGAGCGAGACGTATGCGCTGGCGCTTCCGGCCTCGATGAAGCCCGGCGACTACGCGCTCTCGTTCAAGCTTCGATCCGACGCTGCCGCGCGCGACGTGAAACTGCCTCTCAAGGCCGCCAGGCAGCGGGCGGATGGCTTCACGGCCATCGGTCGCGTGCGGGTGGGTCCATGAAACGGAACGCGGCGGTGCGCGGTCTGGGCGGGGCGTCGGGGGCGATCCGGCGCGCCGTCGGCGCCGCGTTTCTGGGCGGCCTTGTCGGGTGGGCGGCGTTCTCCCCCGCGGGGGAACCGCCGGCCGCCGGATTCAGGAGCGGAACGGCGCCGGTCGCCCTCATCGAACTCTACACGTCGGAGGGTTGCAGCAGTTGCCCGCGCGCCGACGCCTGGCTGTCGAGGCTCAAGGGGTCGCCGCGGCTCTGGAGCGCGTTCGTCCCCGTCGCGTTCCACGTCGACTACTGGAACTCGCCGGCCTGGCGGGATCCGTGGTCGCAGGCGGCTTTCGCCGAGCGGCAGAAGCGGATCTCGGCGGCGTGGACCCCGAGCCGGGTCTACACGCCGGCCATGGCGGCCCACGGCCGCGAATGGGGGAACTGGGCCTCGCTCCAGGAGCCCCCACCGCTCGGCGGCGACGTCGGCGTGCTGGCGGTGCGCCCGCTCGGGGCCCGGCGCTGGTCGGCCGCCTTCGTGCCGCGCGGCGCGGCGACCGACGCGCTCCGGCTGCACGCCGCCTGCCTGGGATTCGATCTGAGCTCGAGCGTGACCGGCGGCGAGAACGCCGGCCGGACGTTGTCCCATGACTTCGTCGTCCTTGGATACGAAGGACTCCCCCTGTCCGCCGCCGGGGGACGCTGGTCCGCCGAGTTCGCCGAACCGGCGGCGGCGACGGGGACCACGGCGCGGGCCCTGGCGGTATGGGTGGAGCGCGAGGGACGTCCGATCCAGGCGACGGGTGGATGGCTGGAGGATCGAAAAGGAGGCCCATGAAATCACGGACCGGGCGGTGGGTGGCAGCGCTTCTCGCAGGGGCTTGTGCGGCGTCCGCGGATACCAACGGAGTGGAGGCGCTTCGCGCCGAGGTGAAGGGCAGGGGGTGGATCGCCTTCGCGGCGCGGACGGAGGCGGGCGACCTCGACCTCTTCGTCTGCCGGCCGGACGGATCGGCGAAGCGCAACCTCACGCGAACGCCGGAATGGAACGAAGGGCTGCCGCGGTTCTCGCCGGACGGCGGGCGGCTGCTGTTCCGCCGGATCCCGCGCAAGGAGACGTTCGACAACAACCACCACGGGGCGCAGGGCGTGCTACTGCTTGCGCGGAGCGACGGATCGGACGCGAAGCCGCTGGGCGCCGCCGGGGAGTTCCCGTGGGGCACGTGGAGTCCGGATGGACGCCAGATCCTGTGCCTCGCGCCGAAAGGCTTCAGCATCGTGCAACTCGACACCCTGGCCACGGTCCGGTCGTTCCCGCGGAAGGGCTTCTTCCAGCAGCCGGCCTGGTCGCCCGACGGCGGCGTGATCGTCGGCGTGGCGAACTCGTTCGGCGAGAGCTGGAGCGTGGCCCGGATGGACCTCGCGAGCGGGGAGTCCGCCGCGATCAGCACGACGGACAGCTGCACGCCGGACTGGTTCCCCGGCGGGACGGACGCGATCTACTCGTGGCGGCGGCCCGGCCAGAAGGGCTATGGATGGACGCAGCTCTGGCGCACCGCGGGCGCGGGAACCCCGCCGCAGCTTGTCTACGCCGAGGAGGGCCGTCATGTCTACGGCGGCCACGTGTCGCCCGACGCGAAGTACGTGCTCTTCACCGGCAACGGCGTCGAGGACGGCGACCCGGCGAACGGCGGCTCGCCGATGGGCCTGATGCGGCTCGCCGACGCGCCGGTCATCGGCGGCGAGAGCCCGGCGTTTCGCTCGCTGCATCCCAAAGCCGGACGCGGTCCCGTGCTGGCGCTGCCGTCCGGCTGGGAGCCCTGCTGGACCTTCAGCGAGGCGCCCGGGAAACCGTGAAGCCTCTGCCGCTACTGTTCGCGCTGTGTGTTGCGGCTCCGGCCGCGGAAACGGAGAGTCTGCGCGTCAGGTTGGTGCTCGGACCACACGCTTCGCCTTCCGTGCGACTGTTGTCCGGGTCGGCGGGACTGGTGGTCGCGGGGGTCCGACGCGAGGCGAATGCGCTGGAATGCGATGTGACCTGGCCCAAGCCGTGCGCGCAAAGGCGCGAGCCGCATTCGATCTGGCGGCACGTGCTCGAACACGGCGACCCCGGCCAGGCGAGTCGCCTGCGGGAGGATCCCGGCCTGACACCGGATGCGCCGGTTCTGACCGTGCAAGCGACGGATGATGGCACGCGCGGGTTTTCGATCGGCCTCGCGCAACTGATCCGCCACAAGGCGATGTGGCTCCCGGATCACGACATGTTCGTCACCCGTGCGGACGTTCCGGTGGAGTTCGCGGTGCATCGGGCGTCGCTGAACGGCCAGCGGGTGCTGGCTCGCACGAAGCACGAACCGGAGGCAACGCTCGCGGAATGGACCGGCCGATGGGCGGACTTCGGGAACCCGACCCGGACCCATCACGGCCAGGAAACATCCTGGCTCGGCACCCAAGGGCATCTCGTCGGCACCGCCGCGCGGCACGGTTCGCTCTACAAGTTCGGCGTCGACCGCCGGGCCGGTGTGCGGCCCGACCACGCCTCGCCGCACAGGTTCCGCTTCGATCCGCTCTGGCCCGGTTGCACGTGGACAGGTCAGCGCATCGTGAACGGGCTTCCGGTGATCGTCACGGATCTGACACGCGGGGGCCAGCGTTGCTCGATCGAACAGTTTGCCGCTCCGCTGCGCGAGGATGCGCCGACCAAGCGCGGCGGGGTCGAGAGCGTCTTCTTCACGCGGGTCGAAATCACCGGCGCCGGGCCGGTGCGCCTGGGCTTCCGCCTGGCGACGGAGAACCAGGCGCGCCATCCGGAGTTGCGGGACGTTGCCGGTCGCCCGTGCATCGTGGACCGGGAAACCGGGGCGGTGTGGCTGATGATCGAGCCCGACGCGGGGCTGGCCGTGACGGCGTGCGCTCCCATCGTGGACGACAAGGAGCCGCGCGTGGAATTCGATTGCGGGGGTCAGCTCGTCGCCGGCGAGTCGCGCGCGGTCGTGTTCAAGCTCGCCTCGCCCGTCGTCGCTGCGGACGCCGCGCCGCGGCTTGCCGCGCTGGATATCGCCCGGGCGCGCGCGACCACCGTTCAGTACTGGGAGAACTGGCTGGCGCAGGGGGCCCGGTTCGACGTGCCGGAGCAGGCGGTGAACGATCTCTTCCGCGCGAACCTCTGGCACGCGCTGATCCTGCCGCGCTTTCGCGACGGGGGCCGGATCGACCTGCCGTATTCCAACTTCGCCTATGGACAGCTGAATGCGGACTGGCCGATCAATCAGGCCGTGTACGTCGACTACATGATCTACGGACTGCGCGGTCATTTCGACGTGGCAGCGGAGGAGTTCGCCGCCCTGTATCGCAGCCAGCAGAAGGCTGACGGACGCGTCGGCGGTTACGCGGAGTGGGGGGTGTACTCGCCGGGGATGCTCTACGCCATCGGTCGGAACTTCCTGCTTTCGGGCGATGACGCGGCGTTTGCCCGGCTGCTGCCCCAGTCCCTCAAGGCGCTTGACTGGTGCCTCGCCCAAGTGGCGCGCGGCCGGCAGTCGGAGGTCGCCCCCGGTCTCGTCGTGGCCCCGCTCAACGACCTGACCCACGACGCCCGGGCGTGGGGGTTTCCCAATGCCTACTTCGTCGCAGGGCTGGAGATCTTCGGCCGGGCGCTGGCCGTCCACGGGCATCCGCGCGCCGCCGAGGTGCTGGCTGCGGCGAAGGGGATGCGGGCTGACGTCGAACGCGAGTTCGCCCGCTCCAGCGTCAAGTCCCCGGTGGTGCAACTCGCCGACGGCACATGGAACAACTACGTGCCGTGTGATGCGCTGACGCCGCGCCGCCTGCTCGATCAATGGTATCCGACGGACGTGGACTGCGGGCCCCTGCACCTCGCGCGACTCGGCGCCATCGATCCGGGGGGCTGGCTCGCCACCGCGATGCTTCACGATCACGAGGACAACCTGTTCCTCAACCAGTGGGGCATGGCCAACGAGCCCGTGTACAACCAGCAGGCCACCGTCCACCTCCTGCGCGACGAGCCGGAGGCCGCCATCCGCGCCTTCTACAGCATGATGGCCTGCGCCTTCTCCCATCACCAGCTCTGCCCGCTCGAACACCGCTGGGCCTGGGGTCAGTACTACGGCCCGCCCAGCACTGACGGCGCGTGGTTCGAGCTCTATCGCAACATGCTGGTGAGTGAACGGGACAACGGCACGTTGCTCATCGCCCCCGCCACGCCGCGCGCCTGGCTGGCCGACGGCCGGCGGATCGCCGTGCAGCGCGCGCCGACGCAGTTCGGCCCGGTCTCCTTCACCATCGACAGCCGGGCCGCGGCCGGCACGATCACCGCCACGCTCGATGCGCCCGCCCGCCGGCCCGTCGCCTCGCTGGTGGTGCGTTTTCGGCATCCGCAGAGCAAGCCCATCCGCTCCGTCCTCGTGAACGGAAAGCCGTGGACCGGCTTCGACCCCGCGCGGGAATCGGTCCTCGTCCCCAACCCCGAGGCCTCGGCCCTCACCATCACGGCGCGGTACGATGAACAGGAGGCGACCCGATGAGATGTCGCCTCGGCCATCGGATCCCGCTGGTTCTGCTCACCGGCATGGCCGCGCACGGTGCCGACACGGGCGCGATCCTGCTGGCCCGCGAAGTCCACGATCTCGGCTGGATTGCCTTCAGCGCGGCCACGCCGGCGGGGGACTGGGATCTGTTCCTCATGCGCCCCGACGGCGCGGAGCGACGCAAGCTTACGGATACGCCCGGGTTCAACGAAACCGGCGTCCGATTCTCGCCGGACGGGGAGCATCTCCTGTACTACCGGCAGCCGGCGAAGGATCCGGTCGATAACAACACCTACGGAACCCACGAGCTGGTCATCGCGGACGCCGCCGGCGAGCAGCCGGAGAGCTTCGGCAACGGGTTCCCGTGGGCCGCGTGGGGACCGGACGGGAAGGCGCTGGCGGTGCTCAAGCCGGACGGGATTCACATCGTCGAGGTCGCCACGCGCAAGACCGTGCGGACGATCCCGCGCAAGGGCCTCGTCGAGCAGTTCGCCTGGTCGCCGGACGGCGGGCGGTTCTGCGGCACGGCCAACGGGCTCGGGCCATATTGGACCATCGGCTGCCTCGATGCGGCGTCGGGCGAGATCCGGGCTGCCAGCGAAACGGAGCGCTACAACTGCACGTCCGACTGGACGCCGGATTCGCGACACATCGTCTACGCGCGCGGCATCATTCCGAACGACGGCGGCCGGGCGGAACTGTGGCGCGCAACACCGGACGGCACGGAGAAGCGGCTGCTCTACGCCGAGGCCGGACGGCACATCTACGGGGCGTGCGCGTCGCCGGACGGTCGCCACCTTCTATTCACTCGCAGCGAGGAAGACCTCGGCCGCGTGGACCAGAAGAAGACCACGATGGCGATCATTCGCATGAGGGATACGCCGTTGACCGGTTCACCGGCGATGACCAACCGGCTCGATCTCGGTCCTGGCTGGGAACCGCACTGGAGACCGTCAAAATGAGGATCTTCCAATCCTTGGAAGCTGCGTCGTCAGGCTCTTCCAATCCTCGGAACACCTGTATAAGGGGTCGCATGAACGATCGTATTGCACTGATCGGCCTTTCGCTGCTGCTCGCTGCTTGCGGGGCACGAGATCGGAACGACGGCGCGGATGCGCAGGTCCGCTCGCTCGGCACGGTCGAGGTCACGGCGCGGCTCGTCGAGGTGCCGGAGGGCGCGGTCTTCCACCGCGACCTGTACGACTACGCGACGATCCTCAAGTACGAGGTCGTGGCCGTCCACCGCGGCGCGGTCGCGGCGGGCGCGACGATCTTCGTCGGCCACTACGATCCGTGGAAGCCGCGTGCGGAGGCGGCGGACAAGCGGGTCCAGGGGATCGGAGGCACCGTGCGGCGGTTCCGCGCCGGGGACCTGCACCGCATGGCGCTGGAGACGCCGATGGACGACGTCTTCATGGGCGGCATCGTCGACAAGTACTTCGGGAAGCGCGAGGGGCCGGCGTACTGGGCCGTGTGGACGAACGAGGCGAACTGACGCCGCATGGTCTTCACGTCGCACATCTTCGTCTTCTACTTCCTGCCGCTGACGCTGGCGGTCTACTACCTGCTTCCGGACCGGACCGGTCCGCGCAACGCGTGGCTGCTCGTCGCGAGCTATGTCTTCTACGGCTGGTGGAACCCGTGGTTCACGGCGCTCATGCTGGCCGTCACCGCGATCAACCACGCCGGCGGCACCGTGATCGCGCGCCCCGGCGCCGCGGAGCGCTCCCGGAAGGCTGCCCTGGTCCTCGCGGTCGCCTCCAGCCTCGGCCTGCTCGTCTTCTTCAAGTACGCCGGCTTCCTCCAGGTGAACCTGAACCACCTGCTCGGGGCGTTCGGCGCGGACGGCGTGCGCGTGTGGTCGATCGTCCTCCCGGTCGGCATCTCGTTCTACGTCTTCCAGGCGCTGAGCTACACGGTCGACGTCTACCGCCGCGAGGCGCCGCCGGCGCGGACGTTCGCCGACTTCGCCTGCTACATCGCGCTCTTCCCGCAGATGATCGCGGGGCCGATCGTCCGCTACGGATCCGTCGCCCTCGCGCTTCGCGAGCGCCACTGCGGGGTCTCGCTCTTCGCGTCGGGGACGGTGCTGTTCATGCTGGGATTCGCGAAGAAGGTCCTGCTTGCGAACCCGATCGGCGGCGCGGCGGACGCGGCCTTCGGGGCGGCGGCGCCCGGGGCCGGGGTCGCCTGGGCCGGCGTCGTCGCGTACGCGCTGCAGATCTACTTCGATTTCTCCGGCTACTCCGACATGGCCGTCGGTCTCGGGCGCATGTTCGGCTTCGAGTTCATCAAGAACTTCGACGCGCCCTACCGCGCCGACAGCATCGCCGACTTCTGGCGCCGCTGGCACATCTCGCTGAGCACGTTCCTGCGCGACTACCTCTACATCCCGCTCGGCGGGAACCGCCGCGGTCCGGTCCGCACCTACGCGAACCTCGCGATCGTGATGCTCCTCGGCGGGCTCTGGCACGGCGCGAACTGGACCTTCGTCGCCTGGGGCGCGTACCACGGGATCCTGCTGATCGCGGAGCGCGCGGCCGGCCGGGCGCCGGCGTGGCGGGCCCTGCCGCGGCCGCTTCGCGTCGCCGCGACGTTCGTTCTCGTGCTCGGCTCGTGGGTCTGGTTCCGCGCGGAAACGCTGGCGGATGCGGCGGCCTACTTCACCGCCATGGCCGGATGCGGCGTGCCGGCGGATGCGCGGTCGGCGGTGCTTGCCGCCCAGGTGTTCGAGCCCGGCCGGCTCGTGCCGATGGCGGTGGCCGGACTCCTGCTGATCTCGCGCCGGCAGGCGCACGAGTGGAGCGCCGCCGTGACGTGGCCGAAGGCGCTGGTCGCGTTCGCGGTGTTTCTGGTCGCGCTCGCCGCGATGGCGGCGCAGGCCTTCAACCCGTTCCTCTACTTCCAATTCTGATGAGCACGCACCCCGCCAGCCGTTTCGCGGTCGCCGCCTTCGCGGCGGTCATCGCAGGCGTGCCGGTCGTCGACGGCACGGTCGATCTCGCGCGCCGGGTGCGGCCGCCGGTGGCGGACCTCTTCACGCAGCCGCCGACGCAGGCGAACCTCCGCGCGACCGAGCATGCGATGGAGGAGGGCAGCGCGGTCGCGCGGGCCGTGCGGCCGTGGATGCTGGCGGCGCGGTTCCTCGGGCTGCGCGACGGCGGGGACAAGGTGCTGCGCGGCCGGGGCGGCTGGCTCTTCTACCGGCCGGGCGCGGAGTACCTGACGGCGCGGCCGCCGGCGGGCGGCTCGATGGTGAACGACGCGCTGGCGGCGGTGCGTGGATTCCGCGACGAACTGGACGCGCGCGGGATCCGGCTGATGGTGGTTCCGGTGCCGAACAAGGAGAGCGTCTATCCGGACCGGACCTTCCGCGGTGGTCGTCCGCCGGCCGGCGCCCTGGCTCCGGAAACCGCCGCCTTCCTCTCGGGCTGCCGGCGGGCCGGGATCCCCGTGGTCGACCTCTTCGCGGAGTTCCGCATCGCCCGGGCGGCGGGTGCGCCGGACCTGTACCTTGCGACCGACAGCCACTGGACGCCGGCGGGCCTCCGGATCGCCGTCGGGGAGGTGGCAAGGCACCTGCGCGCCCCGGCCGGGCCGTCCGCCTATGCCGTGCTGCCCGCGCCGGTCCGGCGTACGGGCGATCTCGTGCGCATGCTGCAGTCGCCGGCGATCGAGGCGGCGGTCGGAGCGGAGGTGGTCGCCTGCGAGCGGGTCGTGCGCGCGGAGTCCGGCGCGCCGTACGCCGACGATCCGGCCTCGGACGTGCTGGTGATCGGCGACAGCTTCCTGCGGATCTACGAGACCGACGAGCCGGGCGGCGCCGGCTTCATCGCGCACCTGGCCCGCGCGCTGGGGCGGCCGGTGGCGTCGCTGGTCAACGACGGCGGCGGCGCGACGCTGGTGCGGCAGGACCTGGTCCGGCGCCCGCGCCTGCTGGAGGGGAAGAGGGTGGTCGTGTGGGCGTTCGTCGAGCGCGACCTGCGGCTGGCCGCCGAGGGATGGCCGGTCCTCGCCCTGCCCGACTTGCCGCGGCGGATCGAGTAGGATCCCGCCCCATGCACGAGATCCTTCAGCGCGGGCTGTCGGCGGCCCGCAGGAACTTCTGGCCGGGCCTGGCGCTGCAGGGCATCGCCCTCGCGCTGGTCCTGTTCTACTACCTTCACGCGCCGACGAGGGAGGTTCTGTCGCGGATCCCGGGGCTCAAGGAACGGATGGGCCTCCTGTTTCCCCTGCTGGCCACCGCCGTCACGGGCGGACTGGTCCCCTTCCTGCTCCTCGCCGCGCGGCGGGAGATCCCCGCGGGCCGGCACGCGAGCCACCTCGTCTTCATGCTGGGCTTCTGGGCCGTGAACGGGCTCATCATCGACGTCCTCTACCGCGCGCAGGCGGCGGTGTTCGGCGACCAGGCGGACGTGTGGACCGTGGTCAAGAAGACGCTGGCCGACCAATTCCTCTTCTGCCCGCTCTGGTCGGCGCCGTTCGCGGCGGTCGCGATGCGATGGAAGGACGGCGGTTTCTCCTTCCGCGCCCTGCGCGCCGGCCTCACGCGCCGGGTCTTCCTTCTGGACACCCTGGCGGTCCTGCTGGGCATCTGGGCCGTGTGGATCCCCGCGGTGGCGATCGTCTACAGCCTCCCGCTGGCGCTCCAGTTCCCGGTCTTCAGCGTCGTGCTGTGCCTCTGGTCGCTCCTGCTGGCGGCGCTGGGCGGCCGGGCCGCGGCGCCGTTGGAGGAACTTCACGGAACGGCGGCGGACGGGGAAAGCGATCCCGGGCCGCCCCGGTGATGCCTCGCGATCGCCACGGACGCGATCCCTCTCCGGCGGGGGGAGAGCGCCCTGCGATGACTACTGCTCGAAATACGTGTACCCGCGGAGGCCCGTCTCGTAGGCGTCCATGATCTCGCGGCGTTCCTGCGGGGTCAGCAGTCCGAGGCGGACGGCCTTCTCGGCCTGGGCGCGGACGCGCTCGATCATCTCGGCGGGTGTGTACTCGACGTAGCTGAGGACGTCGGCGACGGTGTCGCCGTCGAACTCGCGAACGTATTCGATCTCGCCCTTCTCGCTGATGCGGATGTTCACGACGTTCGTGTCGCCGAAGAGGTTGTGCAGGTCGCCGAGCGTCTCCTGGTAGGCGCCGGCCAGGAAGACGCCGAGGATGTACTCCCCGCCGTTGAGCTCGTGCAGCCGGAGGGTCGGGCTGACGTCCTGCAGGTCGACGAACCGGGTGATCTTGCCGTCGCAGTCGCAGGTGATGTCCGAGATGGTTCCCAGGCGGGTCGGGCACTCGGAAAGCCGGTGGACGGGCATCACCGGGAAGATCTGGTCGATGGCCCAGATATCCGGCAGCGACTGGAACACGCTGAGATTGGCGTGGTAGACGTCCGCCAGCGCCGACTGGATGCCCTGCAACTCCTCCGGGACGTACTTGTGGTCGCCCATGCTCTCGCTTGCGCGGACGACGATGGACCAGAAGATCCGCTCGGCCAGCGCGCGCGTGCGCAGGTCCGCGAGGCCGTGTTCGAACATCGAGCGCACCTCGTCGCGGTAGAAGACCGCGTCGTGGTAGTTCTCCTGCAGGTTCTTCACGCTCATGGTGCGGCTGACCTCGAGGAGGTTCCGCAGCGCCTCGGGGGCGTTCTCCGGAAGCGCCTCGGGCGGGGCGGCGTCCTCGAACCGGGTCACGGCCAGCACGTTGAACAGCAGCACGGAGTGGTGGGCGACGACCGCGCGTCCGGACTCGCTGACGATCGTCGGGTGGGCCACGCCCGCCTCGTCCATCGTCTTCATCACGACCTCGACGACGTCGGCGGCGTACTCCTGCGGCGTGTAGTTGCTGCTGCTCGCGAAGTTGGTGTGCGAGCCGTCGTAATCGACGGCGAGGCCGCCGCCGACGTTGAGGTAGCCCATCGCCGCGCCTTCCTTCGCGAGCCCCGCGTAGATCCGCGCGGCCTCGCGGCAGGCGCCCTGGATGTTCCGGATGTTCGGGATCTGCGAGCCCACGTGGAAGTGGAGCATCCGGAGGCAGTCGAGCATGTCGAGCGAGCGGAGCCGGTCGACGACATCGATGATCTGCGCTGCGGTCAGGCCGAACATGCCGCGGTCGCCGCCCGAGTCGGCCCAGTGGCCTCCTCCGCGGGCGGAGAGCTTCGACCGCACGCCGAGGAGCGGACGCACCTTGAGCCGCTCGGCGCGCTCGAGGATCATCGGCAGTTCCTCGGGCATGTCGAGGACGATGACCGTCTGCAGGCCCATCTTGCGCGCGTGAAGCGCGAGGTCGGCGAACTCCTCGTCCTTGTAGCCGTTGCAGACGATGAGCGCCTCGGGATCGTCCATGTAGGCCAGCGCGGCGATCAGTTCGCCCTTGCTGCCGGCCTCGAGGCCGAAGTGGTGGGCGCGGCCGTAGTGGGCGATCTTCTCGACGACCTGCTGCTGCTGGTTGACCTTGACCGGGTAGACGCCGCGGTATTCGCCGCGGTAGCCGGCGTCACGGATCGCCCGCGTGAAGCACCCGTTGATCAGGGCGAGACGCGAGCGGAGGATGTCCTCGAAGCGCACGAGGACGGGCAGCGTGAGGCCGCGGTCCTTGAGGCCCGAGATGATGTCCATCAGGCTGACCGAAACACCCTCGGGGAGGAGGTCGGAGCGGACGACGACCTCGCCCTTGGGCGAGATGTCGAAGTAGTTCCGGCCCCAGTTGCGGATTCCGTAGAGCTCGGCCGAGTTCTCGGTCGTCCACCGCGTCAGCATCTCGGGTTTGATCATCGTCTCTTGGACCTGCCGCGGCGGGGGCTGTGAATCCGTCGCGGCGCGCATCCTACGGAATCGCCCCCGCAATGCAATCACGCAGTGGGCGCGAGGGGGAGCCCGCCGTCACCCGGCGGCGGCGCGGTAGGCGTCGAGCGTGAGGCGGGCGGTGCGCTCCCACGAGAACTGCGCGGCGCGGTGGAGGCCGCGCTCGCGGAGGGCGGCGGCGTGGGCGGGGTCGGTCAGCACGCGCACGACCGCCGCGGCGATCTCGCCCTCGTCGTCCGGCGGCACGAGCGCCGCCGCGTCGCCGGCGACCTCGGGCAGCGAGCTGCCGTTGCCGCACACGACCGGCGTTCCGCAGGCCATCGCCTCGATCACCGGGAGGCCGAAGCCCTCGTAGCGCGACGGCAGGGCGAAGACGGCGGCCTCGCGATAGGCCCGCACCAGGCCGGGGCCGTCGACGTAGCCGCGCCATTCGACCGCATCGCCGAGCCGCACCTCGCGCGCCGCCGCCTCGGCCTCCGGGTAGCGGGCGTCGGGCGGGCCGACGACCACCAGCCGCGCCGCGGGCACCTCGCGCAGCACGCGCGCGAAGGCGCGGACGAGCGCGGGGAGGTTCTTGTACGGGTCGCGCCGGCCGACGAACAGCACGACCGGGCCCGCGGGACGGACGTCCGGGTCCGGCCGGAACACCGGGTTCGCCGCCTCGGGCGTCACGACGACGTCGCCGCGGCGGTCCGCAGGGATGCGCAGTTCGCGAACGACATCCTCCGCCGTGCTGCGGCTCGGCACGAGGATCCGCGTCGCGCGCCGCGCCGCCTCGCGGATCACGAGCCGGAAGACCGGCAGGAAGCGCGTCTTCATCGCCCGCGGCGTGTACTGCGGGAACAGAAGCGGGATCAGGTCGTGGATCGTCACCACCGCCCGCACCGGCCCGCGGCCCCCGGGCGGGAAGGCGAGGTAGGGCATCATGTAGTTCGGCGAGTGGTAGACCCGGGCCTCCAGCCGGCGCAGAAGTCCCGGCAGCCGCGCCTGCGACACGGGCGAGAAGAGGCCCCAGGGCACCAGCCGCGCGTCCACGTTCGACGCCGCGCCGGCGCCCGTTCCCTCCATCTCGCGCTCCATCACCTCCGGCCGGTCGAACAACACCGTGTACCGGACCGAGCCGTCCAGCCCGGGCAGGTGGCGGAGCAACTCGCGCGTGTAGAGCCCGATGCCGGAGATCTGCGGGAAGATCCAGCGGGCGTCGATGACGGTGTGGAGGTTCACGGGGGGAGGGCTCACAGGTTCGGAGGTTCCGGGCTCAACGTCCAACAACCAACAACCAACAGCCAACAACCAACTGCCAACGGGGAGTGGGATGGGGGAGGAAACCTGAAACCTGAAAGAGCGCGCCCGCCTCCAGTCTTCATTCGGTTGTCCCCCTTCGGTTGTCAGCCTCCGGGCCGGCACCCGGCACCCGACACTTGCCACCTCCGCGCCCCCTCACGCCGCGCCTCCGACGTTCCTGTAGATGGCCCACGTCTTCCGCGCGGTCTCGTCCCACGTGAATCGCGCCGCGTTCGCGGCGCCGCGGACGGTGAGTGCGTCGCGGCGGGCGGAGTCGCCGAGCACGGCCGCCACGCGCGCGGCCCACTCGTCGGCCTCGAAGCCGCCCACGATCTCGGCGCCGTCGCCGCAGACCTCGGGCAGCGAGCCGCCCGTCGAGACGATCGCGGGGGCGCCGCAGGCCATCGCCTCGAGCGGCGTGAAGCCGAAGCCCTCGTAGAGCGACGGGGACACGAACGCCGCCGCGCCTGCGTAGAGAGCGGGCAGGTCGCCGTCGGCCGGGTAGTCGAGGTGCCGGATCCGCGCCGCCCGGGGCGAGCGGGCGATGCGCTCCAGGATCGGCCCGTAGTTCCAGCCCTTCATGCCGGCGAGGACGAGGTCGCCGTCGAACCCGCGCAGCCGCTCGAAGACGTCGACAAGGAACGGGAGGTTCTTGCGCGGCTCGAGCGTGCCGACGGAAAGCAGGTAGGGGCGGTCGAGGCCGTGGCGGGCGAGGACGGCGCGGACGGCGTCCTCCGGCGGACGGCCGAAGCCGTCGGGCAGGCCGAGCGGCACGCCGTGCACGCGGGCGGCGGCGGCGGGCCAGCGCTCGCGGATCTCGTCCGCGATCGTCCCGGAGTCGGCCAGGATCGCGTCGGCGCGCGCGACGGTGTCGTCGATGCGCGCGGTGAGGTAGCGCAGGTTCGCGGCCTCGGCGGCGTGCGGGAAGCGGAGGAACGAAAGGTCGTGGATCGTCACGACGCTGCGTCCGCGAGCGAGCGGCGGGCGGATGAAGTTCGGGAAGTGGAAGACGTCCGCCGCGCCCGAGAAGGCGTCGAAGGGCGGGAACGCCATGCGTTTCCACGCCTGCTGGACGATCCGCCCCGGGATCCAGCGCACGGCCTTCACCGCGGCCCCGGCGGCCTCGAACGGCACGCCGCGGCGCTGGAAATCGAAGCAGAACAGGCGCAGTTCGTCGGCCCCGCGGTGCGCGCCGAGGTGCTCGACGAGCGACTTCACGTAGCGGCCCACGCCCGCCCGCTGCGCCACCGCCGCCTGGATGTCGATGCAGACCCGCACGCACGCTCCCTTCGGCGCGGATGCTAGCGGGGAAGACCGGGGACCGCAATGGGAACACCGAGCATCGAACACCGAACACCGAACACCGAACATCGAACGCCGAAGAAGGACTCAACAGCCAACAGCCAACATCCAACGTCCAACAGCCAACGTCCAACGATGCGGGACTCCCTGGTGTCGGACGTCTCTGCCGGGTTTCCGGCGCGAGTGTTCAGCTGTTCGCGCGGCGGCGGCGGGTGCGGAAGGCGGCGGCGAAGTCGGTCAATTCGGGGGACTTGAGCAGGCGGGCGGACGCGAAGTAGGTGGCGATGCCGGCGGTCAGGCCGGCGAGGACCCCGGCGATCTGGGCAAGCTTGGGCGCGAGGCCGGCCCCGAGGGCGAGTTCCCGGGCGCCGGCGTCGGCGAAATAGGCGGCGACGGCGAGCGCGGCGCAGCCGGCGAGGTCGCGGGCGAGGCTGCGGCCGATGGCGGACCAGTCGGGCGGGCCCAGGCGCTTCTCGAGGAGGCGGGTGAGGATGAGGCAGTTGAGGGCCTCGGCGGCGACGACGGAGAAGGCAAGGCCGGCGTGCTTGTAGTGGAGCGGCCAGGTCCACCGGAAGACGAGGCTCATCGCGAGGTTCGCGAGGACGGTGAGGATGCCGACGCGAACCGGCGTCCGCGTGTCCTGCATGCCGTAGAAGGCGGGGACGACGACCTTGCCGAGGCCGAAGAAGATGAGTCCGGCGCAGTAGACGCGCAGCGACCGGGCGGTGAGCATCGTGGATTCCGCGCCGAATTCGCGCCATTCGAAGCTCATCCGCAGGATCGGCTCGGCCAGCACGAAGAGGCCGACCGCCGCGGGCAGCATGACGAACAGGATGACGCGCGTCGCGTGGTTGACGGACTCGCGGAGGCCCTTGAGGTCGTGCTGGGCGCCGTGCCCCGAGAAGAGCGGCAGCAGCACGGTGCTCAGGGCGGTGGCGAAGATGCCCTGCGGCAGGTAGATCAGCCGCTCGCTGAAGTAGAGCGCGGCGGCGGCCCACTCGCCGATCGAGGCGGCGAGCATCGTCGCGAAGAAGACGTTGAACTGCGACACGGCGCGGCCGAGTGCGGCGGGGCCCATCAGCGTCAGCACGCGGCCGAGCCGGCGGTCGCGGAGGTCGATGCCCGGGCGAAGGTCGGCGCCCTTGCGCAGCAGCACGGGAACCTGCGCGGCCCATTGCAGGACGCCGGCGAGCACGATGCCCCACGCGACGCCGTAGATCTGCTCCTCCGGCGTCCGGCCGACGTGCGGGCAGACGAACACGATCACCCCGATCTGCACGAGGTTCAGGATCCACGGCGTCGCCGCGGGGACCGCGAAGTGGTGGAAGGCGTTCAGCGCGCCCATCGCGACGGCGGCCATGCAGATGAAGAGGAGGTACGGGAGCATGATCCGGAGCAGGGACCACGTCAGGCGGATGGTCGGCGTCATCCCGTTGCGGGCGAGGATCACGGTCGCCGTGACGATGCCGAGCGCCACGACCGCGGCCAGCACGACGCCGATGAGGGTGAAGACCGACCGTGCCAGCCGCCACGCCGCCGCGTCGCCCTCGTTCTGGCGGCTCTCGACGAAGACCGGGATGAAGGCCGCCGACAGGGCGCCCTCGCCGAAGAGCGCGCGGAAGAGGTTCGGGATGCGGTAGGCGACGACGAAGGCGGACATCGCCGCCGAGGTGCCGAAGGCGCCCGCGAGGAGGATGTCGCGGAAGTAGCCGAGGAACCGGCTGATGGTGGTCAGGCCGCTGACGACACCCGCGGAACGGAGAACGCCGGAGCGGTCGTCTGGACCGGCGGGGGTCACGGCACGGACGCCGCCTCCCGCTCGCCGGCCAGCAGGCGGGTCCGGACCGCCAGTTCCCGGTCGTTGAGGTCGGCCGGCTCGGGGAAGCAGTCGAGGAAGACCGCGGTCTCCGCGGTCTCGCCCGGCCGGAGCCGGCGCCCGGGGGCGGCGAGTTCCAATTCGGCGTGGGCGGCGCCGCGGTGAACGTAGGCTGCGGCCTGGGGGGCCGCATGGGCGCCGGTCTCGCCGGCGCGCAGCAAGAGCAGGTGCCGCGGAAGCTCGGCGGCGACCCACGCGCGCGACGCGGTGGCCGCGAGCCGGTGTTCGCCGCCGAGGTCGACGTGGTAGACCGCGGAGTCCGGCGCGCGGGTGACGGCGAAGACGGGCGGCGCCTCGAAGGCGACCGGGTGCAGGGGCGGGTCCGTCGCGTCGTCCGCCGGGAACACCAGGCGCTGGGGCGCCTGGATGCGGACGAGCACGGAGGGGCCGGAGGGGATGATCGACGGCCCGGTCTGCTCGAGGCGCTGCCGGATCTCCAGCGAGGCGGAGAGGCGGCTGAGCCGGAGGGTCCGCGTCACGCGCACGTTCAGCGGCGGGCCGAAGTCCTGAAGCAGGGTGCAAACCGCCGCGCCGTCGGCGGTCCTCCATGCGCGCCCGGTCCACGGACGGCCCTCGAACAGGTCGTCGGGGCTGCCGCCCTCGGCGCGGATCCGCGGCCACACGGACTCGGGCGAGGGCCAGCTCCAGACGCCGCCGTAGTCCTTCCAGGAGCCGGCTCCGCTCCGCCGGCCGGAGGCCTGCGGGGCGAGCGCCGCCGCGACGTGAAGAAGGTTGGAGCCGTCCGCCGGCGCGAACGAGCAGACGCGGCCGATGTCCGGGACGACCACCGCCTCCGCCGTCGGGGTCTTCAGCACCAGCGCGTTGGTCCAGGGGCCGTGAGCCGCCGGCGGGATCGGGGCCACCGGCACGTCGCCGCCGGCCGCGGTCTCCGCCGCGGCGCGCGCCACCCCGGCGGCGGCCGCCAGGGCGACCGCCGCGATCCCCGCCGTGCTGGAGCGTGAAAGGGCCATCCGGCGCCGTTTGTACACGGTTTGCGCGCGCGGTTCACGCACGGATCACGGCGCCTCGAACAGGGCGAGGATCGAGCGGGCGGGGACGCAGCTCTTCACCACCATCTGCAGGTTCCGCTGCTCGCCGTCCTTCTCGTCGTAGTAGATCGACCGCGTCGAGGCCACCATGCCGACCACGGCGCCGTCCCGGGTGAGGACCGGCGCGCCGCTGGATCCCTTGGCGAAGTCCGCGGTGATGGCCATTCGGGGCACGCGCGGGCCCTTGCGGACGCCCTCGACGAAGTGGCGCGCCACCACGCCGCGCGTGACGGTGAAGAACAGGCCGGCCGGGTGGCTGATCACGGTGACCTCCGTGCCCGCGGGCGGGGCCGGGGCGAGGGCGAGCGGCGCCAGCGGACCGCCGTCGATCCGCACGGCGGCGACGTCGTTCGCCGCCGAGGCCGCGAGGACCTCGCGCACGGCGAAGACGCTTCCGTCGGCGCGGGCGATGGCGAGCCCGGCGGTCGAGCCGGTGGTGCGGTTCGTGGCGAGGGCGTGGTGGTTGAAGACGACGATGTCCGGGGCGACCGCGAAGCAGCTCGAACAGGAGACATGCCACTCGGAGCACTTCCCGCACTTGTAGAGCTCGCACATCACGAGGGCCGACTCGCGCGCCGGGATCCCGTCCGCGGCGGCGGGGCGGGCCGTTCCCGCGGACGCGGGCGACGGCAGGCGGACGCGCGCCCGCGTCCGGTCCAGCTGCGC
>Ga0194125_10001301_pt1 | contig 42495 bp, 36 predicted proteins | sample TA2KigC250mmetaG_FD_148626 | JGI IMG/M metagenome (GOLD analysis project Ga0194125, IMG submission 148626) | Freshwater microbial communities from Lake Tanganyika, Tanzania - TA2015034 Kigoma Deep Cast 250m | ecosystem: Environmental > Aquatic > Freshwater > Lake | place: Tanzania: Lake...
CTACCAGCAGGTCTCAGCCTGGTTCAAATACTCGTCAACCGATTCGATGGAGGTATTGAACTACGCCCTTGCGCAAAGGCTCGATGAGGCGACTAGTTCGCTTCCGAAGACGATTGACATGTTGGCGATCTTCTCCGACTTGTTTGGGCTCTATCCCTTTGTGACAGAGAAGTATGGGCACTGCCAGTTTGGCTGGGGGGGTGGGATGGAGCATCAGACCATGACTTCTCTCGGCAATTTCGGGGAAGACCTCGTAGCGCACGAGCTGGCGCATCAGTGGTTTGGTGATATGATCACGATGCGCACGTGGCCGGACATTTGGCTAAATGAGGGATTCGCCACGTACAGTGTTGCGCTCTATCGCGAGGCGAAGTACGGCGTGGCATCCTATTGGTCGTACATGACGGGGCGGATGTCGTCTGCCAAGCAGGCGGTCGGCTCGATCTATGTGAGGGGTCAGGACACACTGAGCGTTTCCCGGCTGTTCAGTGGCTCCCTTGTGTACAATAAGGGTGCCACTGTGCTTCATATGCTTCGGCGCGTCATGGGCGATTCGCTTTTCTTCAAGGCCCTCAAGCAGTATGCATCGGACCCACGATTCAAGTTTGGCACTGCATCCACCGAAGACTTTCGCTCTGTGTGCGAGGATGTCTACGGCAAAGGCCTCGGGTATTTCTTCGACCAGTGGATCTATGGTGAGAAGTACCCGCAATATCGATACGAGTGGGGGACTCGTCCCGAAGGATCCAAACACAAGGTTCGAATCTCGGTGTTCCAGACAACGGGCACGCAAAATCCTACGTACTTCAGCATGCCTGTTGACATTCGCATTCTCGGTGACGGGATGGATACGACAGTAACCGTTGTCAACAACGCACCGAGTCAGTGGTTTGTTTTCGACATGCCAAAAGCGCCGACATCTGTTCAACTCGATCCAGCCAATTGGATCCTCAAGGACGCCACGGGCATCCGTGTTCACGTCGACGACGTTGCGGCTCTGCCGACTGAAGTAGCCCTTCTCCAGAATTATCCCAATCCATTCAACGCCACAACCATCATCCCCTTTGAACTTCCGACGTCCTCTGTTGCGCGGCTTGAGGTGTTCAACGGAGTGGGTCAGCTTGTTCGAACAATCACGTCGGACAGAGTGTTCGATGCGGGAAGGCACACGCTGGCATTCCACGCTGTCGATCAAGACGGGACTGCGCTCCCATCGGGCATGTACTACTACCGCTTGGTTGTTTCCGGCGCGCCGTCGCAAGTTCGTAAGATGACCTACCTGCGCTGACTTCCATCCAACGGAGCAACTCTCATCATCGGATTTCTGACACGTCGCCACGGGGCAGAACACCTTGTCTCCATGCGTTCAATCATTGATTAAGTGCCCGTTTCATGCTATATTCAAGCCCAGCCAGAACGCCATTCTCACCTTTTATGCTCGAGTGAACGACCCTCTTGCCTAGACGAAGCGACATTACATCCATCCTTATCATCGGCTCGGGTCCCATCGTCATTGGTCAAGCATGCGAATTTGATTACTCCGGCACCCAAGCGTGCATGGTGCTGAAGGATGAAGGCTATCGGGTGGTCCTGGTCAACAGCAATCCCGCAACCATCATGACCGACCCGAACCTTGCCGACGCAACGTACGTTGAGCCGATCACTCCATTCTTCATCGAGAAAATCATAGCCAAGGAAAGGCCCTCTGTCATCCTTCCGACGATGGGAGGGCAAACAGCTTTGAACGCGGCCGTTGCCCTGGCGGAGAGCGGAATTCTGGACAAGTACAGTGTCCCGCTGATTGGGGCGAAACTTGAGGCGATCAAGAAAGCGGAGGATCGCGAGCTCTTTCAGGAAGCAATGCGACACGTTGGTCTTGAAACCCCGAGGGGCAGATTTGTTCATTCGCTGGAGGAGGCTTTGAGAGCCGCTGAGGAAATCGGCTTGCCGATCATCATCCGCCCCTCATTCACGCTGGGCGGTACAGGAGGGGGGACCGCGTACAACATGGAGGAGTTCCGCGAGGAGGTTGAACACGGCCTGAGGAGCAGTCCTATTCGTCAGGTGCTGGTGGAGGAGTCCGTGATCGGCTGGAAGGAGTATGAGCTCGAGGTCATGCGGGACCTGAAGGACAACGTCGTTGTCATCTGTTCCATTGAGAATTTCGACCCGATGGGTGTCCACACGGGGGACTCGATTACCGTGGCGCCGGCACAGACCTTGACGGACAAAGAGTATCAGATTATGCGTGACGCGGCCAAGAAGATCATTCGGGAGATCGGAGTCGAAACGGGCGGCTCGAACATCCAATTCGCTGTCCATCCGGAAACGGGGCGGATGATTGTCATCGAGATGAACCCGCGTGTGTCGCGATCATCTGCTCTCGCTTCAAAGGCCACAGGATTCCCCATCGCAAAGATCGCAGCGAAGCTCGCTGTCGGCTATACGCTGGACGAGATCCCGAACGATATCACGAAGGAGACGCCGGCCTCGTTCGAGCCCACCATCGACTATTGCGTTGTGAAGATCCCGAGGTGGGATTTCGAGAAATTCAAAGGCGTCGACGATACCCTTGGTGTCCAGATGAAATCGGTGGGTGAGGCAATGGCGATTGGCCGAACCTTCAAGGAGGCATTGCAGAAAGCGCTTCGGTCACTGGAACAAGGGCGCTTCGGCCTCGGTGCCGACGGGAAGGATGTGCTCGACGTCCGCTCGCTTGCACCGAACAAACGTGAGGAGTGGAAGAAGAGAGTCCTCGATAGGATGAAGATGCCGAAGCCCGACAACGTTTTCTACCTGCGATACGCGTTTCAGCTCGGGGCGACAATCGAGGAGCTGTACGGGATCACGAGAATTGATCCCTGGTTCCTCCACAACATCAAGCAGATTGCGGATCTTGAGGAGGAACTGATCTCCTACGGGGCATAAGCGTATTCGGCTCCTTGCACTGGCGCAAGATCAGATACAGAAACATCAAGAGTTGAGAGGGCATGAAAGCAACCCCGAAAGGCAAAGCGGTTCCGTCGCGTGTAACAAGGGAGATTCTGTTGAAAGCCAAGCAGTACGGCTTTTCCGACCGACAGCTTGCGCATCTGTGGGGGACGAGCGAGAAAGCCGTGCGTCAGTTAAGGAAAGATTTCGGAATAATTCCGGTTTACAAGACTGTGGATACGTGCGCAGCGGAATTCGAAGCTCACACGCCGTACCACTACTCGACCTACGATCAGGAAAACGAATCCATCCGCAGCGAAAAGAGGAAGGTCGTGATCCTCGGGGGAGGACCAAATAGGATTGGCCAGGGGATTGAGTTTGACTATTGCTGTGTGCACGGTGTCTACGCACTGGAGGAGGAGGGAATCGAGACGATCATGATCAACTGTAATCCGGAGACGGTTTCAACGGATTACGACACGACGGACAAGCTGTACTTCGAGCCTCTCACGCTTGAAGACGTGCTCAACATCTATGAGCACGAACAACCCGAGGGGGTCATTGTCAGCTTCGGTGGTCAGACGCCTCTCAAGATCGCCAAAGCATTGGAGGATCATGGGGTGCGTATTCTTGGAACTTCGCCGGAGGGGATTGATCTGGCCGAGGACCGCGAGAGGTTCGGCGCTCTCCTGAAGAAGCTCAAAATTCCCCACCCGATGTATGGCACGGCGTACTCCGTGAGCAGCGCAGTACTCGTTGCCGAGCAGATCGGCTACCCGGTTCTGATACGACCCTCCTATGTGTTGGGAGGCCGGGCCATGGAGATCTGCTACAGCGGCGAGGCGGTGCGTGAGTACATGAAGAAGGCGGTGGATGTTTCGCCTGAACACCCGGTGCTGATCGACAAGTTCCTGGAAGATGCGTTCGAATTCGATGTCGATGCTGTGGCAGACGGAAGGGATGTGCTCATCGGTGGAGTGATGGAGCATATTGAGGAAGCAGGCATCCATTCGGGTGACAGCTCTTGCGTGATCCCTCCCTACATGATCTCGGAAAGGAATCTCGAGGAAATTAAGGCGCACACGGTCAAGCTCGCAAAGGCGCTTAAGGTCGTCGGTCTTATCAATGTCCAGTACGCCGTGAAGGACGGCGTAGTGTACGTGCTGGAAGTCAATCCCCGGGCTTCACGGACCGTTCCCTTCGTGAGCAAGGCCGTCGGCCTTCCGCTTGCCAAGATTGCCGCGAAAGTCATGGTCGGTCGTACCTTGGAGGATCTCGGCGTAAGGGATTTCGACTTCCGGACGGTCAAGCACATATCAGTCAAGGAGGCAGTGTTTCCCTTCTCCAAATTCCCTCGCGTCCCGGTCTTTCTGGGACCTGAGATGCGCTCAACCGGAGAAGTGATGGGAGTATCTCCCACAATTGGAGGCGCGATCGCAAAAGCTCAAATGGGGGCCGGGAACACGCTTCCGACAGAAGGGAGAGTGTTCATCAGCGTGAATGATAGCGACAAGCACGACGTCACCCTGAACATCGTGAAGGACTACGTGAGACTTGGCTTTCTCCTAGTCGCGACAGAAGGTACAGCCAAGTTCCTGCGGGCGCAGGGACTCGAGTGCCAGAAGGTCTTCAAGGTCAACGAGGGCCGGCCGAACGTCGTCGATATGATAAAGAACGGCGAGATCCAACTGGTCATTAACACGCCGCTTGGTGAAGGCTCGCGTTACGATGAATATGCAATTGGCTGGGCCGCGATCGAACACAGGGTCTCATTCGTCACAACTCTCTCGGCTGCTGCGACAGCCGTGAAGGGAATCGAGAGGCAGAAATTCCAGGAGCTGGAGGTCCGAAGTCTCCAGGAATATCAGCGCGAAACTGAGAGCTGAACTTCGCATTTTCCCCCAATCTATCCACCGGGACGTCATATCTTTTCACCGTTTCATGCGTCTAAGGAACAGCGGGCAGTTCACTAGCCGCCGCGGCCGGTCTCTTCACATACCGCGATTTTCGGCATTCCGACGTCGGCCAGGTATACTGCTGTTTCTCGATGGTTTTGAGCCCGACAGTCCTTGACTTAGACAAGGCATTACGCTAAATTTGTATGTTAACGTGATCGCCTCAAACTGCACTTTAACCCTGGAGGGTTAGGTGTTTGGAATAGTGTCATGCATCCGGGGAAGAACCTCGAAGTGGAGGATCCACTGGATTCTGTTGGTTTTGTTGGCTTTCGTGTCTCTTCCGACCCGGCTCTCGATCGCCCAGGAAAACCCGACTCCCTCGTCGAAGATCGCGGAGGAGCAAGACTATGCTTTCGCGTATGGTCTGTACAAGGACGGTCTCTTCCAGTTGGCGAATGAGCAGTTTGAACGATTCACTCAGCGGTACCCGCGAAGCATCAAGCTGCCCGATGCGGCCTTCCTGAAGGCCGAGTGTCAGTTTCAGCTTGAGCAATATGAAGCTGCCGCATCGGAGTTCTCCGCCTTTCTCCTTCACTTCCCCTCGTCGAATCTTGCTGACAATGCGTACTTCCGACTAGGGGACACGTATCTGAAGCTGAAAAAGACTCAAGAGGCAATCAGCGCATTCAGGGCGGTTCTGGAGAAGCACGGAGAGAGCAAACTCGCAGGTGAGGCTGCCTACTGGATCGGGGAGGCATACGTTAAGCTGGAGGATAACGGCAACGCGATCAAGTACTACACATTGTCGTATGAGAACTTCCCCGCGAACCGACTGCGGGACTACGCGCTGTATTCGGTAGCGTGGACGCATCAGAAGGAAGGTGAATACGCGAAGGCTGCGGAATGGTATCGCAGGCTGCTCAAGGAATTCCCGCAGAGCGGTCTTACTGCATCGTCCAAGGTTAGGATCGGCGAGTGCTACTACTACAGCAAGGACTACATGCGTGCGATCGAAGAGCTCACCGCAGCGAGACCGACAATCGATTCGGCCGAGCAGCAGGGCGAAGCGGACTATCTGCTGGGGGAATCCTACTACCACCTTGATCAGTTTGACAAAGCCCGAGTACAGTATGAAGCTTTCCTCGCGAACTTTCCGGATCACAAGCTGACGAACGAAGTGACCTACGCGCTCGGCTGGGCGTTGCTGAAACAGAAGCAGTTTGCAGGAGCGGCGAGAGTGTTTGCCAGACTCAGCCATGGGATGGACGCGCTCTCTCACGCGGCGCTCTATCGGAAAGGGGTCGCTGAGAAACTTGCTGGAAACCGCGGGGAAGCGTTGAGGTCATTCACGCAGGTGTATACGGATCGTCCGCGTGGTGAATATGCGGATAACGCCCTCTATGACGCCGGGCTGCTGCATTTTGAAGAGAGCAAACTTTCGGAAGCGAAGGGATTTTTTGAGCGGATGCTTTCCGACTATCCGACAAGCGATGTGCGCGCCGAAGCCTATCAGATGTTGGGGGAGTGCCTGCTTTCCGAGTCGAACTTCGAGGCAGCAAGGTCAGCATTTGCGCAAGCGCTTGCACAGGCGCAAGCCCCCTTCGAAGTCAAGGTAACATCAGCGTATCAAGTCGCCTGGTGTCTGCTGAAGCTCGATCGCTTCAAAGACGCTGCCGAGCATTTCAGCAGGTTCCTTGCAGAATACCCCGGTCATCCGCGATCGGACGAGGCAACCTATTGGCTGGCCGAGTCGGATTACCGAGCCGGGGACTATCGGAGCTCGCTCAAGCACTATAAGGCGGTTGCAGAATCGGCCCGAGATCTGCGGCGCGAGGAAGGGATGTATGGAATAGGGTGGTCGTACTACAAGCTCAATGATCTTTCCAGTGCCATCGAGGCTTTCGAACGTTTGATCGTCGCTTTTCCTGCCGGCAAGTTCTCATTTGATGCCCGCTTGCGCCTTGGGGACTGTTACTTCCAGCAGAAGGATTATGCCAAGGCGGCGGGGGTCTATCGCACGGTCGTCCGGCTGTTCTCCAGACAGGAAGGGGCGGAGTATGCCTATTACCAGCTGGCACAAACCTACTTTCGGTCAGGAGACAGCGAACAGGCCTCGCAGTATTTCTCAAGCGTTATCAGCGCCTTTCCGAGATCTTCGCTGGCGGATGATGCACAGTATGCGCTCGGCTGGCTTCAGTTCCAGAAGAAAGAGTACCTCGCGGCCATACGGGAATTTCAGCTTGTCGTTTCCAACTATCCGGAAAGCGAGATGGCGCCTCGTGCTTTCCACAGCATTGGAGATGCATACTACAATCTTCAGCAGTATGCCGCAGCGGAGAAGTCGTACAGGGAAATCATCCGCCGATACCCCAAGAGCAGCTTTGCATTCGATGCGATCGCAGGGATCCAGTATTGCCTCACTGCGCAAGGGAAAACTGAGGAAGCTCTGGCCGCTATTGACGGGTACGTTCGGGACAATCCGGAATCGGCGCTCGGTGAACAGCTCTCTCTGAAGAAGGGGGAGTTGTTGTTCACCCAAAAGCGCTTTGACGAAGCGGCGCAGGCATACCGCTGGTTCCTCAGGCAATATCCTCAATCGAATCAGCGCGCGTCCGCCATGTACTGGCTGGCTAAGAGCATGGCCGAGTCAGGAAAGACACTGGATGCCGCGGACGTTTTTGAGCAAGCCGCGTCTGCCAGAAACGCTCCGGCAAGCATCGTCAGCAGCTCGCTCCTTGAGGCGGCGCGCATCTACCGCAGCGAGAAGAAGTATGACCGCGCCTTCACTGTTTTGTCCAGAGCCGAACGAGAACTCGCCAAGACCGAGTCTGCACCAGAAGTGGCACTGTTGAAGGGCCTGGTGTTCTTCGACAACGGCGCGATCGATGAGGCAAAGAGTCAGTTTGAGTATGTTGTGACAAGCTACGGTTCGGCGGTCCAGGCCGACAAAGCTCGAGTAGGCCTGGTCAAGATCTCTCTGCAGATGAAGGACTATGCGTCCGCACAATCTCGCGCTCAGGTTGTAGCCACCTCGCGCGTTGATGAGGTTGGGGCCGAGGCGCAGTATCTCAGTGGAGCTATCTATCTTGAGAGCAAGGAGTGGCAGAGCGCCGCTACGGCGTTCCTCCGGCTCCGATATGTATTCCCTTCGTATGATCCATGGCTCGCCAAAGCGTACCTCGGGATGGGACAAGCCTACGAGGAGCTAAAGAACCTCCAAAAGGCGAAAGAGGCGTACCGCAGCGCTTTGAAGTTCGAAAGGGAAGAGGAAGTCGTGGCTGAGGCCTCGAGCCGGCTCAGGCGCCTTGAAGGGAGGTAGGGGTGATTCGATGTGTGGCTCATATCACCGTGCTTCTGCTTGTTGTGGGGACATCAGTGTCTCCACAGGAGAAGGAACGGGAGCCAGCGAGACCGCAGCCGCAAGAAAAGCGACTTGACATCCCCGTGTCCCCCGCGGAGGAGAGATCATCCGTCCGTCAGACAGAAGGTCAGCGTGTGGGCCAATTGCCGAAGATTGATCTGCCGGAATTTATCATCACGGGCGTCGCTTCGATCGACCTGCCTGAAGCGCAGAAAGTTGCCGCGGACGAGAACGCTGGTCGATTGCCGATCTTTTTCGTTGATCCTGTGAGCGTCGCGCGCGATCGCAACACTATCCAAATTGGGGCTCGTGAGAAACTCACGATTCAGATCTTGCCTGCGACGCTCATGAACGGGACAATCACAGCCAGTCTTGGAACATACTTCACTTCGAATGTCGGTCTCTCGCTTGCAGATTTGAATCCGGGGTATTCCTATCTCGCTCAGGGTCGCTATCACTCATCAAAAGGATATGCCCCGTACACAAACCGCTCGGGCGGACAACTCGCAGTTCAAGGGGGATTGCCCGTGCGCTCTTCCTCTTGGCTCGAAGGTGCAAAGGTAGGCGGCAGCGCGGGGTTCGGTAGTGAGACCTACCGGTTCTTCGGATCAAATACCCCGTCACTGACGCGAACCGCATCATCGCTTTCTCTCGGGGGGTCGCTGACGTCGTCTGCGTCGAGCACATTCAACTACCACGCGGAGATCGGTTACTCCGGGCTCTTCCTTTCAGACTCCTCGGCTCGAAGCAGAGAGAGTCACATCTCCCTGCATGCGGAATCGCGCTTTCGCATCGCCGGGTTACCTTTGCTGGCCCGCGTCAATCTTGCCGCCGCATCTATCTCCGGCCCCACGAGCGGCAGCCTTCCCTACCTTGCCGCAGGTATCGGTGCATCCAGGATATGGTGGGGGAACTTCTTCACAGAACTTTCGGCTCACTTCTATTCTGCACGGGGGATGCTTGGTCAGAAGCTCACGAGAATCTCCCCTCGGTTGATGGCCGGGTACGTCCTCCTGGGGAATTCTGTCGCGACTGTTACGTATCGTGCGGGCGTCGAAGAGGCAACGCTCTCCTCCCTCGTGAACATGAATCCCTACCTCTCCGCGTCCACTCTTGTTCAACATACCGACGTGCGTCTGGATGTTACCGGTGCGCTCGAGACCGACTGGAACGATGTCTGGCGATCGAGGATTTCGGCACGCTACCGATCAATGCGTGATTTCCCGCTGTGGGCGGAGGGTCCGCAGCAGGGGATTTGGACAACAGTCTATGCCGGGATGACGGAGATCACCACGTATGCGTTGGACCTATTTGCGAAGTTCGAGCGAAATGGTTATTTTGCGGCTGGCGCTGCGATCAATTCGACCAGGAACACCGTTACCCAGCAGGGAATCCCCTACGCGGCAGATTTCCAGATGACGGGGAGGTACTCACGGGAGATTTTGCGCGCACTGACTATTTCGCCCTGGCTGCAGTTTGTTGACCGGCGAAGAGTTGATCTGCTCGCTGGAAACAAGTTGCCGGCGTACATCGTGCTCGGTTTGCGGAGCGAGTACAGGCTGCTGGAGTCCCTGAACATCGCGGTGGAGGTTCAAAACGCGGCTGACCGTCGGTACGAGGTGTGGAAGGGATACCGGGCTGAACCGTTCATAGTTACTGCCGGCGCGAGCTACCGATGGTGAGAGATCGTTAAAGCGAGTGTTTATCATAAACTCCAACATACGAGGAGGAACTAGCGATGCCAGATCTCAACCTGCAGGATGATGAGGGATCTCTGGATAATCTTGAGAGTGCGGGGGGTGAGGAGCTGACGGTTTCGGAAGATGAAGGGCCACCGAAGAAGAAAAGCTCTGCGCTCACCGTAGTGCTCGTTCTTCTTGTAGTTGTCATTGTCGGAGCGGGAGGAGCTTATCTGCTGAACAGGCTCGGCGTCATCAAGCTGTGGGGGACGAGGGCGGCGCCAGAGGTGGTGCAAATGGAGGGGCAGCCCGCGCAGGCAGAATCCATGGCGCAGGATACGACGGGGATTGCCATGGTCGAGACACCCCCGCTGGATGACACCAAGAAGCCGCCGACCAAGACAGCTGTGAGACCTTCACAGCCAGCCAAGCAGATGCCTGGTGCCACCGTCAGCCCAGGCTTACGCGAGATGAAAGGGGAATTCACGGTTCAGGTCTCTGCGTGGCGGGACAAGGAGAAAGCGCAGGATATGGTCAGGAGGCTTGAGGAGGCGGGCTACCCGGCATTTGTCGAGGAGCGGTCATTCAAGGATGAGGCGTGGTACACCGTCCGCATCGGCCGGTATGCATCATTGAAGGACGCACAGCTGGCGGTCGGGAACTTCGCGGAGGAGCTCCGCTCGAGCTATTGGATTGACCGCATTCGCGCCAGGTAACGGGTTGGTTTCACGACAATCTCGAGAGAAAACATGAGCCTACTATCGTTGTTCGCCCAGGGCGGAATCCTGATGTACCCGATCCTGCTCTGTTCTATCATCGCTCTCGTTGTCATCATCGAACGTGGATTGGTGCTCCGGCGAGCGCGCGTTGACACAGGTCAATTCATGATGCGTCTGCGCAGCGTGATTCAGAAAGGGGGTGTGGTGTCCGCGTTGAATTTCTGCTCGAGGACCGAGGCACCAATTGCGAACATTCTCAAGAAAGGGTTGAGCAAGTATTCCGAGGGTCCTGAACGAGTGCGTGAGGCGATCGAGACCGCCGGCAAAGAAGAGTCATTTCATTTGGAACACCGGCTCGGGATTCTCGCCTCGGTTGCGGGCATCGCACCCCTGCTGGGATTCCTTGGCACTGTCACAGGTATGATTGGCGCTTTCCGCGTCATCGAACAGCTTGGCGGCGCGGTCAACCCGTCCAATCTCGCCGGCGGCATCTGGGAGGCGCTGCTCACAACAGCGTTTGGCCTGTTTGTTGGTGTTCCTGCGCTTGGATTCTACAACTACTTCGTAACGAAGGTCGGCCGGCTTGTGTTCGAGATGGAAAGTGCATCGGAGGAATTTCTCGAACTGGTGCGCGCCGGAAAACTTGAAGATGCCGAAGAACCCTCGCGCAGCCACGCCGAAGGACAGCAGGCGGAGGAGTCCGACGAGTACTTCGCCAAAAAGAGGTAGTCATGAGATTCAGGACAGAACATAAGCTTCTCTCGAGTTTTTCGTATGCTTCACTGACCGACGTTGTCCTGCAGCTGTTGATCTTCTTCCTCCTCTCGTCGTCATTCGTGGTGCAGCCGGGCATCAAGGTGCTCTTGCCGAAGGCTGAAGCAGGAGAAATGGATAGCGCGCGCGACATCGTGATTAGCCTGACAGAACGGGGCGGCATTTACGTGAACAACGAAATCGTCTCGATCGAGACGCTCGGGGCGAAGCTCTCGCTCGCGCTAAAGGGAAGGTATGATCAGACCGTCGTGATCAATGCCGATCGAACGGTGACCATTCAGACCACAGTTCAAGTAATGGATATTGCCAAAGGGGTCGGCGTGTCAAGGTTCCTTATTGCCACGCAGCCGATCCACCAGGAGCGATGATTCACGCAACGAAGGAAAATACTGTCGGTTGGGTCGGCTCAATTGTCTTCCACCTGTGCCTCCTTCTTCTCTTCCTTCTCGTCAACGTCCCGGAGATACTGCAGCAGGAGGAATTTGTCGAGATAAGCTGGGGGAGCGTCACGGGAGCCGTGCAGGCAGCGTCTGCTCAGGTTCCTTCCAGAGGTGATATTGCCGATCTCGCTGGATCGACAGCCACGAGCATCTCAAAACCCGCTCAGGTTGTCGCGCCCCCCGAGCGCCGGTTGCCCGATTTCTCCGATGAAGTGATCCGAGTACCGAGAACTGAAAAACTGATGTCAACCGAGGCTGATCCCGGACGACAGAAAACCGCGGGGGAACAAGTGGCTGGCGAGCGAGAGCCATCAGCTACTCCGAAAATCGGTGACAAGGAAACGCGGCTACCCGGTTCTGGAGCCGGTAATCTCCCGGGTCAGGCGACACCTTCGGCAGCTCAGGGTTCCATTTCCGGCAATATTGATCAGGGCGTGTCCTACGCTATCCAGTGGCTTGGAGGGGGCACGAGAAAGAAGATCAGCGGCGACCTGCCGAAGTATCCACCCGGGGTGAATGTGGAAACTCAGATCAAGATACTGGCTGTGGTGCTGCCAAATGGGTCTATCAAGGGAGTGCAGCCGGCGCAGAAAGGGAATACGGCGCTTGAGGAGGCTGCCATGAAGGAAGTGCGCCACTGGGAATTCGAGCCGCTCAAGCCCTCTCAACCGCAAGTCGATCAGAGATGTGAGATTGTCTTCTTGTTCACTTTGAAATAGCCAGCGTAATTCCTTCCAGTTCAGGGAATTAGCTCAGACCCTTCGTTTTCAGGTTCCGGCCTTTTCTCTCGACGATCCTTCCCCCGGCTTTCCTTTTTCGGACTTCAGGTAGAGGTAGTAGAACCCCAACTCACCAAATGTGAGCAAGAGGAGAGAGATCGTGTCCCGGTTGATCTCCTTTCTGAGTATCTGAAGGAAAAAGGAGTCCGTGTGGCCATAGTACCATTTGACGAACCATTCCGGCGTGAAGAGAAGATTGGTGAGCATGGTGGCAATCGTCCAGCCGACAGCGAAAATGATCCCCATGAAGGCTACGGCCAGTAGTCCTTCGCCCCATCCGCCTTGCCTGCTCGTGCGAATGTAGGCGTACGTGGCCGCGACGACGTGAAGTCCGAAAATGAATGCAGCAACCATGCGGGGGTTGGTGGTGGAACAGGATCAGAGGGGTGTCATTGTGCAATTCGTCGCCGGGTGAAGGCAGGATTGCGCTCGCGTACGAGATCTGCCAATTAATACGCGTCGGTCCCAAAGACAACTGCGCGAAGGGTCTTCATCACTATCTTCAGGTCAAAGACGATCGACCAGTTCTCGACGTAGTAGACGTCGTACTTGGTTCGCTCCTCGATGGGAGCATTGCCTCGCAATCCGTTGACCTGTGCCCAGCCGGTCATTCCAGTTTTCACCCTATGTCGATCCAAATACCGTGGAACCTCCTTCTTGAACTGATCGACGAAGTGGCGTCGTTCCGGGCGCGGCCCGACGACACTCATGTCACCCTTCAGGACGTTGACGAGCTGCGGTAGTTCGTCGAGGCTGAAGCGCCTCAGGAATTTCCCGATCCTCGTTCTTCTCGGGTCATCTTTCCGAGCCCAGATCGGCCCGGTTTCCTTCTCGGCATCAACCTTCATTGTCCGGAACTTGATGAGCTGGAACGGCTTCCCGTCGAGACCCACTCGTTCCTGAACGTAGAAGAGCGGTCCCTTCGAATCGAGCTTGATGAGCAGGGCGATGACGGCAAAGAGCGGGCTGCAGAGAAAGAGAACGATTGACGAAAAGGTCAGGTCGAAGGTCCGTTTGAGGATCACGTTCCACGTCGTCAGCGGAACGCTCTTGATTCTAATAAAGGGGATTCCTTCAAGCTCCTTGATGCGCATGCCGGAGGTCATCAGCTCGAGCATATCAGGCACCATCATGATCTCGGTGTTCAATCCTTCGCAGTCCCGGACAAGTTCGTAGAGCTGCGGATGTTCCCGGTAGGTGAGAGAGACCAGGACGATATCCACGACATGCTCCTTGATGAACTCCGGGACTTTCTCGATCCGGCCCAGAAACGGAGCGTGCGTGAGGTCCATTTCGCCAAGACCGTTGACTGAGAAGTAGCCAAGAACCTTGTAGCCGAGGGAAGGATTCGCGACGATATTGGAGTAAACTCTCCTTGCCGTTGAATTGGTGCCGACGATGATGACTTGCTTAAGATCCTTCCCGCGCGCGTACCAGTACTGCTCGAACTTCATGACTGCCAATCGACCAGCAGAGATAAAGAGGACGGCAAAGAACCCCAGCAAAGCAAACACCAGCCTGGAATAGGAAAACGCGCGATAAAAGAATGCAGCCGCCATCACGATGAGCATGCCGATCGTCACCAGGCGCACAATAGCGAAGAACTCATCTGAAAAGTACACGCTGCGCCTGGCTGAATACATCTTCCGTGAATTGAAAAGGAAAAGCCAGACCGGTGCGACGACAAGCGATCCCTCGACATACGCGTCCAGCGGAGGGACCCCAAGGGTAACTGGAGCGACAGAGGTGAGGGGCGAGTAGAATCTGAGCCAGTAGGAGAACAGAAAGGCAGCCTCAATCGCGACGATGTCGGAAACAACCGTCAGCAGGGGGATCAGAAGATCTTTCCGATGATGAGACATGGAACCGAAGCGATTATCGAAGATTGCAGAAAGAAAGGTCCTATGCCCGGGAAGCCGGAGGAGCCTCCGGTACAACCTGTCCAAACATCTCTTGTTCCACTTCCTGGAAAATTATGTGGCCGATGGTTATGTGGCCCTCCTGAATCCGCTGCGTGTCGCTCGACGGAACGATGATCGCCAGGTCAACAAGGTCCTTCGACCTCCCTCCGTCGTTTCCCAGCAACCCGATTGTCGTCATTTTCTTTTCTTTCGCCTTCTGAAGGGCACGGTTTACACTCTCAGAATTGCCGCTCGTGCTCAGACCGCTAAGGACATCGCCAGCTTCGCCGAGAGCCTCGACCGAGCGCGCGAACACGTTCTCGAATCCCAGGTCATTGGCCCCGGCTGTGAGCGTAGAACTGTCCGTGGTCAGGGCGATGGCCGGGAGGCCGGGCCGCTGTATCTTGGGACTCAGTCGAATGACGAACTCGGTGGCTAGGTGCTGAGCGTCTGCAGCGCTCCCGCCATTGCCGCAGAGGAGGATTTTCTTCTTCTTGTTGAAGGCGTCGATGATCAGATCGATCGCTTTGATTACCTGAGGGACACATTGGTCCGCAATTCGCCGTTTGATCTGGGCGCTCTCATTGAGCGAATCGATGACGAACTTCTGTCGATAGACGAGGGTCAGAGGACGATGAGCCATAACGGTTATGTGAGTTGCCTGGATCCATGATGAACGCCCAGCCGGAGACTTCCGGCGGGATGACTCTATGATCGTCGATGAACGGTTGATACGGAATGAATAGCTGTGGCAAATTCCTCGACAAGCGAGCCGAGATCATCCCGCTCTGTTACGGTTCCGGTTACTACGAAGGACGCACCGGCTTCTGCTTTTCGCCTGGCCTCTTGGGGAGTTCGAATACCGCCGCCGACGATCAGGGGAAGCGGGCAATGACTTGAAATCGTGCGTATCGTCTCGTCAGGAACGGAAGCTTCAGCGCCGCTGCCGGCATCAAGATAGAGTATCTTCATGCCGATCAATTCTGCAGCCAGCGCATGGGCGAGCGCGATGTCAGGTTTGTTGCGGGGGAGAGGCTTCGTGTTGCTCATGAACTCGGCCGATGTCATATTTCCCGCCTCGATGAGCATGTATCCTGTCGAGATTGTCTCAAGTCCGGTCTTCTTCACAATCGGAGCTGCAATCACTTGGTTTCCGATCAGATGATCAGGATTGCGTCCGCTGATCAAGACAAGGAACAGGAGAGCATCCGCGATCGACGAAACCTGGAAGAGGCTGCCCGGGAAGATCAGGACGGGGACCGTTGTGTTTCCCTTTATGGTCTGAAGATGAGATTCGAACTCATCTGTCAGCAGCAGGCTGCCACCCACGAGAAATCCATCGACGCCGGCTCTGGTGGCTTCACGGACAAAGGCGGCCAACTTGTCTTTTTCGTTCTTGTCCGGATCAATGAGCACAAGGTAACCTGCTCCTCGTTCCTTGCGGATCGTCATGAGGCGCTGAAACGTAGTCATGGATTTCTGTGACCCTAGTTCTTCAAGAGAGAGCGGACAATTGATTCTGTGGCGCGCAGGGCGTCGTCGAGCTTCCCAATGTCCTTGCCACCGGCCGTGGCTAGGTGAGCTTTTCCGCCGCCCCCGCCCCCAACGAGTTTCGCCACTGCTCCAACGACTCTGCCTGCTTCGACCCGCCTGCTGGCGACCAGATCGTCGGTGACGACGCACACGAACGACACCTTATCCTCGAGAACCGACGCGAGTACTCCCACACCACTGCCAAGTCTCGAACGCAGCGTGTCGCCGGCTGTTTTGAGTTCATCCAGCGAGCCTACCTGTATCTTCGCAGCGACAACCTTGAGTCCATCGACCAAAGTGGCCTTCTGGATCAATGTTTCGATAAATCCAGAGAGCGACTGGAGCCGCTGCCGGGAAAGGTCCTTTTCGAGTTTGCGTTTCTCCTCGCCGATCTCGAGCACGAGGCTCTCTATCTCCAGTCCACGCTCAGCTCGCTGTCTGAACTGCACGCTGAGATCAGGTGAGACCTTCTCGGGGCTGCCCGGCGTGGCTCGGAGGGCCTCGAGTTTCTTCTGCAATCCAGAGAGCGATGCAACAACCCGGGCAGCTACCGGCGTGCCTAGCTCGGCCATTTGCCTATGGAGGTCTATTGCCTGCTGAAGCTGCTGCTCGGCGTAATCAATCCGCTCGGATGCATTTCGGTCTTGAAGCCGAAGACGCTCGAGGGCACGGTCACTGGTGACCGCCTCGATCCGTCGGATCCCACTGGCGACGCTGCCTTCAGAACGGAATTTGAAATATCCCAGCTCAGCCGTCGACCGCACGTGTGTTCCGCCACAGAATTCCCTACTAAATTGACCGAATTCCACAACATTCACCCGATCCCCATACTTATCGCCGAAGAACATCAACGCACCCATCTTCTTGGCTTCGTCAAACGGAATGTTCCGATAGTGGGTGAGCATGATGTTGTCGCTGATTTTCTCGTTGACAAGCCCTTCGATGGCCGCCAGTTCTTGCTCGCTCACCTTGGCAAAGTGTGCGAAGTCGAACCTCAGGTATTCGGGCGCGACCAGCGACCCGGCCTGGTGGACGTGAGTCCCGAGGATCTGCCGAAGCGCGGCGTGGACGAGGTGAGTGGCAGTGTGATTCTGCATGATGGCATACCGGCGCCGAGCATCAACCTCCGCTTGGACAATCTGGCCCGCACGGAGATCCCCAGGCGACTCGAGGACATGCACGTTCACGTTACCGCTCTTCTGCGTGTCGAGCACCTTGGTCCTCTTGTCTTCCAAGCGAAGGTAGCCCTGGTCTCCGACTTGCCCACCAGCTTCTCCATAGAAGGGTGTGGTGTCGAGGACCACGAGGTTCTCGCGGGATGACAATACAAGTCCCTGTGATTCAAGTCTATCATATCCCACGAACTGGAATCGATTCTCCAGTTCTGCGGTATCCAGCGAACGTGCGCTCTCTCTGGTTCGCAGGATCTCCACATAAGGGACCTCCGAGGATTCCGTTGTTGTCCCTGCCACGATGCCCAAAGACCGGGAGCGCTCTCGCTGTTGTTCCATCAATTCGGTGAACAGGCCGACGTCGACTTTCAGACCGCGCTCAGCCGCCATGAGCTCCGTGAGATCGAGGGGAAATCCATAGGTGTCATAGAGTCTGAACGCATCTTCACCGGGAAATGTCTTGGAATGGCCGATCTGCTGAACCACTTGCTCGAATCTCTCAAGGCCTCGATCGAGCGCAGCGCTGAAACTCTCCTCCTCGCCGCGGATAACCTTTTGAATGTGCTCGTGTTTGAGGCGAATTTCCGGAAATGCACTTCCCATTGTCTCGACGAGAACGGGGACGAGGGTGGAGATGAACGGCTCGTGCAAGTCAAGCTTGCGGCCGAACCGAGAGGCCCGTCGAAGCAGACGTCGAAGAACGTACCCTCGTCCCTCGTTCGAGGGGACTGCTCCATCGGCGATTGCGAAGGTCAAGGCACGAATGTGGTCGGCGATGACTCTTATGGCTGTATCCGTGTCAAGCTGGCGCATGTCGACGGATGTCGTACGGCCGTCGTACGACTTGCCACTGATCTTGCTCAGGTGATGGATCAAAGGCGTGAAGACGTCGGTGTCATAGTTGGAGTCCTTGTTCTGAAGTACGGCGCACATTCGCTCAAATCCCATTCCTGTATCAACATGGTTTGCAGGTAAGGGAGTGAGCTTCCCGTCGGCGTCGCGGTTGTACTGGATGAACACTAGGTTCCAGATCTCCATGAGGTCGGCCGTACCGGCGTTCACGAGTGATGCATCAGCGTTCCCTGCGGTTGTCCGATCGATGTGAATTTCTGAGCACGGTCCGCAGGGACCCGTCTCTCCCATCTCCCAGAAGTTGTCCTTTTCTCCGAAACGGAGGACGTGCCCATGGTCGATGTCGGTGACTGTCTTCCAGAGCCTCTCTGCCTCATCGTCGTCTTTGTAGACCGTGGCCCAAAGCCGCTTCTTCGGGAGTCCCCACACCTTCGTCAGGAGCTCCCAGGCCCATTCGATGGCTTCCTTCTTGTAGTAGTCACCGAATGACCAATTGCCTAACATTTCAAAAAACGTGTGGTGGTAAGTGTCCCGGCCGACTTCCTCAAGATCGTTGTGCTTGCCGCTGACGCGAATGCACTTCTGCGTGTCTGCTGCGCGAGTGTAGGATCGCTTGCCCGCGCCTAGAAATACGTCCTTGAACTGATTCATCCCGGCGTTGGAAAAGAGCAGGGTGGGGTCGTCGAACGGCACAACGGGTGAGCTGGGGACGATGGCGTGTCCCCGTTGTTTAAAGAAGTCGAGAAAGCTGTTGCGGATCTCTGCTGAGGTCATCAATACGTCTCTTCCGTGTACAGCTACACCTCAATCTGCGTGTGAAGAGCGATTTCTTCCAGAACACCGGAGACCAGAACACACTCATCCATTGTGCCCTCAAAGACCGCTGCCTTGCCGGCGGAATGCACCTCCCAGGTCAAGGCCTCAGCCTTCGCGGTGTCGCAGCGGATTGCCTTGATGAGCTGATCGATGACCTCTTCGAAGGTGTGGACTTCGTCGTTGAAGAGGATCACTTTGGACGGTTCTTGGACGAGAACGTCCTTTTCGACTTGACGATCTTCAACCGGTTTCGGGCTGAAGGTTTTCTCCATTGCCATTTCTCCTGTCAGCTTGAAACTTCAACATGATACTCAAAATTGGGCTCTCTTTCAAGAAATCAGGGCCTGTCTGAGTTCAAGCCCGGAGCAGATTCCTTCGTTGATGGCAGTCAAAAAGGAAGGGCACCCCACAACCTCGTGAGATGCCCTCACCCTTGACGCCGGGCTCCGGGATCCGCCCTGAATTCCTTTCAGGTTCAGCTACATGTTTTGTATGATCGCAGTTCCGAATCCAGAGCACTTGACCTCTTTGGCACCCTGCATCAAGCGAGCGAAATCGTATGTCACCGTCTTGGACTGAATCGTCTTTTCAAGTCCTTGAACGATCAGGTCAGCGGCTTCTTTCCATCCCATGTAGCGAAGCATCATCTCACCCGAGAGGATCACTGAGCCGGGATTCACCTTATCCTGGTTCGAGTATTTCGGCGCTGTGCCATGCGTCGCTTCGAATACCGCGAAACCGTTTTCAAAGTTGATGTTGCCGCCCGGAGCTATGCCGATTCCACCTACCTGAGCAGCAAGAGCATCGGAGATGTAGTCACCATTCAAATTCAGCGTTGCGATCACGTCGTATTCCGCCGGACGGGTGAGGATCTGCTGCAGAAACGCGTCAGCGATCACATCCTTGATGACGATGCCGCTGGGGAGTCTAAGCCAAGGTCCACCATCGATGGGCTGTCCTCCGAATTCATTCTGAGCGAGGTCATATCCCCATTCACGGAAGCCTCCTTCCGTAAACTTCATGATGTTGCCCTTATGAACGAACGTGACCGACTTTCTTTTGTTGTCGATCGCATACCGAATGGCTGCACGGATAAGGCGTTTCGATCCTTCTTCCGAGACCGGTTTGACGCCGATGCTCGAAGTCTGAGGAAAACGGATCTTTTTCACGCCCATCTCCGATTGGAGCCATTCCACGACTTTCTTCACTTCGGGCGTTCCCGCCTTCCATTCGATCCCGGCGTAGATATCCTCGGTGTTTTCGCGAAACACAACCATATCTACAAGCTCCGGCTGCTTGACAGGCGAGGGGACGCCTTGGAAATATCGAACGGGGCGGAGGCAAACATAGAGGTCGAGCAATTGTCTCACGGTCACGTTGATGGACCGGATACCCCCGCCGACCGGTGTCGTCAGCGGTCCCTTGATGGCGACGACATGCTCCTTAATAGCAGCAAGGGTATCATCGTGGAGCCACGTATTCGGGCCGTATAGGGCATTTGCTTTTTCACCGGCGTACACCTCGAACCACACGATTTTCCGTTTCCCGCTGTAGGCTTTGTCCACCGCGGCATCAAGGACACGTTGCGCGGCGCGCCAGATATCAGGCCCGGTTCCGTCTCCCTCGATGAACGGAACAATCGGCCGGTCCGGAACACGGAGCTTGCCTTCACTGACAGTGATCTTTTCTCCTTGCGTAGGAGGCGTAAGTTTCTCGTACTTAGCCATGGTCGGCTTTTCTCCTTTAGATTTTGGATCTTGAGGATTGAATTGACAAGAACGGTGGACGCTCTGTCTCTTGACTCTCGACGCTGCTTGCGGCTGCGACACCAAGCGCAAACTCAGAGACTACGGGATGAGTCGCAGGGGTGGAAAGAGATCCTCTCCCGACGAATTGAACTTATCGAAAAAAGGCCCGAAAGTCAAAGCAGGAAATGGGAGTTGCATGATTGAGAAGATCGGATCGCCGCGACTTGCCAGCGTGACACGCCCCATCGGTGCCCCTGCCGCGTGTAGCTTCTTGTGTGAACATGCTTGTATCTCTTGGGTGGTTTTGGTATATTCTCAGGCCACGTTTTCGCATATCTGCTCACGAATCAATGACAAAGGAGTGTTCCATGGATCGTCGTATCGTCACCGTCGTGCTGGGACTTGCGGTCGCGTCCCTCCTCTTTCAGGGATATCAGTGTGGCTCCCCGGAATTCACTGGAGCCAAGGTGCACATCCAACAGAAAAACTACAAGGAGGCGATTCGCCTCCTCGAAATTGAGGTGCAGAAGAACCCAGGCAACGAAGAGGCTTGGTTCTTTCTCGGCGGCCTCCAAGCCGATCAAGGTGACTACGATGGGATGAACACGGCCTTCAATGAAGCGCTCAAGCTTTCGCCGAAGCACGCCGGTGAAATTCGGGCAATTCGGTACAACCACTGGGGACAGAACTTGAATGCGGGTGTGAGCTATCTTGAGCGGGCCAGCGGCGATTCGGCTCACTATTTCGAGAAGTCGATTGAAGCGTTTAGGAAATCCGTCAGCGCCTGGCCGGATACGTCGTTGACGTATCGCTACCTGGCGTATGCATACAACAACAAGGGCGACTTCGCCAACGCTTTGGCATCGTTCCAGAGGGCGTGGGACATGGGCAAAGACCTGGAATCGATCAAGCGGATTGGCAGAATCTACGTCATGAACGGAGACAACCACAAGGGCAAGTTTGAGACCGACAACGCGGAGCAGCTGTTGGCACTTAGGAACTATAGCGAGGCGAAGACGGTCACCAGCAAGAACGATGTCATGCGGCTCCTCGGCCCTCCCGACAACATCAACAAGGGACCGAGAGGCACGAGGAAAGAAGAGTGGATTTATAACGCGTACAATTTTGCGGTGTCGGTGGACGGCGACAAGGTTGTCGAGCGGAAGTATTTTCAACCGGGATACACGCCTCGGATCGATTCCACGGAGTTTCGCCTTGCCCAACAGGAGTACATCAAGGCCATCGATGCCCTCGAGATAGCCAGGAACGAGGATCCGAAAGACAACGAAACGCTTCAGGTGTTGCTGAAAGCATACATTGAATCCAATCGCATGGAGCCGGCGGTTCGGGAATTCGAACGGGCCATCGCGAGCGAGCCGGAGAACAAGACGAACCACTACATCCTTGGTGTGTTGTATCGGACGGTCGGCAAGTTTGAAGAAGCGGTCGCGCAGTTCAAAGAGGCGCTGCGCATAGATCCCAATGACTGTGAAGCGCTATTCGATCTAGCAGCTACGTACTACAACTGGGGTGTGGATATCATCAAGGCAGCGCAGGAAAAGGAGACTCAGGACGACACGTTCAAAGAGAAGTTCCAGGCGGCTCTCCCTTATATGGAGAAGGTTGCCGAGTGCAAGAAGGACGACGCGAGCGTGTGGGACACGCTTGGTCAGATCTACGCGCGTCTCGGTCAGCAGGACAAAGCGATGAAGGCGTTTGAGAAAGCGGACAACATGAGGAGAGGCGTCAACTAACTCACTGTTGTCTCGGAGTTCATCGAGATGCCCATCGGTTCGGCGTTGCTGCAAGCCGGTGGGCATTTCTGTCTGAAAGCTTTCAGGAGAGATAATTATGAACGATCAACCACAGCAGCAACAGATTAATATCGAATTGGGAGAGAAGGAGGCGGAAGGCATATACTCAAACCTTGCCATCATTACGCATTCGCCCGCCGAGTTCGTCATCGATTTCACCCGCGTCCTGCCGGGTGTGCCCAAAGCAAAGGTGCATGCGCGCCTGGTGATGACTCCTCAGCACACGAAGATGCTGTTGAACGCGCTGAAGGACAACATCGAGAAGTACGAGAAGAAGTTTGGAGAGATCAAGATCGCAGGCGATCAGCCAAGCGGGCAGATGTTCGGATTCCAGCCGCCGTCCAAGGATGAAAAGGTCCACTGAACGAAACGTCCGAGCTCCACAAGATCTCGGACGTTTCTTGTTTTCTTGCCATGCGTGAGGTCCGCGATGTAACAGCAGAGCGCACCGCCGTGGATTCGCTTCGAACCAGCTCCCCTTCGCCCAGCCTTACAGAATGTACCGACTCAGATCCCTGTTCTTGACTATTGAGCTCAGCTTCTCTCGCACGAGTTCTTGCGATACGCGAACGGTGCTCGAGGGAAGAACATCGGGCGCTTCGTACAGGAGCTCTTCGAGAAGGGAGGTCAAAATCGTGTGCAGCCGTCTTGCACCGATGTTTTCCACCTGCTGATTGACCTCGAAGGCGATACGTGCCACCTCCCGGACCGCATCATCATCGAACTCGAGCGTGATTCCTTCCGTGTCGAGAAGAGCTGCGTACTGCTTCAACAGAGCGTTCTTGGGGAGGGTGAGGATCTTGACGAAATCGTCTTCGGTCAGGCTCTGCAGCTCAACGCGAATCGGAAAACGACCCTGCAGTTCAGGGATGAGATCTGAGGGCTTTGCAACGTGAAACGCTCCCGACGCGATGAACAGGACGTGATCTGTTTTCACCATGCCGTGCTTGGTGAGAACGCTTGATCCCTCCACGATGGGGAGGAGGTCCCGCTGGACACCCTCACGTGATACATCCGGTCCGGATGTCTGACCGCGGCTGCTCGTGATCTTGTCAATCTCATCAATAAAAATGATACCGGAATTCTCCACCCGTTGAAGCGCCTCTTTCGTGGCTTTTTCTACGTCAATGAGCTTCTGGGCTTCCTCCTGCGTCAGAAGGAGTTTTGCCTCTGCCACAGTCAGCTTCCGTTGCTTATTCTTTCGGGGAAAGATGTTGCTGAGCATGTCCTGGACGTTGATCCCCATTTCTTCGAGACTCACAGGACCCATCACCTGCATCAGGGGAATTTGCGGGACCGGCATTTCGACTTCGATGGTACGTTCGTCGACTTGACCCGAACGGAGCTTCTCTCTGAATCGTTCTCGCGTTCTCTGGTTCTCTTCCTCTTGTTGAGCGAGGATCTCAGGTGAATCCGGGGACCGGTGCCGTCGCAAGGGAGGGACGAGAGCGTCGAGGATCCGCTCCTCGGCCAGCTCACTTGCCTTGTTCTGCACTTCTGCAGTCCTCTCAGCCTTCACCATATTGACTGCGATCTCCGTGAGATCGCGGATCATGGATTCCACGTCCCGGCCGACGTATCCGACCTCCGTGAACTTCGAAGCCTCCACCTTCAGAAACGGTGCGTTGGCAAGCCTGGCGAGACGTCGTGCGATCTCGGTCTTCCCCACACCCGTCGGCCCAATCAGGATGATGTTGTTTGGCATGATCTCTTCGCGCAGATTCTCGGGGACCTGGAGGCGGCGCCATCGATTGCGAAGTGCGATGGCGACCGATTTCTTGGCGTTGTGCTGGCCGATGATGTACTTGTCCAGCTCCTTGACGATCTGTCGGGGAGTCAACTCGCCTGCTTCGTTGGCCTTTTCCTTGTTGGAGACCGCACGCATTCTAAAGTTCTTCGATAGTAATATTCGTATTCGTATAGATGCAGATCCGAGCTGCCGTCTCGAGTGACTCGCGAGCGATGTCCGCGGCTCCGAGCTCAGTGTGCTTCATGAGCACTCTTGCCGCAGCCAGCGCATACATACCTCCCGACCCGATGGCGACGATGCCGTCGTCCGGTTCGACAACCTCGCCGGTTCCAGAAATGACCAGCGAGTGCTCCTGGTCGAGCGCCGCAAGCAGCGCCTCGAGCTGGCGGAGGTACTTGTCCGTCCGCCAAAGCTTGGCGAGTTCAACTGCCGATCGGACGAGTTGACCCTGATATTGCTCGAGCTTTTCCTCAAACCGGTCCAGCAAGCTGAAAGCGTCTGCGGCAGCGCCGGCGAAGCCAACGAGCACTGAGTTGTTGTGGAGCTTTCGAATCTTGTTGGCCTGTTGCTTGATCACGGTAGTGCCTATGGTGACCTGTCCGTCACCACCGAGCGCCACTTTGCCATTGCGGCGCACACCGATGATGGTGGTGGCATGAATTCTTTCAAGTTTCATAGAAATCTCCGGATCGTGCGGGAGTGACTAGATCTTTTTGCGGAGTCGCGCAATCGGTATCCCGAGTTGCTCCCGGTACTTAGCGACAGTGCGCCGGGCAATTCGTACACCCTCCGCGCCGATCATCGCCGCAATCTTGTCGTCGTTGAGGGGTTTCTTTGGATTCTCGGCGGAGATAATATCTTTGATTCGCAGTTTGATCATTTGGTTGGAGACATCTTCTCCTGAGTCAGTCTCCAGGCCGGAGGTGAAAAACTCCTTCAAAGAGTAAACGCCGAACTCGGTTTGAACATACTTGCTGTTGACGACGCGGCTAATAGTCGAAATGTCGACACCGACATTCTCAGCGATGTCCTTGTAAATCATTGGCTTAAGGACTTCACCCTCTTCAAACCACTGCCGCTGCCTGTCGACGATTGCCCGCATGACCTTCAACAGGGTCTCGCGCCGTTGGTGAATTGATGCGATGAACCATTTCGCCGACTCGAACTTCTGCTTGATGAAGTCTTTCGCTTCCTTCGATGCCTTCTTCCCTTTGGGCGCCACCAGGTCGCGATACGCCTTGTTGATGCGCAACGTGGGGAGGCTGCGGTCGTTCAGCGTGATGAGGAAGTCCCCATCGTCGTTTTTGACGATGAAGTCGGGAGTGATGTAATTCTCTTGCGCCGAGAACTCGCCTTCACCCGGCTTCGGATTCAGGTGCTGGATGAGCTCGATGACCTTCTTGAGTGTCTCCATTCCGACGTGCAGGCTGGTTGCGAGGTTCTCAAAGCGCTTCAGCTTGAGATCATCGAAGTGCTCTTCCAGGATCTTCAGGGCAAGTTCTTTGAGGTGCGCTTCATATGCGCCTGCCTTCACCTGTGCGATCAGACACTCCTGGAGGTTTCTGGCTGCAATTCCCGGAGGATCGAGAAGCTGGATGCGTCTCAGTACCTGTTCGGCTTTTGCGATCGGGATCTCGAGGCCGAAACTCAAATTGAGATCTTGCACGATCAATTCCAGCTCGCGGCGGAGATAGCCGTCTTCGTCCACATTTCCGATGATTTCTTCCGCGATCAGGAAGTCGGTGTCATCGTCGCCCTGCAAGCGGAACTGATTCATCAGGCGCTCCGACATCGGAACGGTGGACGCGATCGGACGCTCGTATTCCTCCTCCTCATCCGACCGACGGTACGACTCGGGGCTCTTATACCCCGCGAGATCGTCATTGAGGTAGTCCTCGAGCGTATACGAGTCTGAATCCTTTGACTGCCCGTCAGTTCTATCCTCGTCAGCCGATCCCTCTTCCGCTTCGTCGGGCTGGGCTTGCTCAAGAGCCTGCTCCATCTCATCGGCTGTCTCAAGAAGCGGATTCAGCTCCAGCTCTGTCTTGATTCGCTGTTCAAGAGCAAGGTTGGGGAGTTGCAGCAGCTTGAGATACTGGACCTGTTGAGGGGTGAGCCTAAGGCCCAACCGCATTTGTTGTGAAAGACCGATCATGCTTCAATACATCGAAATATCTATGTCGTTGTCTGCGATTGTTTCCGCTGGCAGTATGCCAAGAGTTCGTTGTACCACGTGTCCCCGTATGCACGAACGAGAGCAGCTCTGAGAAATTCAACGAGCGATATACCCTCCCGCTCACCAAGCTCCGTGGCCGGCTGGCATAGCTGCATCTGCTCGTAGCGCAATCTCACAGGCAGCCCCCGGTCGGCGCGAATCGGGAACAGGTGGCATGAGATTGGCTTCCTCCAACCAATTTCGTTATTTAAGTACGCTTTTTCAAATGCACACTTCGCCACGCCCTCTTCGAACGTCACAAACACGCAAGCCTGCCCGTCAACCACCTGGGTAGTATAATCTCCGGGCCGGCCCTGAAACATGGTCCGCTCTTCAATCGTATCTCGGTGTCGATAGGAGAGGTACTTGCGAACAACTGGATACGCCTTCTGTATTTCCTCGAGCTCTTCGTCAAGCAGAGGTGCTCCCCGGTGTCCCGGGATGGTGCAGCAGGCCCCCTTGCATTTGCCCAAGTCACAGGCGAATTTGATGCCCGGTATTGCGTCATCAATGAGCATTCCCTACGGCAGGACTGTTATCCAGGGTTTCTTGAAAGGGTCCTCAAATCTGACCATTTCCACTAGATAGTATAGCTAATTTTGGCCAAAAAAACAGGAGATAGTGTGATCTGGTCGAGCTGAGCTCGACTTGCAATTACCGTAGAAATCTTTGAAGTTGGTATCACAACCATTTCCCGAAATGAGGGGTCTAACACAATGTCCGGAAAAGAGCAATCAGAGAGTCTCGATGAGATGCTGGAGATGGATCTGATCCTGAAGGCCAAGCGAGGGGACATGACGGCATTCGAGCAGTTGGTATATCGGTACGACAAGCAGGTCTTGTCGATCGCTGCACGGTACGTTCAGACTGCTGAGGATGCAAAGGACGTTTATCAGGAAGTTTTTCTCCGAGTCTATCGGGCGCTGCCAAAGTTTCAGATGAAAAGCCAGTTTTCGACGTGGCTCTTTCGAATCACGACAAATGTCTGTTTGTCTCATCGCAGCAAGACAAGGCGACACACTCATGCTTCGCTTGACCAGGAATCAGATACTGAACGTGGTTATTCACTGTCGGAGAAGCTCAGCGGAGGAGGCGCAACGGAGCAACGTGCGGAAAGCTCAGATCTTGCCCTGCACGTTCAGCATGCAATTGATTCGCTCTCGCCAAAGCAAAAAATGGTATTCGTTTTGAAATACTATCAAGGGTACAAGATTCGAGAGATTGCAGCAATGCTGCATCTCTCAGAAGGAACAGTGAAGAGATATCTGTTCGATGCCACGAAGAGGATGCGCACGGAACTGAAGGACACTTTCCTAACATAGACAACTTCTGGGCCGACTATCCTCAGCATAGCCTGAGGTGATACCATGACACATCAAGACTACAAAGACCTGATTCATCTTTCCTTCCTCCAAGAACTGAGTGAGGACGAGCAAAGTGTGCTCGAGGAGCATCTCCGAGATTGCCCGGAGTGCGGGGTGGAGGCCGGGGAGCTCAAGCACCTCCATGAAGTTATCGGGCGGCACAGCGGTGGTGATATCACTGACGATCTTCTCTTTCAAGCGCGTCGTGAGCTGCGCGTCGCGCTACGTCTGGAACGGGCAAAGAAGACCCGGTGGATTGACTTGCTGGAACGGTTCAATATCATGAGCTATCCCACGGTGAGGGTCGCGTTTGCGAGTGCGGCAATGCTGGTCATAGGACTAGGGCTTGGATACCTTCTCTTTGTCCCAACGACGTCCGTGACTTCGGTCGGAGAAGCGGGTTCGCTCCAGGGCGCCGATTCCCAGAGCGGAGCCACAAAGGTCTCGAACCTACGATTCATCAGCCAGCAAACGGAGACTGGTGAGGTCGAGTTCACTTTTGAGATGGTGACGCCCATCCGGATGAGAGGGAGTGTCAGGGACAACGTCGTGCAGCGAGTCCTGGCTCAGGCGCTTCTCAATGAGCAGAATCCTGGAGCCCGCCTACAGACCGTGAGCACGCTTGGGACGCAGTTGCAGCCAGCGGCCTTGCAGGACCACGAGATAAAAAGATCGCTGATCCGGGCACTGAAGGCCGATCCAAATGTCGGCGTTCGAAGGGAAGCACTGTTGACTCTTCAAAAGCTGCCGCTCGATGAAGAGGTGAAGCAGGCGTTTCTCTATGTCCTCCGACATGAGACGAATCCCGCGATGAGGATTGATGTGATTAACTCCCTCGAGAAGCCGGTTCTGGCCGGGAAAATGATTGACAAGGACATCCTTGACGTTCTGAGAGAAAAAATGCAGACAGACGAAAATAACTATGTTCGCGCTCGCGCGAGAAATGTATACGAGGAGGGACAACAACGATGAAAAACCAACTACTGTTATGGGCAGCGGCCGCTTTCCTGGCGGTGCCGACATTCTATCCGGCTGCGCCTGCTGATGAGCAAGACTCCAGGACAAAATCATTCAGCGTCAGCAAGGGCGGGATGTTGGATGTGGAAGTGGATGGTGGAGATATTCGGATCGATGTGTGGGAGAAAAACGAGGTACTCGTTCAGGTCGAAGGAATCGACGAGGAGGATCTCGATCGTCTGAAGATGTCTCAGAAGGGAAATACGGTCATTGTTGAGCTGCGGAGGCGCGGTCGTTGGTGGTCGAGTGATCACACACGCTTCAACATTACGGTCCCCTCGGAATTCAATGCCGACCTGCGAACCTCAGGCGGCGATATTGAGTTACGGGGCAGCCTCAGTGGCACGGTCAAAGGGGCGACCTCGGGCGGAGATGTTACCCTCGGCAACGTGAAAAGCGGAACGGTCGACCTCTCGACATCTGGGGGTGACATGCGCACTGGTGATATCCAAGGCGATGTTACGCTGCGCACATCCGGCGGAGATATTCAATTGGGCAAGGTAGGAGGCGAGGCCAGCGTCTCAACGTCCGGCGGTGATATCCGCGTAGAAGCGGTGGCCAAGAGACTGAAGGCATCGACCTCCGGGGGCGACATTGATATTGGTGATGTCGGCGGTGAGGCGAATGTATCGACCTCGGGCGGTGATATAAAAGTGAAGAAAGTCTCGGGAAAAGCATCACTCCACACGTCGGGTGGGAACATCGATCTCGGTGGTGCGAGCGGCGATGTCAAAGCAAAGACATCGGGCGGCGATCTTCGACTTGAAGACGTTTCCGGCTCCATCGACGCTGCAACGTCTGGTGGTGATGTAACGGCGGAACTCAGGCCGAGCGGGAAGGGGAGGAGTACGCTTGCGTCATCCGGTGGAACGATCACGCTTTACGTTCCAGAGACTGCAAAAGCGACGATTGAAGCTCTCATCCGCCTCGATGGGCGGTGGAAGAGCCGGAGAGACCGGTATGAAGTTCGTTCGGATTTCAAAGCGGACAAATACGAAAAGGACGAGGACGAAGGGGAAGTCCGAGCCACATACATACTGAACGGGGGAGGGGAGGACATCGAGCTGAGGACGGTCAATTCGGACATCAAGATCCTCAAGCTCAGGAAGTAGACTTCGCCTCAGCGACCTCTCGAGTTGCAGCAGCAACGACCCCGGTCCCAAAGACCGGGGTTGTTGCTTAGTGGCAGAGGATCACCGCTGCGTGTCGAAAGAGGAAGAGCTCCTCGCTCCGATCCCTCCGTCACTGTCGTCAACCCACCCTCAGTTGCAGTCGTCAAAGCTCCAAGAGTTCACTAACCGCTCTGTCGCTTGTCCCCGGAGGCTGCAATGAGACGACTCTTGTTCCATTCGACTATGTTGGTCGTGTTCTCTGTAGCGGCGAAGCGTGAGTTTGCGGGAGCCTTCTGGGTCGGCTATGGCATCCGCCGGCTGATGCGTGAGAACAGTCAAATCGGGAATTTCAGCGATAGCTACAGCCGATACAACGCATCACTCCAGGAGTTGCTCTATGGGCAGAAAGAATTTGCGGATCAGATTGGCAGTATGGAGGTGAAGGGAGTCGCAATTCTCTTTGCTTGCACTCACTCCTCGAGCGGTGGAAGTCGTGTCAGCAAGATCAAGATCTCGAATCTCTCGCTCGCGGTTGACCTCGGGGAGCGTCCGCTCTTGTGGCTCGGGAATGCAGGCCAAGAGGAGAGCGTAACTCATCTGGAGGAGCGGTTCACACACGTACCGACGACGAAACTGAAGGAGGCCGTTCCTTTTGCCATCGGCATCCATGACAGCTCCCGACAGGCATCGGCGTTCCTCAGGCGACAATTGAAGGAGTCAGAAGAGGAAAGAATCCGTGGAGGTTGCGCAGCCTGGATTGGTCTTAGAGGTCAGGCAGAGGATCTGAAGCTTCTTGTGGAAGCAGCCACCACGGATATCTCGCGACACGTACGGGAACAGCCTGTGTTTGGCGTGAGCCAGATGCCTTTCGAAGAGGCAACCGATGCGTTGATGGAGATGGTGCGGGGAAGGTAGGGATGGTTCCCGGGTTGTCGATCGTTCCATCTTTCGTGTTGATTTACTGCGGTTTGACAAGAGCTGACCTATCCAAAGCCGAATTTCGCTATCTTTCGTGTCAACGGATGGTCGCGAATGATCGTCCAATCCTTGAACAGCTAAAGAACGAGGCTATCCTGAATGTCCGCTGTCCGGGAGCGGCAACTGGTACTCCGAAGCAAGGAGGGTGATCGAGAGGCGTTTCGGGAACTGGTGAAATTTCACATGAGGCAAGTGTATGACCTTGCCTACGGCTTTGTCAATGACCATGACGACGCTGAGGATGTTGCACAGGAGGTGTTTGTGAAGGTGTTCCATTCCATCAGATCGTTTCGTCAGGAGGCGGAGTTCAGCACGTGGCTGTACCGAATTGTTACGAACACATCGCTCGATCGGTTGAAGCAACGAAAACGGAAAATGAAGCGTCAGGTCTCGCTTGGGGAGTCTGAATCTATGGAGCTCGCGACCAATCCAGGTCCCATTGAGAACCTCGATTACTCCGTTCATATCGAGCGAGCGCTGCATGAGCTGCCGACCTTACAGCGCGCCGTGGTGATCCTGCGGCATATCGATGGGCTCCCGACGAGAACGGTGAGCGAGATCCTGAAATGCTCCGAGGGAACGGTCAAGACACATCTTCACCGCGGTTTGAAGAAGATGCGAACGCTCCTGCAAGATCTCTATGAGGAGTAGCTATGAGGCATCGAGACGTATGGAACATGCTGTATGAATTTGCACGCGACGAGTTGGATGTCGAGCGGAAGAAGCAAGTTGAACAACACCTCGCGGGCTGCGACCGCTGCTTTGCCGAGTTGCAGGTCTTGAAGGAGGGCATGCGCCTCGTGCGGCCGCGGAGGAGAAAGCCGAGCCAGGAACACTCGGAAATGTACTGGCGCAACTTTGCCTTTCGGGTTGAGCAACGCGCGCGAGCCTCAGGCGCACGCCGACCACTCAGAAACCGCTTCTGGCAAGATGCCGAGTGGTTCTTTCTCATCCGTAGGCCGTACACGATTGCGTTCGCAGCCAGTATAACGATCATCGTGATGGCAGGTATCCTCTGGTACGGCAGAGTATTACCCACTCTGAAGGAGTCTGACATTCAGCCCACGGGAGTCCCCGTTCAGGAAGTCAACCAGGAACTGAGCGACTATTTCCACAAGTCCAAGATCTTGCTCGTTGGCATCAGTAACATCTCTGTCCCCGAGGGGCAACGTGTTGATCTCACAGTTGAACGCCAGGCTGCCCGCGCGCTGATCAGGCAGGCGCGCTATCTCGACCAGCGGCAGATCGATGAGCGAGCCCAGTATCTTGTGAGAGCGTTGGAGAAGATCCTCATTGAGCTTGCGAATATGGAAGATGAAGCAGACTTGCCGGACATAGAAATTGTTCGTGCGGGGATTTATCAGGAGAACATGCTCTTCAGGATTCGAGTGGCCGAGTCAACATACAAAGAGTCGCTGCCGAACGGGGTGCCGCAAATGAAAACAAACCATCAGTGAGTATCTATTGAAGGGAAATGACCATGAGACTATCCATCGCATGCGTCGTCTGTCTGATGTTCGTGGCAACACCTGGTATCTCCGTTGCACAAGCGCCCTCGCCCTCACTATCAAGAGGGGCTGCAGTGTCGGCGCGATTAACTACGCCGGTTATTGCCGGCACCACAATCCAGACAACGCGGCCGGGGGCATTTGAGGGATATGATCAGGATGACCCGGCGTATGCTGAATACAAGGCCGCGTACAAACTGGTCATTGAGGAAAAATGGGAAGAGGCGAGGAAGAAGTTGCAGGAGGTTGCCAAGAAATATCCGAAGAGCAAGTACGTGGATGACGCGAAGTACTGGTACGCGTATAGTCTGAGATTCGCCTACAAGGATGAGGCCATTGCTGCCTACAAGGCCTTCTTGAAGCAATTTCCCTCGAGCAACTATTATGATGACGCAGTTGCCGATCTCCAACGCCTTCAACAACAACCGCAAATCAAGTACGCCGAAGCACAAGCGTACGCGGCTTCGCGGGCGGCTGAACAGTATGAACGCGCGGCAAGGCTGGCGGTGGCTGGCCGTGAGCGGATGGAATTGAGGGAAGGCCGGCCTGTGATTGCACCAACTCGTTCGGACCGTGAAGATCCTAAATTGCGGATGCGTATCGAGGCATTATATGCTCTCGCGAGGTCGAAGAACAAGGAGACATTTGGGTTGCTGCAGGAGACTGTACTAGATACGACTCAACCGCAGGAAATGCGAGAGGCGGCCCTCTACGCGATTCGACAGTACCAAGACGAAGGCGTCTGGGAGATCTACTCCCGGCTTGCACGCGGTGACGGTGACAAGAGAATTCAGGTTGAGGCCATACACGGAATGGCTGCTGTGGCCAAGGACTCAGGGAATCGAGCGAACGCTTACTCTCTGCTTAAGCAGATCGCATTGGATCGCAATCGTGATGCTGAGGCACGGAGAGCTGCTCTCGACGCATTGCGCCATGTGTCCGAAGTGGGCGAATACAGCGTTCTTGCTGAGATTGCCCGAACCGATCCGGATAAAAGGGTGCAGGAATTTGCCATCTATTGCCTGGGGCAGGCAGACAGGGTAAGTGAAAGTAAGCGGCTTGCCGTGCTAAAAGAGATTGCACTGGACCGATCAAGAAGCGGAGAGGTCCGGGCGGCGGCGTTGCGATCAATCCTGCAGGTGAAACGAGCAGTCGACGAGGAGTTTTACCTTGAGATAGCGAAGAACGAGCCTGACAGAAGTGTCCAAGAAACCGCGATCTATGCCTACTTCGAAGCAACGAAGGATGAGCCCGCAAAACAGTTCAAGACTCTTCGCGAGCTCCTCCTGGATCGCTCGAAATCCAGCGAGGTGAGGCAGGCCGTGATGCACAAGCTCGCTGCACTTGATTCGGACGATGCAATCCACCTGTTGGTGCAGCTCGCCAAGACTGATCCCGATGAGGGCATACAAGTCAGCGCCATCTATCAGTTGGGACGCCTGGGGAAGAAGAAAGAGAAGATGCTTGAGACACTCATCGGGATCTTTGAATCGACACCCACCGATCAACGTCGCTCGCTTGAAAATCTCATGTTCGCGATTGCGAACATCGGCAGCGACAAAGCAGTTGATTTCCTGGCGAGGGTGGCCAAAACCGGCGATGACTATGAGCTTCGCCGGAGAGCGGTCTCCTATCTCGGAAACATAGGCGGTGAGAAGGCGAGAAGCGCACTTGTAGAAATCTTAAGAGAGAAGTAGCTGCCGCGCAGTGACTACACGGTGTGTGGGCGGTGGGGCTATTGAATGTTCGCCGCTCAACAACGAGTTGTTCTCCCCAAGATTGTATGTAGTCTGCGCTCATCATAGCTTGACGAACATCTTCCCCGGCAACTGACGCACAAGGCCCTTGAACTCGAGGGAGAGGAGATTGACAAGAGTGTCTGAGGTGCTGAGTTTTGTCAACTCAGCGATCGCATCAATATGAGTCGGCTCCGATCTCAATACCTCCATAATCGATCTCTCAAAGATTGATACTTCCACGGGCGGCTCAGGCTCGCGATCCTTCCGCAGGATGTGACGAAGCTGAGGTCGCAGCTCCTCCACAATATCCTCCACATCCTGCACGAGCTTTGCCCTCCCTTCTCGGATCAATGTGTTCGGGCCCGCGCTCCTCTTTTCCGTGATGTTCCCAGGTATTGCGAAGACCTCGCGATCCTGATCCAGCGCTGTCGTCGCCGTGATCATTGCTCCACCGTCTTCTGCGGACTCCACAACGACCGTTCCCAGCGAAAGCCCGCTGATGATGCGGTTCCGCCTTGGGAAGTTCGGGGCATCGGGCTTCGCTCCCATGGGGAATTCCGACGCCACAACACCCTCTTCCGCGATGCGTTCCAGCAGCTTTCTGTTCTCCGGCGGGTACGGAACGTCGAGGCCGGAGCCGATGACGGCGATTGTACGTCCACTTGATTTCAACGTGGCTGAGTGGACAATTGTGTCGATGCCGCGCGCCAGCCCACTGACGATCGCAAGCCCAAGACGAGCGAGCTCGCGGGCAAGGGTCTCCGAAACCGATTGCCCGTATGGGGTTGGATGTCTGGTCCCCACGATCGCGATAGAATAGCGGTCGTTCGGCGTGAACTCACCCAGGACGTACAGAAGCACGGGTGGATCGTAGATCCTTTTGAGCAATTCGGGAAATTCTTTGTCCCAAAACGTGACGATCCTGCCGCTAACTTTGTTGAGTCGTTTGAGCTGATCGTTTGCAAAGCTCTCGCCGTCCATGTGGTGTGCAATGTTGGACGCGAGTTTCTTGTCGATGCCGGGGATCTTGATCAGCTCCCGAGGGGGAGCGCGGAGCACTTCGGCCGGATCGAGGAAATGGGAAATGAGCGCCCGGATCTTTTGCGGGCCGATCCCGGGGACGGAGGTGAGTTGAAGCAAATCGTGCACGTTTACCATAGGATTGGACTGAGCTCAAATAGGCTGAGTGAAAATGACAGCCGAGCAGTGCACCCGGGCTGGGACCAGAAGAGAGCGCAATTCTATGATCGAAGGACTTCTTCTGTGAACTGTCCCGCCAGGAGGTCTGCCTTCTGCTTGGTTGCGGCTTCCGCGATAATTCGGATAATAGGCTCGGTGTTGGATTTGCGCAGGTGAACCCAGGAATCCGGAAGGTCGATCTTGAGTCCGTCGATTGTCGTAAGCTCTCCGGCAGAGGAGAATCTATCGGCAATGCGGCTCAAAACCACATCTGCATTCAATGTGCCGAGCTCAACTTTTGCCTTGGTAATCATATACTGCGGGAGAGTGTTCTTGAGCTCAGACATTGTCCCGCCAAACTCCGCAAGGTGCTGCAGAGTCAGGCCAATTCCAACCAGCGCATCCCGTCCGATGTGACAGGCGGGAAGGATGACGCCACCGTTCCCCTCGCCGCCGACGATCGCACCGATCTCTTTCATCTTTTTCGCAACGTTGATTTCCCCGACGGCGGTCCGAACAACCTCAGCGGCGTAGTGGCCGGCGATGTCATCGACGGCCCGTGTCGTCGAGAGGTTCACGACGACCTTGAGGGGGTCGGGAGGCTGAGGCGATGAGTTCGACCTTCTCGAACTTTCTTTTTCGAGCACAAACCTGATTACGCTTGCCACGGTGTACTCCTCTCCGAGCGGCTTGCCGTTTTGATCGATAAGGACAAGTCGATCGACGTCGGGATCGACAGCGATCCCGAGGTCGGCTCTTTCCTGACGGACCACCTGGCAGAGATCGGAAAGGTTTTCCGGCACCGGTTCGGGCATATGGGGAAAGACGCCGGAGCTGTCGCAATTCGTCTCAACGACTTCACAGCCAAACTCTCGCAGCAACCTCGGCACGATGACGCTTCCCGATGCATTGACGCAATCCACCACTACCTTCGGTCTTCGAGCGCGAACGAGCTGTGCATTAACATACGGCAACGAAAGGACGCCACGCACGTGTTCGTCGATGAATTCCGGGTCGGGCATATGCCTCCCCTGTTCATTCCACGGCGCGTAGGGCCTGGGCCGGCTTTCGGCAAGCGCCCAGAACTGCCGATTCTCATCGGCATCCAGAAAGAGCCCCGTGGGCGCCAGGAATTTCAGACCATTCCATTCGATAGGATTGTGACTGGCGGTGATCGAAATGCCTCCTGTGGTCTTTTTCTTTTCGACGGCAAGCTGAACGGTCGGCGTTGGACAGATGCCGAGGGCAATGACGTCGCAACCCATCTGGAGCAGCGTCGAGGCGACGATGTTTCCGACAGTCCTACCTGTGATCCGTCCATCGCGCCCAATCACAATTGCTCCACGGCCGCAGTATTCTCCAAATGCCGACGCGTACTTCACGACGACTTCCGGTGTGAAACTGGCCCCCACGACGCCACGGATTCCTGAAATGCTCACCATCAATGACATGTTGCTATTCCCCAGAGAGTGAACCGAATTTAAGAAACGGGTTACCGATAAGCAAGGAGGCGATCGCAGTTGGTTACGGCAAGATGGTCAGCTTGACAGTTATCATGTGCATCGTTAACTTGTGGTGAAGTTTTTCGGACGCAGTCCATGGAACTCAGTAACGACGATAAGAAGGAACTTCTTCGCATCGCAAGATGCTCGATCGGCTCTGCGCTTAAACACACTCGCGTGGAGATACAGGAGCCGCTGGCTGGCGCGATCTGCGAGCCATGTGGGGCATTCGTGACGCTTCGTTCTCACAAGGACCTGAGAGGATGCATCGGCTACATAGAAGCGCGACTCCCGTTATACAAAACCGTGGAAGAAGTGGCGAGGAAGGCGGCATTCGAAGATCCTCGATTTCCTCCTCTCAGCGCGGAAGAGTGGAACGAGGTTGAGATTGAAATCTCGGTGCTTTCCCCCCTGCGGCAGATCTCAGATGTGAAAGAGATTGAAGTGGGAAGACACGGACTTGTCATCGATGCAGGATACACCCGGGGTTTGCTCCTCCCACAGGTGGCGACGGAGTATGGGTGGGACCGCGATCAGTTCCTCTCGCACACGGCGCGCAAAGCAGGACTGCCCTCAGATGCGTGGAAGCAGCGGGGCGTCGATCTGTACATATTCACCTCCAACGTTTTCTCCGAATCGGAAGTTGGACCATCTCAGAACTGATTTCTGACCGGGAGCGCAACCATGTCTCGCGTTCGTCATCCTGCTGTTGCGGGGGCGTTCTATGACGGTGACCCTGAAATCCTGCGGCGCCACGTGGATCTGTTGCTCGCTCGTGCAGATGTACCGACCATCAAGGGATCGATCAAAGGACTGGTGTCGCCGCACGCGGGCTACATGTATTCCGGTTCGACAGCCGCGGCCGGCTACAAGCTCCTCCAAGGAAAATCCTATGATGCAGTGATCCTCGTCGGGCCGAGCCACCGTGAATTCTTCAATGGCGCTTCAATCTATCCGGGTGACGCGTACAGGACCCCACTCGGAGATGTGCCCATTCACGCGGGTGTCCGTGACGAGCTTGCGAAGGAAAGCACAGCGGTCATGGTCTCCGAGTCTGGTCACCGCTCGGAGCACTGCCTCGAAGTCCAGCTTCCGTTTCTTCAGCGTGTACTTGGTGAGTTTTCTATCGTTCCTATCATCATTGGGAATCAGCGTCGGGAATTCTGCTTTACACTGGGCAGTGCCCTCTCCACAGTGGCTCGAACGAAGAACGTGTTGCTGGTTGCCAGCAGCGACCTCTCACACTATCATCCTTATGCCGAGGCGGTTAATCTTGACAAGCGTGCTATCGCCTTCATCGAGGCGATGGACGACGAGACGTTAATGGAGAAGCTCGAAGATGAACATGTTGAGGCGTGTGGAGGCGGACCGGTTGTGGCGGTTCTGCACGCTGCCAAACATCTCGGAGCCAACCGATCGCAAGTGCTGTTCTACTGCAATTCCGGCGATGTCACCGGCGACAGAGACGCTGTCGTCGGGTACCTCTCCGCCGCTTTCCTCCAGGTAGATTAGGTGACCTCCCCGCAACAACCTCTGCACGTGAGTATTATTGGTGCGGGCAGGGTTGGAACGGCGCTCGCCGTGCTGTTCCATCGCTGCGGCTTTCGCGTGGTCTCTGTCATCAGCCGACGCCGTCGACATGCAAAACGCTGCGCGCTGCTCGTCAAATGCCTGACCTTCTCCACGCGAGCTGCGGACATCTCGCCCGACACAGAGCTGCTGGTTATCGCCGTACCCGATGAGCAGATACGGATCGTCGCCCGTGCGGCGTCGGTGCAAGCCAAGCTCGACTTCCACAATGTGACAGTGTTTCACACCTCGGGGCCATTGACGAGCGACGAGCTTGATCCTCTCCGCCGGAAGGGGGCGCTTTCGTTTTCCCTTCATCCGGCTCAGTCATTTCCCAAAGAGGTACCGCTTGAATCGCAGATCAAGTCGTTGAGGGGGATCAGCTATGGGATTGAAGGGACGGCTCGGGCAATCAGGTTTGGGCGAAGGCTTGCGACAAAGCTGGGGGGAAGCGTCGTTGTAGTTCCAAAAAAAGAGAAAATTTTGTATCATCTTGCGTGCGTTCTTGCGTCGAACTACCCTGTTGCTCTGCTGAGCGCGGTTGAAGAGGTTGTGACTCCATTCATTCGCCCACCTCGGCTTCGACACTTCGAGCGGCTGATCGAGACGAGCATTCGAAATGCTTTTCAGCATTCACCGCGGCGGGCATTGACTGGTCCCATCGTGAGGGGAAGCAGGAGGATTATCGAAGCGCACCTGCGAGCTCTGCATAGACACTCATTCCTGCAAGATGTCTATCGAGCGCTCGGAAGGTATGCTGCCTGGAAAAGCTGCAGGGCGGGGAGGCTGACAGAGCAGCAACGACGCGCTATTAACCGGATTCTTTCAAAACGCAGATGATAAGCGATTACCACACTCACACAGTCCTGTGCAAACACGGAGAGGGAGACGTCGAGCAGTACATTCTGAAGGCAATCGAGCTCGGTTTTGACGAAGTGGGGTGCTCGGATCACTCACCGATGCCCGGCAACTTCGACCCACAACATCGAATGTCCCTGGAGCAGTACTACTCGATCTATGCCCCGTCAGTTTTGGAATTGGCGGAAAAGTACAAAGACCGAATCGTTGTGAAGCGTGGCATCGAGGCGGAGTTTCTTCCCGGCCAGGAACAGTGGGTGGGGGGATTCGTCCGTGAGAACGGTTTCGACTTTGTCATTGGCTCAGTCCATTTTGTGTCGGAGGATGGTGAAGAGATGCCGTTGTTTGGCCGTGAGTATGAAGGATGCGAGCTCGAAGACCTGTACGAGGGATACTACGAAGCAATCAGGGCCTCGGCGAAGAGCGGGATGTTTGACATCATCGCCCACGTCGACCTGATCAAGAAGTTCGGCCACCGATCGAGCAAGAGAATCGATGAACTCATTCGGGAGGCGTTGAAAGCGATCAAAGCGTCGGATCTCTGTCTCGAAATTAACACATCCGGATTGAGAAAGCCCGAACGCGAGACCTATCCCGGTGAAGGGATTCTGAAGATCGCCAAGGAGCTTCGTATTCCTCTCACTCTCGGCTCCGATGCCCATAGGCCTGAAGATGTCGGCACAGACTTCGACGTCGCGATCGCTTTGATCGAGCAGTACGCGGATGGCAGGATGAGCGTTTTCACGAAGCGTCAGCGAAGCGAAGTCAGAATCTCGAGTCTTCCTCGACGATTGTGAACAAGGCGTTGCGCCCGAGGATACGACGGAACGTCATCCGACAAATTGAGCAAACCATCACCGAGACTGGAGCATAGAACGTTGTGAAAGCATTGATCGCGAGCGGTGGGCGGGGGACGCGGCTTCGTCCCATTACTCATACGCAAAACAAGCATCTCATCCCGATCGCCAACAAGCCGATACTCCATTACGCCCTCGAGGCTGTTGCCGAGGCGGGAGTCAGCGACGTCGCGATTGTGCACAATGCAGATAGCCTCGAGGTTCCCAACTTCATCGGAGACGGATCGCGCTGGGGGATCAGGATTACGTACCTTCAGCAGGAGCGTCCCGGCGGTCTCGCGCAGGTTGTACAATTAGCTGAAGATTTCATGAAGGGCGAGAGCTTCATGTTCTATCTGGGAGATAACATGGTTGTCGGCGGCGTGAAAAGATTTGTTGATGAATTTCAGCGGAGCGGCTGCAATTGTCTTCTGACTCTGGCGAAGGTGCACGATCCCGAGCGGTTCGGAGTTCCCGAGATACGTGACGGAAAGATCATCGGCGTGGAGGAAAAACCCCGCATGCCGAAGAGCCAATATGCTGTGGCTGGCATCTACATCTACGACAACCATATTTTCGAGGCCGTGAAGACGCTGAGACCGAGCGCTCGTGGGGAGTTGGAGATTTCCGAAGCCCACCAGTATCTGATCGACCACGGGTATTCTGTCATCTCGACCGAGATCACTGGATGGTGGAAGGACACGGGGAAACCGGAAGATCTCCTGGAAGCTAATCGGCTCGTGCTGGAAAATGCAGTTCCCCGCAGAGATGGAGAAGTCGACAACCGATCGGAGATTGCCGGGAAAGTTATCATCGAGCCGGGTGCCCGAATCGTGAACAGCAAGATCCGTGGTCCCGTCATGGTCGGCAGAGATTGCCTCATTGAGAATAGCTACATCGGGCCTTTTACGTCAATCGGTGACAACACGGAGATATGGGCCAGCGAGGTCGAATTCAGCATTATCATGAAGGGCTGCAAAATTCATGGCGTCGGAGCGCGCATCGAAGGCAGCATTCTGGGGAATGACGTTGAGATCCTTGAGACACAGGCGAAGCCGCGGGTCCATCGGTTCATGATTGGGGATCAGAGTAGAGTGGAGGTTGCGTGAAGAGTTGTGGCATTGCGTCAGTGAGCCATTTGCATCAGGTGCTCGTTTGCCAATCCACCGTACAGAATGCAGTCTTCTTCTCCGCGGCCGCGGCACAAACGAGTGGCGCAGCGTCATCGAGTCATTGAAAAGAGGACCAGTTCACTGGAAAGGTATACGGCTATGAACTACCAGACCTTACTCGTCGAAATCCGAAATCGGATCGCGTACGTCACTATTAATCGCCCTGACAAGTTGAACGCTCTCAACGCCCAGGCGAAAACTGAACTGAAGCAGGTTTTTGAGGGCATGCAGACCGACCCGTCTGTCGACCTCGTGATCCTCACAGGAGCAGGAGACAAGTCGTTCGTTGCCGGGACCGACATCAAGGAACTTACGGAGCTGAATCAAGAATCCGGGCAGGCGTTCTCCGCTGGGGGGCAGGCGGTCTTCGATCTGATTGCAAATCTAGGGAAGCCGGTCATCGCGGCGGTGAATGGCTATGCGCTTGGCGGGGGAGCGGAGCTCGCGATGGCGTGTCACATTCGAGTCGCTGCGGACAACGCCAGGTTCGGCCAACCTGAGGTAGGCCTGGGCATCATACCTGGGTATGGCGGAACTCAGCGGCTGGCTCGGCTCGTTGGAAAAGCGAAGGCCCTGGAGATGATCCTGACGGGAGATCCGATCGATGCGCAAGAAGCTTTGAAGATAGGACTTGTAAGCAAGGTTGTTCCGCAGGCGGATCTAATCAAAGCGGCTGAGGAGATCGCTCACAAGATCCTTGCCAAGGGTCAGGTGGCCATAAGAAAGGCTCTGAAAGCTCTCAATGCGACCGACGAAATGACGCTGGCGAAGGGTCAGGCAGAAGAGGCACGGTTGTTTGGAGAGTGCTGTGCATCGGAAGATTTCCAAGAGGGCACAAGGGCATTTCTTGAAAAGCGGAAGCCCGCTTTCAAAAACAGATAGGGCAGGCGAACTCCTTTCAGCAACAAGGACATATCCAAAATACAAAGAACTCGAATGATGCAGAACACGAACTCCAGGGCTGATCAGTCAAAGCTGATGGACAAGATCGTTTCTCTAGCCAAACGTCGCGGCTACGTATATCAATCCAGCGAAATCTACGGCGGACTGAACGGTTGCTGGGACTACGGACCGTTGGGCGTGGAAATGCTGAACAACCTCAAGCAGCAGTGGTGGAAGAACATGACGTACCGCGAGAATGTGGAGGGTGTGGACGCAAGCATTCTCATGCACCCGCGGGTGTGGGAAGCCTCTGGCCACGTTGAGAACTTCACCGATCCGATGGTGGATTGCAAACAGTGCAAAGCGCGGTATCGTGTGGATACGCTCTTTGAAGACC